>Ga0137377_10005537_pt1 | contig 10114 bp, 14 predicted proteins | sample SagtaG_22_FD_104815 | JGI IMG/M metagenome (GOLD analysis project Ga0137377, IMG submission 104815) | Vadose zone soil microbial communities from Sagehorn Ranch, Mendocino, California, USA - Sage2_L_40_16 metaG | ecosystem: Environmental > Terrestrial > Soil > Vadose zone | place: USA... | reverse complement strand
TTGCAAATTAGGGAGGCGTTCGCAACGTCCTGTGGGCTGCCACGCCCGGATGGTTCAGCTTCCTTCAGACGCCCCGTTGCCGAGGCTTGGGCAAGCTAGTTTCGCAGTTGCCCTTGTTGGTTCCCCGGTGGCAAGCCGGATCGCTTCACAAGCCCATCCCGTAGAACGGGATGGGTGCTTGACTTCACAGAACTCCTCTGTCCTTATTCTTTGGCTGCGGTCAAAAAGCGGCAATGGCGGTTGTTCCTCTCCCGTCTCTCCTCTCGGCTTGCAAGCGGACGAGCCATCCCGCCAGGCTCCTGCTACTCACCCTGGCGAGGCCTGCGCTCCCTTCCTCCTTTGCATTCCCCATCCAACCCCAAATAAGGTAAGGCTCTTCATCTCCTGGATGAATCACAGGGGCTTTCGAGCCCGTTTCCTGTAACTGTATCCTGTGATATGATAATAGATACAGTTTAAATGTGGCGCCGTGGCAAACTTGATGATCTACCACAGCTCTTTTTTGTCACTCTACCCGCCAACATCTGTCGACAACTGCCGACAACTGTAAGAACATATTTTCATTGAATAGGTGTCAGTATGAAAGGTAAGGCTCAGTATGGAATTTACTGGTACGCAAACTATTGCCGCTCCCATTGAGAAGGTGTGGGCGTTTCTCTACGACGTCAATCAGGTAGCTGCCTGTGCGCCCGGTTTTCAGAGCCTGGAGGTGTTGGAAGATGAACACTGGAAGGCAGTGGTTGGAGTTGGTGTAGGGGCTGTAAAGGCAAAATTTACGCTGGATGTGACGCGGCCAGAGATGGAAGAACCAGAACATATGACTATGAAGGGCAGGGGCAAGGCCCCTGGCAGCGCTGTTGATCTGTCTGGCGATATGAGACTAACGGCGGTCGACGATGGGCACACACGCATGGATTGGGGGGCTTCCGTCGTTGTGAGTGGCACAATTGCCAGTGTTGGTGCTCGCCTGCTGCAGGGAACCGCCGAGAAGCTTACCGGGCAGTTTTTCGATTGCCTCAAAAGCAAGTTAGAGGCTTCGGATAGCAATACTGCCAGCGGGTAGAGAGAGAAGTCTCTATGGAGACCGCTGGTCAGTGACCTCATCCCTCGAGGGAGAGGCTTGTATCTGAACTCCACCGCAATTCGGCATAGCGCGCGAGGCGTGCCGCTTTGGTCTCACTGTCCGACACATCAGGGCGTACTGACAAGACGCCCGTTCTCACCCAGTCCTGCCGGGTGAGAAGCGTTCGCATCGCGATATTGCGCGCACCGACCAGGTCCGCATGCAGGGTATAGGGTTGTCCTGTCCGTTGCCGATGAGGACAGTGCTTATTCCGGCAGATGAACAGCAATCCTTTCTTCGGACGGTTCTGCTTGCTCGTATACCCGCACAAGGGGCAGGTCTGACTGGTATAGTCCGCATCCACTTTGATGACAAGCGACGAACTGCACAGCACGGCTTTGTAGGCGATCGCGCTGTGCAGTTCGGCAAAGGCCCACCTGGAGGCGTGGCGATTGGCTCGACGCGCTTTGGGAGAGACGGGTGTTGTCCCTTTCCCGTGCTTCTTGCGTCGCCGCTTGCGCCGTGCGGTCCGTTCATGGATGCCGGTGAGTTCTTCCAGGCCGATAAGCGTGTGGGGGTGCGCTTCCACAATGGATTTCGCGACGCGGTGATTGACGTGCAGTTTCAACCGTCTCTCTCGCCCGCTAAGCGCGATCTTGCGCCTCGTGGCGGAGCGAGTGCCTTTTTTCTGCAAGCGTTTCTGGAGCCGGGCGTAGTGGTCTGCCTGCGCCTTGACTCGTTTTCCAGTGTAAAAGTGACTCTGGTTGGTTATGGTTGCTGTGGTCGCCAGATAGCGCATGCCAACGTCCACGCCTACCACATCGGGAATTGTTGCGGGGGTTGGCTCAGGGAGATCGAGTTCCAGGCAGACCAGCACGTAGAACTGCTTGTGCGGCTTATCGTACCAGAGCCTGGCTGCGCCGATGGTCGCGCCCTGTTGGATGAGGGCCACATGCCGATGGTACCCCTGGTACGAGAGCACAACTCGACCTTGCAGGGTGAGGACACTTATCTGTTGCCCTGACTTGAAGCTGTAGTCGTAACCGTAGTTGTAGGTCACGGTTGGAGAGACATACTTGGGCGGCTTGTCCAGTCCTTTGTACCGCTTTTTCGTGTGTCCTGCCTTGCGGTGTGCGAGGTTTTGCTTGAGCTTCGTCCAGAGTCCCTTGTACGTGGCTGCGACCTGGCGGGGAACATTGCAGGCCATCTGCGAGGGGAGATTGAACAGGGCACGGATCTCCCTGTACGTCCCCTTTTGCAAGCGATCAGTATTCGCTGTTTTTCCATGCTCAAAGGCATACCGGCTGACGTAGTTGAGCGCGTCGCGGTACGCCAACTGAGTCTGCCTGAGTAACTGCTGCTGCTCAGGCGTGGCGAGGAGTTTGAGTTTGGCGGTGATGACCTGCTGCATGTTCTGCACTGTTCCTGTTCGCGTTAGGCTGATCGGTAGAGTACCAACAGGTGAATCCTGCTGGCATCTGCTGGTAAATTCGAACTATCCGTCGCTGATATAGTCATGCTCACCTGATTTACTCCGGGGAAGTGTAGGAGTACCTGCCTCGCTTGCTGTCTGCTCTTGCCTGCCACCAATTGGGCCATGTGTTGCAGGTGCGCATCATCAAACCGATAGGCCCAGGTACCCGTGCCGCTGACCTGGAGGGCGAGCGTGCCATCCTGCTGATTGGTGCTGCTGCGACTCTGCCTCACCCTGGCCTGGATATCCCCAGAGAGCGTGTACCCTGTTCCCAGTTGCGCAGTCGCTTGTTGAGTCACAACCCGCAAGACCTGGGCGTGCAAGGCCTGAGTGGCATAGGTTTCACCCGTACAGGTTTCCTCCATTGTCACCGTCACACGGGCTGCCTCATCACCTGCCTCATGGCTGGACGTGATTCTGGGCGTGCAAGGAACAGGGGTGATGAGCGTTTCATCAGGACGGACCTGAGCCTGTAAGGCGGCCTGGACGCTTTGGGTCAGGCTCGTCCTGAGGGCGGTGGCCGCCCCGCTGATGTCCTGCGGCATCACCATCGGAAAGGTGCGGGCATCCTGCCCTCCCCCAAAAGCTGACAAGTTGGTGACTAAGACGTAGACCCGGCAACAGGTGCCCGTGATCGTTCCTGCCGCAATATCGCCCTGGGGACCGGTCTGGATCGCGTGGGCGCTTACGCTTACCTGCCCGTTGACCGCCCCTGTTCCGGCGGGGATAACCGCATCCTGCTCGGTTACGATCTGGATGCCACTGATGCCGATGAGAAGCGTCCCGGCGGGGATGCTCTGCGTTTGGGGCAGGGCATTGTAGAAGGTAAGCCTCCCGTGGGCTTGCGTTGCTCGCTGGAAGCCTCTCCCGGTGGTTGGGACGGTCTCGGCCTGCGCCACGGTCAGGGAAGACAAGCGGCGTCCTGGGACCTGGTGGTGCGCGAGTTTGACGGTGCCACTCGTCACCACGGAAAGCGTGGTGCTCACCGTGATTGCTTGTTGGACGGGGATGATCGTCATCGTGGCAGAGGCCGTCACGAGAGGTAGGAGCGAGGCCGCGATGACGGCCAGACAGACGAGCGCGCACAGGGCCAGCAGTACCACCGCAAGCCGGTGCTTCTGTAAAGGTTGGGATGAGGGAACTGCCCCGTCCTGTCCTTCGTCCTCTCTTGCTGCTGGCGGGTCGCTCTCCACCACGAGTTCTTCTGGCTCGATGGGAGGTGAAGAGGACATGTGCTCGTTCCCTTCTGCCTGACTCAGTCTGTCCAGGAGCAGCAACAAGAGAAGCGCCGTTTGCATGTCGAGGATGGGAGCGGATTGCTGCGCTTTCGGGTCGGGCGTTTCCTTTGGCATCCCACCAGGCGGCTCGTGTGTTTCAGATGCCTCCTTCGTAGGTGGCTTGTGCGCCTTCTCCTGTATGAGACTATTCCTGCTTCCGGAGGGCCTGGCGTGGGTGCTTGTGCGGCGTCGCGGTCGATAGTAGTACATAGGTGCTGCGTGTTCCTTTCTTGCTGCTACAGGTTCACATGTTCCCCAGGCCTGGCAGGGCGGAACTGCCCATTCTCGTTGAGAAAGATGATGGTGCTGTCCTGCACGCTGACGATCATGTCGGGCTTGCCATCCCCGTTGACATCCTTGAAGCGCAGGGTCACCACCGCCAAATCTTCCCCCTCGCCGATGAGCGTTGGCCCCAGGTAGACCCTGGCGTGGGTGGCGTCGCCGCCAGGAAACTCGATGACCTCGATGTGCCGGGAGAGGTTGAGCGCGAGAAAGTGGCTGGGGGAGGTGGGCGAGTCGGCGTGCCCGACCACGGCATCGACCTGGGAGGTGCGCGGACGCCCGTAGTGCCAGTCGTCCTGCTCCACCTGCCACCACTGGAAGAACAACGAGAGGCTCACCCACCCGATCAGCATGATGAGCAGGGAGAGACCCAGGTAGACCAGCCAGTGCACCCGGGGACGACGGAGCGGGGGGTGCGCTGGTGAGGGTTGGTCCTCAGTCGTCTGCGTGCGCCCGCGCGTGCGGTAGACGGTCACCATGCGCGGTGTCTGCGCCATCATCTGCCTCGTCGGTGGGTGCTGTGTGTTCATCTGGTAGCGGATGGCGCTCCTGGGCATACGGGTGGGAGAGAGGAAGAGCTCGTCTTCCTCGTCCTCACGCGAGAGGGAAGCGGGTCTCCACCGCTGCTGCTCCATGGGATCAGTGGTGTAGGGTTGGTCTTCCCCGTGCCACCCGGCAGCATGGCCGGTGGAATGAGGTGAGGCAGACAAAGGAGGAGCGGCGTGATCGACAGTGCGACTGGCACGCAGTGGGACGCGGGTGTGCTGAGCGCGCTGTTCTGGGATCGTCATGCCTCACCTCCGCTTGTTCGATGAACACGACAATACCTGATCCTCACCCCCGGTGGGAGACCGGTACAGCACCTGGGGCAATACGCCAGGAGTCCACACAGGGTGCACAGGAACTGGCCTGGGACGAAGAGCGGTTTCCAGCGATGTCCCATGAGCGTGCAATCGACGGGAGTCTTTCTGCCGTACGATGGTGTCTGTCTGCCTTCTGATCATATCAGCCCCGCTTTCTCAGGGGTCGCTGGGAGGTGCCCCAGATAGATCAGAAGAGGTTCGTGATGAGATTCGAGGTACTCCTGCTGCACAAGCAAGATGAGCGAGAGCACGCGCTGCTGCTGCTCGAGCGCCAGGGAGGAGAGCCGCTCGACGGAGGTGGGAATCTCTCCCTGCTGTCGTTCTTCTCGGGCGAGGAAATCGAGCCAGAGCAGTACACTCTTCCACTGCTGGTGCGCTTCGTCCAGGTCAGCAATCGCGTGCTCTATACCCTTGGTGTTCGCTAAAGAGGGTGAACCCTCTCCTTCGGTGCTGCCAACAGAGGAGGGGTAGTGCCTGAGGGCGCTGGCTTCAAAGGACAAGGCGAGAAAAGCCATACCGGTGGCCTGGAAGGCGGCGGGGCTATTGGCCTCTGAGCCGAAGCCTGCCCAGGTTTGGGCGACCCCATCCAGGGGCATCCACTCGGGATGCGGACAGGAGGTGGGTTGCGGCGCATCGCCGTGGCTGGTAGCTGCGTTGGGGTGGTGGTAAGCGTTCCCGTGGGAAGGGGTCGTAGTGTTCATCATCAATACCTTTCCTCCGGCTAGAGCAGCCGACCCGCGACGAAGTTGGTGGCTTCGTCAGGGGTCAATAGACCATCGAGAACCGCCTGCTCGACTTCGGAAACCAAGAGGGGATCGTCATGGTAGGGGCACTGATCGTCGATGAAACAAAAAGGATGCTCGCTGGTGTGAACGAGGTCATCCTCCATCAGGACAACGGGGACGTGGTTCGGAGTTGGGTCGTGCATGATGTCCTCCTTCAGAGACAGACAAACAGATTTGACCGCCTGTTCTCACCATGCACTATGCTATAATCCACAGTGAGAACCAAGGGTGCTTAACAAACTGTTGATTCTCAAATCGCTTGCCTGGTATGATCAGATACCAGGCAAGTACCCCCTCTATGAAGCCGCACTACTAGGTAAGACCCTACAATCAGCATTCTACGAGGATAACAATTTCAGCAGGTGTTACAACCACCACCGCTACCACACAAAAAAGCTGCACTACGAGATTTTCCTTACCATATCGCTTTTCATTCTGCCGCAGCGGTTCTCAAACCGAGCCGGGTCTCCTTCACCTACCGCGCTCTATATTCACAGGTATTACATCTCTCATAAGACCTGCGACAGTTTCTTGAGACTCCTAGGCGGGGGACCTGATCGACCGCCAACCTGAAATTCATGCCTGTTCGCCTTCTTAGCTATGGCTTTGAAAATCACTTCAGCTGTGCATCGAACGTAGTTACTACAAAGGTTGCTTATCTCCACTCATGCCTACAAGAGTTGACAAGATATTCAAATGTTGTTAAGACACGAACTTTTTAACTCTGTCCTTTGTCTACCATTCTCGGATACTGTAGCAGTATCGTGATGTTCTAAGTATACCACGCTTTTTCAAGATTTTCAAGATATTATTGACGGAATCGTTTTTGCAGGCTATAATAGATTTATAAAGACTTTGATGCTCTTACAGGTCATGAATTTTGATAGACGTATCCATTGGCGTATTCAGGACACTATTGACTAACCAAGCTCTGCGTGTTATCTTCCTCAGTATCAAGACAATGAGGAGGTTTCATAGATATTATGGCTTCACAAGAGCCAATTGACGCAGAGGAAGCAGCAAAAATGCTTGGTGTTACAGCTCGGACAGTTACGAGGCTGGCTGAGAGAGGGGAAATACCGGGTTTCCGCGTCGGGAGACTATGGAAATTCCGACGAAGCGATATCCAAGAATATATCGAGAGGCAAATCCGGCACCCTCCAGATAAGCCAATAGACGATCAGTAAGCGGGAGGATTGTTTCATGCCCAAGCGGCTAAAATAGACAAAGAAGCGATACCAGATATATGCACTTGTCGATCCAAGAGATAACGCCATACAGTATGTTGGTCTGAGCGATGATGTAAAGGTCAGGCAGTATCATCATACTCGTGGCTACGATGGTAATGTACAAGAACAACGCTGGAGAAGAATTACAGCGAGATGGTTTAGTTCCTGTCCTTCAAGTCCTGGAGACAATCGATACCGGCGACGTAGATATGCTATTGCCAGGGAGCGAGAAGAATACTGGATCTCCGAAATGAAACGCCTGGGCTACCCACTGCTGAATGTATTTGGATTTCGCCGTCCTTATAGAGGAAAGCGCCCTAATCAAAATGCGTAGGAACGGGAGCAGAGGGACGGTAACAAAGTCGATGTTCCTCCACCTGCTCCGTTAGAGTTATTTCGTATTGATATTGCCAAGTTATCCCGTCCTGAATCATCCACGTTATCAGGGGTATCTGTTTCAAGCATCAAACGAGCCGAAGAAGGCTTAAAGGTGGATCGGCTTACGGAATCCCGTATCTTAGGCGACCTAAGTCAGCATCTAGGTAGGGAGGTCAAACGTGAGGAGATTGATGAGTTCAAAGACTGGCATTTCTCTCTAGAGGCTACATTGTCTGCAATGGGAAAATATTATGTTTATGTGCTTGTCTATCCTGAAGGCTACTTAGATGAAGATGATCAACAACTCCCAGGAATCTCAACAAATCTATGCACTGAGCGACCCACGTGATGGGTTAATCTACTATGTAGGCAAAAGTGGAGACGCTGAACGTAGGTTTTACTTGCATTTGCATGGATATAACGGTAGACGGGAGAAGAAATGGATAAGGGAACTACACCTACTAGGTATGACTCCCATCTTATTGATTCTAGAGGTAATCCATGTTGGCCCAAAGGTGCATCGCACCACTCATGAGAGAGAACGCTACTGGATCGAAGAAATGCTACGAAGAGGACAACCTCTTCTCAACGTGCATGGTGTAACTCGTTCTTTCCCTCGTCATGGGCGAGTCCCTGGAAGTTAGCATAGTATCAGAGAACTAATTGAGAATATGCCAGCGACACTAACCGAATTGGGCCGTATGTCAGGAGTAAGTGAGCGGTCGGTGATGAGGATAAGGGATGGGGAAAAGGTGAACCGGAGCACTGCAAATAAAATATTGCGGGGCTTATCGAACCTCTATGGAGAGACGTTCACTTTAAACAATGTGACAGGTATCAATCTGGCAAGCCGCGATAGCGAGGAAGATTAAGTACCGGATGAGGTGCTATGCCATAGGAAAGGCACTATCTATGCTGGAAGCAAGGTCCATAGCACCTACTGAAATGAAATACTATGTTTACAAACGTGCGAGCTGCTCGTGGCACAAATGTCGCATCATTCTATCCTGATGTTCCCTTACAAGAGGAAACCAAAAGTAAACGGATAAAAATGCCCTCAGAAGAGCCAATTGACGCAGAGGAAGCAGCAAAGATGCTTGGTATTACAGCTCGGACAGTAACAAAGTTAGCTGAGAAAGGTAAAATACCAGGGTTCCGCGTTGGAAAACATTGGAGATTTCGTCAGAGTGACATCCAAGAATATAACGAGAGGCAAATCAGGTAACCTCAAGACAAGCCGATAGACGATCAGTAAGCAGGAGGATTTTTTCATGTTATAGCGGAAGCAGTGGGCTGAGACGCTCTTCGTGCTCACGGTCTGGCGTGCCGTGCGGTCTCATCTGATTGGAGCTCGCGATCTGATTCTCGACAGTGCTCCCATTCTGGCCTGGCGCAGAACGGATCCCGATGCTGCTACTGGTCACGCTCCCGCACACCATCCTTGCCCCCTGCTGCACGGTTATCGCGTCCATACCCTGCTCTGTCGGGGCTCCGGCTTGCTCGTGCATTTCCTGCTCTCTCCTGCCAACAGGCATGATGCCCTCTTTGCTCGTCCACTCTTAGCACTGGCCGTTCGTCTCTATCACATTCGTCCGCGCATCATTCTCCTGGATGCTGGCTATTGGGGCCTTCAGCTCATTCACTAGATCCACACCACGCTGGGAGCCATTGCCGTGGTTCCCTGGAATCACAAGCGACAAAAGAACCGCTCGTGTTTGCCGCTAACCTGGACATCGGAAGAATTGCGTAAGCGCAGTTTCATTGAACGCTTCTTTGGCCGTGTCTTCCTCTTCTTCCGTCTACAACGGCCTCCTTACTCCGGCTGGTTGACCATCGTCCGGCAAGTAGCCTTGACCTATACCGCCTCCATCATCGTCGGTTTGGCTGCTTGGCAGGCTCACCGTCCTGATCTCATGCGTTCTCCCAAACGTGTCTTAGCTCATCTTTGGGAAGATTCCCCATTATGAAACGCTCACATTAAAGTATATAACTTGACTGCTCTACCGGCTCAGAAATACCTACTGTCTCAACCTTAGTCAGGCAAACATCACAGATCATATAGATACGTACTCTATCGGTTCGAGCATCCAGGTGTGTATCTAGCTTTGCCCGCATTTGCAACAACTCCTTCTTCGTCAGGAAGCATTCAAACAAAGAAAACTCTGTCCACTCTCCAAACCCCTTCAAAACCTTATGTACTTTTGTGCGCCTTTTATCGTCCTGTATATCGTACGCTACAACATACAGAGTACTCTGCCTTACGCCTCGTACATTATTTCCTGTTTGACTCATTCTACGCCCCGCTATCGTACCGTAAATGGCGTATACTCGTTTACTTCCCCCGTAAAATACTTACCTAGCAGTCGCGCCTGAAGTTCTATACAGCGCCTATAGGGCACCTTGTATTCAAAAACAGGGTGAGTAATGACCTCTTGCATGCGCTCTTCGAACTTCTCCAAGAAGAGACGCTTTGCAGCATCAGTCATTCTATAGCTGTTGAGTTCTTGCTCAAAGTCTTTCTGCTCAAGTTGCCTGTTGTTCAGCAGACTGAGCACAACTGAATCTACGATGAGCGGCCTAAACTCCTCCATAAGATCAAGTGCTAGAGCAGGTTTTCCATAGCGTGAGGAATGCAGGTATCCGATATATGGGTCAAAACCCACTCCAGCAACAGCGCTGGCAACTTGCGATGATAAAATGACGTAACCATAGCTCAACATTGCGTTGACTGGATCGGTCGGCGGGCGCCGTACACGTTTACTA
>Ga0137377_10005524_pt1 | contig 10126 bp, 8 predicted proteins | sample SagtaG_22_FD_104815 | JGI IMG/M metagenome (GOLD analysis project Ga0137377, IMG submission 104815) | Vadose zone soil microbial communities from Sagehorn Ranch, Mendocino, California, USA - Sage2_L_40_16 metaG | ecosystem: Environmental > Terrestrial > Soil > Vadose zone | place: USA... | reverse complement strand
GCGCGGCACCTTCCGCTACGCCAGCGTGGTGGGACGACGGCTCGAGGCGTGTCTGTTCATCGCTGCCAAAGCTTCGGCTTTGACGTCGCGCGACGCGCTTTCGGCGCTGCTCGGCACCCGGCTCGATCCGGACGCGCGCTCGCTCGTGCTCGCCGGCGCGCCGGCCGGCGCTACGATGGAGCGTGCGGGCGGCAAGACGATCTGCGCGTGCTTCGGCGTGGGCCTGCACACGCTGCACGGCGCCATCGCGCAGCGGCGCGTGACCAGCATTGCCGAGATCGGCGCCGTCCTTCGCGCCGGCACCAACTGCGGCTCCTGCATCCCGGAGCTCAAGACGATCCTGAGCTGCGCTCAAATGCAGACCGCCTGATTTCGGTAACCCGCCCTTAAACGGCCCGCCGTTAGCGTCCTGCGGGGGCTTGCCGCGCGGCGAGCCGATCGGTGGGACGGGGCATGGCATCGAAACGGCGAAAGGATCGTGCGCGCCGCGAGCCGGTGTTCGACGCGAACCCGGCCGCCGCCCTCGACCTGCGGCTCGAGGCGCGCGACCGGCCGGCCGGTGCGCCCGAGGCAAAGCCCGATGGCGAGCGCCGCCGTCGCCCTCCGCCCGAGCGCGCGCGCCGCAGCGAACCGGCGCCCGAACGCCCGGCGCGCCGTGCCGGCAAGGGAAGCGGCGGGCGCAAGGGACGCTCGCGCGGCGTCCGCCTGATTTATTGGGCGGTCGTCTTCGGCCTGTGGCTGCTGATCGCGGGCATCGCCGCAATTGTTTGGGTAGGCGCGCACCTGCCCGCGATCCAATCGCTCGAAGTGCCCAAGCGCCCGCCGTCGATCGAAATCCTCGGCGCCGACGGCCGCGTGCTCGCGACGCGCGGCGACATGGGCGGGGCCGCCGTGCCGCTCAAGGAACTTCCCGCCTACCTGCCGCAGGCATTCATCGCGATCGAGGACCGCCGGTTCTATTCGCATCATGGCGTCGATCCGTTCGGGATCGCGCGCGCGCTCGCCGCCAACGTGCTCCGGCGCGGCGTGTCCCAGGGCGGCTCGACGCTGACCCAGCAGCTCGCCAAGAACCTCTTCCTCACGCAGGAGCGCACGATCGGGCGCAAGGTCCAAGAACTCGTTCTCGCGCTCTGGCTCGAACACAAATACACCAAGACGCAGATTCTCGAGCTTTATCTCAACCGCGTCTATTTCGGCGCCGGCGCCTACGGCGTGGAAGCGGCGGCGCAGCGCTACTTCGGCAAATCGGCGCGCAAGGTGACGCTGGGCGAAGCGGCGATGCTCGCGGGCCTCGTCAAATCGCCATCGCGCCTCGCGCCGACGCACAATCCCGATGGCGCCCAGCGGCGCGGCCAGATCGTGCTCGCCGCCATGGCGGACCTCGGCGTCATCAGCGATCACGCGGCGAAGGCGGCACTCGCCGATTCCCCGCGCATCGTGCGACAGATCACGGAAGGCTCGGGCAACTACGTCGCCGACTGGGTGATGGACGTCCTCAACGACCTCGTCGGGCGCGTCGAACATGACATCGTCGTCGAGACCACGATCGATTCATCGCTGCAGGCGGTTGCCGAGAAGGCGCTCGCCGACGAACTCGCCCAGAAGGGCGAACGTCACAGCGTCGGCCAGGGCGCGGTGCTGGCGATGACGCCGGACGGCGCGGTGCGGGCGCTGGTGGGCGGGCGCAATTATGCGGAAAGCCAGTTCAACCGCGCGGTCGCGGCCAAGCGCCAGCCCGGCTCGGCCTTCAAGCCGTTCGTTTATTTGGCCGCGCTCGAGCGCGGGCTCACGCCGAACACGATCCGCGACGATCGCCCGATCGATCTCAAGGGCTGGCGGCCGGAGAACTACCATCGCGAATATCTCGGCCCGGTGACGCTCACGCGTGCACTGGCGCAATCGCTCAATACGGTCTCGGTGCGGCTCACGCTGGAAGTCGGGCCGCGCACGGTGGTGCGCACCGCGCACCGGCTCGGCATATCCTCGAAGCTAGACCCCAATCCCTCGATCGCGCTCGGCACCTCGGATGTTTCCGTGATCGAGATGGTTGGCGCCTTCGCGCCGTTCGCCAACGGCGGCATGGCGGTGACGCCGCACGTGGTCGAGCGCGTGCGCAGCCCCGACGGCAAAATCCTCTACCGCAGCAACCCGCCCGATCTCGGCCGCGTGGTCGAGGAGCGCCACGTCGCCATGATGAATACGATGATGCAGGAGACACTCGTCAGCGGCACCGCGCGCACGGCGCAACTTCCCGGTTGGCAGGCGGCCGGCAAGACCGGGACCAGCCAGGATTTCCGCGACGCCTGGTTCATCGGCTACACCTCGCACCTCGTGACCGGCGTCTGGCTCGGCAACGACGACAATTCGCCGACGCGCAAGACCACCGGCGGCGGCCTGCCGGTGGAAATCTGGAGCCGCTTCATGAAGGCCGCGCACCAGAACGTCCGGCCGACGGCCCTGCCGGGCGTCGCCGCGCCGGGGTGGTGGCCGTTCCCGCCCGCATCAGCCCCATCGGGCGGCCAGCCCACGAGTCAAACTCCGGTCGCGCGGGATGAGCGGCTGCCGCCGCAATCGGGTATCGACGGTTGGTTGCTCGACCGCCTGTTCGGCCGGCGCTAAATCCTTGCATCTGGGAATCCGTCGGCGCCTCCCTCGGGCGACAGCCTTCCGGCGGCCCAACATACGTTGGCTAAGCGCTGCCGCGGGCCAAGAATGGAACCGGAGCCCCTCACGATTGCGCAGCAACTCAGGTTGCGGATCGAGCCGAGTCTCGAAGCAACCGTTCGAATAATGGTGCCTGCCGGCAGCTTGGTCGAAATGCTGTCAGTGCAGGCGGATGGGTGGGTGCAGATACGGGCGCAGGATGAAACATCCGCTGGCTGGTGCCGGCGTCAGATGCTCGATGCAGCGCGCCGCGTGTCGCTGCCCGTATTCCAGTCGGCCGAAGATCGGATGTGGGCCTTGGTCCGGCAATACACCGGCCGGACTGTCTACGAGCGCGGCGTGAAAGCGGCGGGGCTGGAAAGAGATACGCCGGTGATTGACTGCTCAGGTTGGGTCGCCTTGCTTTTGACGGAAGCCATGACGGCCGAGAACGCGAGCGCCGGAGAGGAGATATTCGACCCGGCGGATATCTCCGTCTGCCATGCCTGGTCCGATCGAATCATCCTCGAAATAGAAGCCCGCACGCCGCTGCTCCTCGAAGGTGCGGAGATCACCGCCACCAATCTGCCCAGGAACGCGACCATCGGTTTGAATGGGGGGTATTTCAGTTGGCAGGAGAACTACCCACGTTCACGCGGCATCAATCATATCGTTCAGGTCTTGCCGCGCCTCAGCGACGGGGCACCTTACGTCAGCGAATCGTACCCCGGCGGCGCGGGCGGAGTGCGACTTACCCCGCTTGCGGACTGGCTCAGCGCTAACGCGAGCCATATTCAGGACGGCAGGGCTTGGGCGGTTGATCCGCTCGCAATGGCTCGTGCTTCACGAACAGGTTAACCCGTCGCCTGCGGTTCGCCGTAGCGGTGCAGGTCGGCGCCGTGCACGTTGAGCCACACCTTCGCGCGGTGAGTCGCGGGGCACAGGCGGAGCAGGAGGCGCCAGAAGCGGCGCGAGTGATTCATCTCAACGAGATGCGCGACCTCATGGGCCGCGAGGTAATCGAGCACGAACGGCGGCGTGAGAATGAGCCGCCAGGAAAACGACAGCACGCCGGTCGACGAGCATGAGCCCCAGCGGCTCGTTTGGTCGCGCACGGTCACGCGCTTCACCGCGACGCCGAGGTCCGCCGCATAGCGTCGGCACGCCGCCTGCAGGTCGTGCTTGGCCGCGCGCTTGAGATAATCGCCGAGGCGCCGCGCGAGATGAGCCCGGTCTCCCGCGACGCACAGCATCTGCTCGCCGTCCTCGCCCGCTTCGGTCCACACCGCGCCGCGCGCGTGCGGACGGTGCTCGATGCGGTGAGGCACGCCGCGCAGCGGCACCATGGCGCCCGGGGCGAACGGCGCCGCCTGCGGCAACCGGCGCAGCCGCGCCGCGATCCAGGCGCCGTTCTTCTGTGCGAACGCCTTGGCGTCGGCGACGCTGCCGCGCAGCGGCATGGTGAGAACCACGTCGCGGCTCGCCGCCTGGATGCGCAGGGTGTAGCGGCGCGCCTGCCGGTGCCGGCGCAGGCGCACCGGATAGACGATGCGATCGAACTCGACCTCGATGGTCGATACCTCGCTCGGCCGCCGATAAAGCCGCGTGAACAGCCGCATGGGAGCCCGCATGATTCGCGGCAGCAATAGTGCCACGGCGGCGCGACCGCGCACCCATTTTATTGCTTGCGAGAGTCGTGCGGGAGTGGCTTACGCCGTGGCGGCGCCGTTGCGCTTCAACATGCGACGCAACATGCGCGTTTCGTTCGACAGGACGAAGTCGGCGATACGCGGCGCGATTTCGGCGCGGAACCGCGAGCCGTTGAACACGCCGTAATGTCCCACGGCGGGCTGGAGATAATGGGTGCGCCGCTCGCCCGGAATGTTGACGCACAGGTCGTGTGCCGCCTCGGTCTGGCCGACGCCGGAAATGTCGTCGTGCTCGCCCTCGACGGTCATCAGCGCGACGCGATTGATGCGCGCCGGATCGACCGGGATGCCGCGGTGCTTCATCGTGCCCTTCGGGAGCGCGTGGCGCACGAACACCGTGTCGACGGTCTGCAGATAGAACTCGGCCGCCAAGTCCATGACGGCGAGATACTCGTCGTAGAACTCGCGATGCTTCTGCGCGGAGTCGCCGTCGCCTTCGACGAGGTGCAGGAACAGATCCTTGTGCGCCTCGAGGTGGCGGTCGAGGTTCATGCTCATGAAGCCGTTGAGCTGCAGGAAGCCCGGATAGACGTCGCGCATGAAGCCCGGGTTGGGGAACGGCACCTTGGTGATCACGTTGCGGCGGAACCAGTCGGTGCCGCGCTGCTCGGCGAGCTTGTTGACCGCGGTGGGATTGCGGCGCGTGTCGATCGGGCCGCCCATCAGCACCATGGAGTTGGGCACGAACGGATCCTCTTCCGCCTCCATCAGCGCGACGGCGGCGAGCACCGGCACCGAGGGCTGACACACGGCGATCACATGGGTGTCGCCCTGCAGCTTGTGCAGGATGGCGATCACGTAATCGATGTAGTCGTCGAGATTGAAGGCGCCGTCGGCGAGCGGCACCATGCGGGCATCGACCCACTCGGTGAGATAGATGTCGTGGTTGGGCAGGAACGCCTCGACCGTGCCGCGCAGCAAGGTGGGGTAGTGGCCCGACATGGGCGCGACGATGAGGATTTTCGGCTGCGGTCGGCGCGGCGGGTGCAAGAGGCGGCGCTCGAAATGCAACAGCCGACAGAACGGGCGCTCCCAAACGGTCGTGATCTCGACCGGCACGCGTTCCCCGCCGACGAGGGTCGACTCGATGCGCCATTCCGGCCGGCCGTAGCGCCGGGTCGAACGCTCGAACAGCTCGCAGGCGGCGGCGATCGACTTGCCGAAGGTGGTGAAGGAGAGCGGGTTGACCGGGCTCTTGAAGTAGAGCCGCGCCGCATCCGCATAGGCGCGGGCCGGATTGAGCGCGGCGTGGCTGACCTCGTAGAACCAGTACATCGGCGATGACAGCATGAAGCTGCCGCCGGGCGCCGTCGGAGCGCCCCCGAATTCCCCTATCGGCATGTGCTGAGCCCCCGGCAACGCTTGTTGCACCGCAGCATTCTGTCTTTTTTCCGACATGTCGTCAACCGCTGCGATGCCTGTGCCGAAGCCCTCCCCAGATTTTGCGCCTCAACGGTTAATTATGATCGCGCGGCCGCTCCGGCCAGAGCGTCCACGGCTTTGTGAGGGAGCAGCCGGTCATTCCCCTGTCTGCATCAGCGAGCCGTTGCGCCGCGCGCTCGCCAGGAGGGCGACGAAGGCCAGCGCCATGGCGGTGAACAGCACGACATTAAGCGCCAGTGCCTCGAGCATCAGGTCGAGGCGGAAGGTGTGGTCGATCAGGAGCGCGCGCATGCCCTCGAACACGTAGGTGGGCGGCAGCGCCCAGGCGATCGGCTGCATGAAGGCAGGCAGCACGGACACCGGATAATAAACGCAGGTGAGCGGCAGCAGCACGAACATGAAGGTCCAGGCGAGGCTCTCGGCGCCCATGCCGTTGCGCAGCACCAGGCCCGAAACGACGATGCCGACCGACCAGCTGGTGAGAATGAGATTGACGAAGAACGCGGCGAGCGCGAGCCCGAGGCCGTAAAGGTTGAAGCCGAAGAAGGCGATCGCCAGGAGCGACACCGGGACCATGCCGATCGCGAGCCGTATCAGACTCATGATCATCAGGGCGGCGATGAACTCGACCGGGCGCAGCGGGCTGATCATCAGATTGCCCATGTTGCGCGCCCACATCTCCTCGAGAAAGGAGACGGAGAAGCCGAGCTGGCCGCGAAACAGAATATCCCACAGCAGCACGGCGCCGATGAACGTCGCGCCGGCGCGGGCGAAGAAGCCGGCATTGCTGGAAATGTAGAGCTGCAAAAAGCCCCACATGAACATCTGCACCGCCGGCCAATAGATCAGCTCGAGCATGCGCGGCCACGACGAGCGCAGCAGGTACCAATAGCGCAGCACCATGGCGCCGATGCGGCGCGCCGAGAGTTCGCCCGCGGAGGACGCCCGTGCGCTCATTGCGCCGCCTCCTGGAGGTGCGCGCGGCCGCGCGCCACGTCGAGGAACACTTCCTCGAGGGTGTGGCGGCCGTAGCGCTCCAGCAGAACCGCGGGCGGCGCGTCGTCTTCGATGCGGCCGCGTTTCATGATGATCACGCGGTCGCACAGACGCTCGACCTCCACCATGTTGTGCGAGGCGAGCAGGACGGTCGCGCTGTGGTCGAGGCGATAATCCTCGAGGCGGCCCCGCACCCAGTCGGCCGTGTCGGGATCGAGCGAGGCGGTCGGCTCGTCGAGCAGCAAAATGTCCGGCCGGTTGATGAGCGCCTTGGCGAGCGACACGCGGGTCTTCTGGCCGGACGAGAGTTTGCCGGCAGGCCGGTCGAGCAAATCGACGAGGTCGAATTGGGCGGCGATTTCCTTGATGCGCTCGGTGAGATCGGGCACCGCGTAGATCATGCCGAATACCTTCAGGTTTTGGCGCACGGTCAGGCGCATCGGCATGTCCACGTACGGACTCTCGAAATTCATGCGGTGCAGCACGCGGTAGCGCTGGCGCGGCATGTCCGCGCCGAGCACCCGCACGCTGCCCGCGGTCGGCGTCACCAAGCCCATGATCATCGCGATCGTCGTGGTCTTGCCGGCGCCGTTGCCGCCGAGCAGGCCGGTGATCGAGCCGGGCGCGAGCGCGAAATCGATGCCGTCGACGGCCCGCGTGGTCTTGTAGACCTTCGTCAGGTGTTGAACTTCGATGGCAAGCGGGGAATTGGCCATTGGGCGGTCCGGCTAGTGTTCCGATTCCGAAGTTCGCTCAACCTTGCAGCACGCTCTGATGCGAACTTCGGAATCGAAGGACACTAGCAACTCTATGATTCTAGTGCCGCTTTGAACCCGAAGTTCGCGACCGGACTTGCGGCAATGTTGTGCGAACTTCGGGTTCGCGGCCACTAGGCGTCACACTTGGCGCCATGCAGCCGCCGGTGCAAGGGCGCAGGGCATGCGACCGTGGCGCCGTTTCTGGGTCGAAGGCCAATCGCTAGAGTGCGCCCATGAATGCGGATCGTCCCCCCGGCATCGACGCGCGCGACCTGCCGCTGCGCCGCAACGTGCGCCTCGACACGCTGGTGCGCATCCGCTGGCTGGCGGTGCTCGGCCAGACCGGGGCGGTGATCGTCGTCCACTACGGTCTCGACTTCACCCTGCCGCTCGCCCCGTGCTTCGCCGTCATCGCGCTCAGCGCCGCGCTCAACGTCGCCGTGCGGCTGCGCTTCCGGACGACGCCACGGCTCGATGCCGAGACCGCGGCCTGGCTGCTCGCCTTCGACATCGCCCAGCTCGCCGCGCTGTTGTTCCTCACCGGCGGCCTGGAGAACCCTTTCTCTTTCCTGTTTCTCGGGCCGGTGCTGATCTCGGCGACTGCGCTGCCGCGGCGCATGACGCTGCTGCTCGGCGGCTTCGCGGGGCTGTGCGCGACGGCGCTCGTGTTCGTGCACATGCCGCTCCCGTGGGCGAGCGACGAGCCGCTCACCTTGCCGCCGACCTACATGCTCGCCGTGTGGCTCTCGCTGCTGCTCGCGCTCGGCTTCATCGGCGCCTACGCGTGGCAAGTGGCCGAAGAGGCGCGGCTCCTGGCGGACGCGCTCGCGGCGACCGAGCTGGTGCTCGCGCGCGAGCAGCATCTTTCTCAGCTCGACGGCCTCGCGGCGGCCGCCGCCCACGAACTCGGCACTCCGCTCTCGACCATCGCGGTGATCGTCAAGGAATTGGAGCGCACGCTCGGCCCGGGCTCCCCCCACGCCGACGACATCAAACTACTGGGCGAGCAGGCACGCCGCTGCCGCGACATCCTCGCAAAACTGACCGAACTGTCGACTGCGGCCGAGCCGTTCGATCGCATGAAGCTGTCCGGGATCATCGAGGAGGTGGTGGCGCCGCATCGCAATTTCGGTGTCACCATCGAAGTGAAGCTGCCGCCCAATCGTTCGACGGAACCGGTGGGTGCGCGCAATCCCGCCGTGCTCTACGGGCTCGGCAATCTCGTCGAGAACGCCGTCGACTTCGCGCGGTTGCGCGTCGACGTGTCGGCGGAATGGACCGAGGAGGAGGTCACCGTCACGGTCGCCGACGACGGTCCCGGTTTCTCGGCCGAAGTCCTGGGCCGGTTGGGCGAACCCTATGTCACCAGCCGCGGCAGCGGCCGCCCGGCGGCGGAGCCGGAATCGGGCGGGCTCGGGCTCGGGTTCTTCATCGCCAAGACGCTGATCGAGCGCAGCGGCGGCACGCTCTCGTGCGTCAACCGCTCGCCGCCGCAGAGCGGCGCCGTGGTCAAGGTACGGTGGGGCCGCGCGGATTTGGAAAAACAGCCCGAAATAACCGAGCTTTCGACGCCCGTGCGGCCTTGAGACGCGGTTCCCACTGCCTACCTATGGGAAAGGGGCGGCCGCGCCCGCCGGCAGGACCAACCGGAGCACCCCCATGACTGATGTTGTGACCGCGGAACTTCCCGCTGACCGCACCTTGCTTATCGTCGAGGACGACAAGTCCTTCCTGCAGCGCCTCGCCCGCGCGATGGAAACGCGCGGCTTCGCGGTGACCACCGCCGAAACGGTCGCCGACGGCCTCTTGCAAGTGGAGGCGGCACCTCCCGCCTTTGCCGTGGTCGACATGCGGCTCGGCGACGGCAACGGCCTCGACGTGATCTCCGCACTCAAACACCGCCGTCCCGAGGCGCGCGGTATCATTTTGACCGGCTACGGCAACATCGCGACCGCCGTCAACGCGGTGAAGCTCGGCGCGGTCGATTATCTCGCCAAGCCCGCCGACGCCGACGACGTAGCGACCGCGCTGCTCGCGCCCACCGACGGCACGGTGACCCCGCCCGAGAACCCCATGTCGGCCGACCGCGTGCGTTGGGAGCACATCCAGCGTGTCTATGAATTGTGCGGCCGCAACGTTTCGGAGACCGCGCGCCGGCTCAACATGCACCGACGCACCTTGCAGCGCATCCTCGCCAAGCGAGCGCCGCGCTAATTCACAGATCGAGTGCTGCTCGGGCGGGTGGACGTCGCTCGGATCCTTAGCCGCGAAGCGGGAAGCATCGCCCTACCCTCGCCGCATTGGGGCGGTTGCGTGGTCGCCCTTGGTACGGGGGCGGCGTTCCGTTCGCCATGGGCAAGGGGTTTCTCGTCGGTATGGTCGCGGCCGCCTTGAGCGCGGCGCCGGTCGTGCAGGCGCAAGCCCCTGCGGCCGGGAAGAAGCCCGCGGCCGCCAAGTCGGTCTCCAGCTCCGAATGCAAACCGACCACCGTCGCCACCGGGACGGTCGCCGCGGTCGTCGATGGCCGAACGATCGTGCTCGACGACGGGCGCGAGGTGCGGCTCGCCGCGCTCGAAGTGGCGCCGCCGACCGAGTCCGCGGGAGCCGCCGCCAAATCCGCGCTCGAAGCGCTCGTCG
>Ga0137377_10005518_pt1 | contig 10130 bp, 5 predicted proteins | sample SagtaG_22_FD_104815 | JGI IMG/M metagenome (GOLD analysis project Ga0137377, IMG submission 104815) | Vadose zone soil microbial communities from Sagehorn Ranch, Mendocino, California, USA - Sage2_L_40_16 metaG | ecosystem: Environmental > Terrestrial > Soil > Vadose zone | place: USA... | reverse complement strand
CAAGCCGTCCAATGTTCTCGTTAACTCCACCACCGGCGAGGTCCGGCTAATGGGCTTCGGGATCGCTTCGCGCCTTCCACGCGAACGCCAGTCGCCCGAGCCTCCTGAGTTCATCGCTGGAACACTCCCCTACATGGCGCCCGAACAGACCGGACGAATGAATCGTTGCATTGATTCCCGGAGCGACCTCTACGCGCTTGGCGTCACTCTTTACGAAATGTTGACCGGCAGTCTTCCGTTCACGGCTTCCGATCCGATGGAATGGGTGCATTGCCACGTTGCGAGACAGCCGACGCCACTCGGCGAGCGGTTGAAAGGCGTCCCCGACTCTGTTTCTGCAATAATCATGAAGCTGCTTGCGAAAACTGCCGAGGAGCGCTACCAGACAGCGGCCGGCGCCGAAAGCGACCTTCGGCTCTGCCTTGCCAAATGGGAGGCTAAGGGCGACATCGACAGATTCGCTCTCGGCGAACACGACACATCAGACAAGCTGCTCATTCCGGAGAAACTGTACGGGCGAGCACGAGAGATCGAGACCCTGCTCACCGCCTTCGACCGAGTTGTAGCCGGTGGGCAGCCAGAGTTGGTGCTCGTTTCCGGATACTCCGGCATTGGCAAGTCTTCCGTGGTCAATGAGCTTCATAAACCGCTCGTTCCGCCCCGCGGACTTTTTGCATCGGGTAAGTTCGATCAATACAAGCGCGACATTCCTTACGCCACCTTAGCGCAGGCTTTCCAGAGCCTTATCCGTCCACTTCTGAGTAAGAGCGAAGCAGACCTGAGCAATTGGCGCGCTGCCCTTCGTGAAGCGTTAGACCCGAATGGACTGCTGATAGTGGATCTGGTTCCCGAATTGAAGCTCATTATAGGAGAACAGCCACCGATCCCCGAACTTCCGCCACAGGACGCGCAAAGCCGCTTCCAATTCGTATTCCGTCGTTTCATTAGCGTATTCGCAAGACAGGAACATCCACTCGCCCTGTTCCTCGACGATTTGCAATGGCTCGACGCTGCAACGCTCGATTTGCTCGAGGATCTGTTGACCCGGAGGGACGTGCAGCATTTGTTGTTGATCGGCGCCTATAGGGACAACGAAGTCAATTCCGCCCATCCTCTAATGCGCAAGCTCGAATTGATTCGCCAGGCTGGATCGATAGTGCAGGACATCGTACTTGCGTCCCTAGCCTCTGAAGACCTGGGACTGTTCCTAGTGGATGCTCTTCACTGCGAACCGGAGCACGCCGCCCCTCTAGCGCACCTGGTCCACGAGAAGACTGCCGGCAATCCATTTTTCGTTATTCAATTTATTTCTGCGCTTGCCGAAGAGGGGTTGCTGACCTTCGATCATGGCGAAGGGCGATGGTCTTGGGACCTGAATCGCATTCATGCCAAAAGGTACACCGATAATGTGGTGGACCTCATGGTGGGGAAGTTGAACCGCCTCCCAGTGGCAACCCAAAACGCCTTAGAAAAGCTTGCCTGCCTAGGCAACAGCGCGCAGTTCGCAACACTGCGGATTGTTTGCGAGCATTCAATCGAGCAAATGCACGCTGACCTTTGGGAGGCGGCCCGAGCGGGCCTTATCTTCCGCATGGAAGATTCGTACAGGTTTCTTCACGACCGTGTCCAAGAAGCAGCTTACTCGTTGATCCCGGAAGAGATGCGCGCGCAGGCCCATCTGCGAATAGGGAGGTTAATGTCGACCGAGCTTCCTTCAGAGAAGCTGGAAGAAAGAATCTTCGAAGTCGTCAGTCAGTTCAATCCTGCCTCCGACCTCATCACATCAGTTGAGGAGCGTGAGCGCATCGCGGAGCTAAATCTCATTGCAGCCAAGCGCGCGAAAAACGCGATAGCTTATGCAGAAGCGCTGAAATACCTCGCTGCGAGCCGCGCAATGTTAACGGAAGCGAGTTGGGGACAACGTTACGAGCTCATCTTTTCTATCGAGTATCTTACGGCCGAGTGCGAATTGCTGACTGCGGACATGGAAGCGGCCGAAAAACGGCTTTCGATGCTTGCCGCGCGTGCCAATGGTGCCCATGATTTGGCTCTTGTGACACGCCTGCAGCTAACGCTATACACGGCGTTGGATCGGCTTGATCGAGGCATCGAAATATGCCTTGAACATCTTAGGCGTGGCGGGATGAACTGGTCGGCTCATCCGACCGGCGAGGAGGTGCAGCGCGAATACGATCGTATTTGGTCACTGCTTGGGGGCCGGCAGATAGAGGACCTGCTTGACGCACCCTTGGTCGCCAATCCCGATATTCTGGATGTTTTAGACCTCTTGGCGGAACTTCTTACGTCTGCAATGTTCTTCGACCAGAACTTGTGCGCAATCGTAAACTGCCGCATGATGAATCTTAGTCTCGAGCACGGCAACAGTGACGCGTCATGCTTTGCGTATGTGTGGTTTGGAATTATAGCCGGTCCGCGCTTCGGCAACTACGAACGTGCATTCAAATTTGGCCAACTCGGCTACGGCTTGATGGAAAGGCGCGGCTTAAAACGTTACGAGGCTCGCAATTGTCTGTGTTTCGAAGTCGTTGTCACGTGGACGAAACATGTAAGGTATGGCCGCGACTTGCTTCGTCATGCCTTCGAGGTCGCTTACCGGATGGGTGATTTTACATACGCGGCATATAGCTTCACGGAGTTGATCCCCAATTTTCTGGTTGCGGGAGATCCCCTCGCCGAGGCGCAGGCGGAAGCGGAAAAAGGAGTCGATTTTGCTAAAAGAGCGCGCGTCGGACTCGCTGCCGATATGGTTAGTTCGAACCTCCAGCTAATCCGGACCCTCCGAGGATTGACGAATAATTTTGGTTCGTTCAACGACAAAGAGTTCGATGAGGCGGAGTTTGAGCGGCATCTGGCAAGCAATCCCTCATTAGCGAGTGCTGGATTTGCATACTGGCCTCTTAAGGCACAAGCACGGTTCTTTGCGGGTGATTATGCATCCGCTGTCGATGCCACATTGAAGGCGCAACAACTGCTTTGGGCTGACCCAACACTGCTTACACAAGCGACATTCCGATTCTATGGCGCGCTATCGCATGCAGCAGCGTGGGATTCCGCTGCTCCCGGTGAGAGGCATGAACATCTCGAGGGTTTAACGGCACACCACAAACAGCTCAAAGTATGGGCGGAGCACTGCCCGGAGACTTTTGAAGACCGTGCTGCTCTGGCGGCTGCCGAAATCGCACGAATAGAAGGCCGCGTGGTCGACGCCGAGCAGCTTTATGAACGGGCAATCCGGTCAGCGCGGGCCAACGGCTTTATCCAAAATGAGGCGCTCGCCAACGAGATCGCTGCACGCTTCTACGCGGCACGCGGTTTCGAGAAGATCGCGGATGCGTATTTGCGGGAAGCCCGGTACGGCTATCTCCGTTGGGGAGCCGATGGCAAGGTGAGCCAACTCGATCATTTGTATCCGCACCTTAATGAAGAAAAGTCGAATGCTGGCCAGGCGAGCACGATCATGTCCCCGGTCGAACTCCTGGATCTGGCCACGGTTATCAAGGTCTCGCAGGCAGTCTCGGGCGAGATAGTGCTGGAAAAGCTGATCGACAGGCTGATGCGCGCGGCGATCGAGCACGCGGGTGCTGAGCGAGGTTTCCTGATTGTTCCGCGAGGGGATGAGCTACAGATACAGGCAGACGCGACCACGAGTGGAAAGGGCGTAACTGTGCGTCTGCGAGACGCCTCCTTCACGCCGGACGCGCTGCCTGAGTCGATCGTCCGTTACGTCATCCGCACTCAGGAGAAGGTCGTCATCGACGATGCCTCATCCGGGAACCCGTTTTCCACCGATCCTTACATTGGTCAGCATCGCGCCCGTTCCATTCTGTGTTTGCCGTTGATTAACCAGGCCAAACTGACCGGTGTTCTATACCTTGAAAACAATCTGACACCGCACGTCTTCACTCCCGACCGGACCGTGGTGCTGAAAGTGCTTGCCTCGCAAGCGGCGATCTCCCTGGAGAATACGCGTCTCTACCGCGAAATAGAAGACTTAAAGGATCAACTCCAAAGGGAGAATGTGGCGCTCCGCGAAGAGGTGGACGCGGCGTCCATGTTCGAAGAGATTATTGGGACATCAGCCTCGTTACGGGTTGTGTTGTCACGTGTCTCCAAGGTCGCTCCGACCGATTCCACTGTTTTGATCACGGGCGATACCGGCACGGGTAAGGAACTAATCGCCCGGGCGATCCATAAACGGTCCGCGCGCGCGGGGCAAGCCTTTGTCAGCCTAAATTGCGCTGCTATACCACTTTCCCTAATCCACTCGGAATTGTTCGGCCACGAAAAAGGCGCTTTCACTGGGGCAATGCAACGGAAACTTGGCCGCTTCGAACTGGCACGGGGCGGCACTTTTTTTCTCGACGAGGTCGGTGAGCTCCCAGCGGAGACGCAAGTCGCGCTATTACGAGTATTGCAGGAAAATGAATTCGAGCGGGTAGGTGGATCGCAGCCCATCCGAGCGGACGTGCGGCTGATCGCAGCGACAAATCGCGACCTCAAGGCGGCGATTGCTTCCGGCGTATTTCGGAGCGATTTGTTCTACCGGCTGAACATTTTTCCGATCGAGGTGCCGCCGCTGCGTGAACGCAAAGAAGATATCCCGATTTTAACCGAGTATTTTATCCACCGTTTCGCTGGCCGCATGGGGAAGAAATTCTCGGGTATCGGCAGGAAGACCTTGGAGTTGTTTCAATCCTACCGATGGCCCGGCAACATTAGGGAACTGCAAAATGTCGTTGAGAGATCCGTGATCGTTTGCGAGACTGAAACGTTCTCTGTGGATGAAAGCTGGTTCGCGCGGCAAGACCCTCCGACCGAAGCCATTGTCCGACCGCTGTCTCACATGCTTCCGAAGGACGAAAAGGCATTGATCGAAGGCGCCCTTGCTGAAACATGCGGCAGAGTCTCCGGCCCGGCCGGCGCGGCGGTAAAGCTCGGCTTGCCAGCCTCCACGCTGGAATCGAAAATCCGGGTGCTCAAAATAAACAAGCACCAGTTCAAATGCCCGCAGCAGAAAACTTCTGTCCGTCTTCTCGCCCCTACTATTGAGGCTTGAGCATCGGTTAGATTTACGATGTTCGCGATTTCACGAATCTCGCGAATTTTAGTTTCAGTGGCCGCCCAATTAGTGAAAATTCCTTTGCTTCCCTCACGTTGCCTGCCGTTTCTGTAAATCACTGATACTCAAAGACAAGCGACAAATACATTGATCTCAAGGAGGCCAATTTCGATGCGCAGAGGCGCGCCGCTCTTGCTGGCATGAATCTAGCAATGGAGTTGTCGTCAGCGTGCGGCACAGAATCGCACGCTTCAATGAACCAATGAAAGATTAACTGCGGGACCTGTTCTTATGAGCCAGAAAGCGAAAACCAAGCCTCTCATTAACGGCTCCAAATTGCAAAGAAGCGATTGCCAACTGAGAATGAACCGCCACGCAGGTGAGGACCGAAGCGCTTCCAACGGAACCATGAAACAAGGAGCCTCTGATGAAGTCTTAAAGGTTTGCATCCTGTTTGATGGAGGTGTGAGTGCGCGACGTGCGAAAGACTTCGTAAGACGAGTGTGTCGTTCCGAGCCGTTCTGGTTGTCCCTCGTGCGGTCCGGAGAACATCTGACGTCCTATGAAGGCCGGTGCTCGGCCCGCGATGCTTCAAGGGTTGACCTTATGATTGTCGCAGCTGAAACGGATCACGGCTTGCCATCGGTTACAGAGAACTGGCTGAAGCAATGGGTAAGCCTCCGCACTGATGCTCAGGAAAGTGCACTGGTTGCTTTGGTGACGAACAACGCCATTTCCCCTGACTGCGACTCACCAATGATTGCCAGTCTTAAAGCTCTTGCTGGTGCGGGGAGATTGGCTTTTTTCTGCGGCTCCGTCGCCGATGTCGGCGGGCCTCGGCAGGTCAGCATGGAACTCAAACGCCGCACCCGCGTGGCGGGTCTGTTCCCCAATGAAGCCTCCCTACTGCGCCTGGCGAGCACGCTCCTGGCCGAAACCAGCGAAGTATGGGAAACCGGAAAAACTTACCTCAACATGGAAAACCACAACCCAGCCCTCCGTTGAAAATGCTAATGCATTTTACAGAACAAAATTTGCGCCGCCCTTGGAGGGGTAACAAATAGTCCAGCCTATTGTGCAGAAAACCGAACCGAAATGAAACAAAAAAGAAAGGAAAATGGAAAATGCTATGCAAGCACTTCAAGATAACTACTTCGCCGCCTATGGTAACCTGAAGCTCACGCGGGACGCCAAAGGCATACTTGTGGTTCAATTCCACAGCGACGGCGGGGCATTCATTATGACCGCGCAATCTCACACGGAATTTGTCGATGCCTTCTACCGAATTGCGCAAGATCGAGCGAACAAGATCGTAATCCTCACGGGCGCTGGTGGGGAGTTCATTACTGATGTCGATTGGTCCTCTTTCGGCGATGGCTCCGATCCCGGCGTGTGGAGTCAAGTTCACGACGAAGGCGTTCAGGTTTTGGAAAATATAGCCAATATACGCGTGCCGGTCATTGCGGCTATCGAGGGACGTGCCCATGTTCACTCGGACTACGCGCTACTGGCCAGCGTCATTGTGGCAGCGGATGGTGCGACCTTCCAGGACGTGGCCCACTTCGCTGTGGGCGTTGCGCCCGGTGACGGAGTCTTTACCACCTGGGCTTATCGCGCTGGACCGGGACGAGCAGAGGCGTTCCTGCTCAACCCACAGCCATTGACCGCGCGGATGGCGCACGAATGGGGAGTGGTTGGTGAGGTTGTCCCGAACGGAAAGGCTCTCAGTCGGGCGCGGGAGCTGGGCGAATTATATTTGAAGGCTCCTGAAGTGACGCGCCGCAATACGCGTGTCCATTTCATTCAGCCTTTGAAAGAGCGCATCGTGCGAGAGGTTGGCTACGGGTTGTCGCTCGAAGGAGCGTCGGCAGCCGATCTTGTGAAATCGAAAAAATGACTGCCAATGAAGCATATCCAAGAGGTTTGCCCATGGAAGTCTTCGACGGTCGTCGAAGGCGATTTGGACGTGAATGGCGAAAAGCTCTCGCCCGGCGACGGCGCGTCAACCGATGAAGAAAGGAGCTTCATTTTGAATCCGAAAAGGGCGCGCATTTTCTGTTGTTCGACCTCCACTAACATACAAACAAATAAAACGAAAGGAAACCTAGCATGAATCAATACCAAAAACTCTACACCCCGGCAGATTCTGCCATCGCGTTCATTGACTTCCAGCCTCAGATGCTTTTCGGCGTCGCCAACGCCGACCGTGCCACCCTGATTAACAACGTCACCCTCCTCGCTAAAGTTGCAAGGGAGTTCAACGTGCCCACCGTGCTCTCGTCAGTGGAAACCGAATCGTTCAGCGGTTACGTCTGGCCGCAATTGCTCGATATTTTTCCAGGCCAACCCGTGATCGAGCGCAGCTCAATGAATTCGTGGGACTCCCAGGAATTCCGCAAAGCCATTGAGGCCACTGGGCGCAAGAACATCATCATGACCGGCCTCTGGACCGAGGTGTGCGTCACTTGGCCGACCATTGAAATGCTCGGTGCCGGCTACAACATTTATGTTGTTGGGGATTGCTGTGGGGCCACCTCGCCAGCGGCGCATGAAGCGGCACTCTCGCGCATGGTTCAGGCAGGCGCTGTACGATTGACCACCATCGCTGCCTTGCTCGAATGGCAGCGTGATTGGAAAAACACGGAGCATTACTACGCACTTATGGGGTTGCTCAGGCCCCAGGCTGGTGCCTACGGCGTTGGCGTTGAATACGCCTACACGATGGTCCACCACGCACCGCAGTCAGCTCAAAAACCGCAAATTGTGCCCAAGAAAGCCGCCTGATATCCGCATAAAAGCTCGACCCATTATGAAAACTAAAGCTGTTGCGTTCGGCCTCGCGTTGGCGTGTTTGGTTGCCGCCGCAGGCGCAGCCGACTCGCCAGCACCGAAGGAAAATGTTTTTGCGACTAAGCCGCTGGGCATCCAAGTCTCCATCAAAATGGACGGCCCTTATATGGAGGCGGCCGATCTGCAAATCATCTGCCTCTTCAAACACAAAGCCTCCGGCGATACTTACCAAGGCGCGGCAAAGGAAACGGACGCGCATCTCGGCAGCATTCTTTCTGCCTTGCGGAATCGGGGCGAATTCGTCGGTGAACTGGGTGAGACGTTTCTTTTCACTCCGCCTAAAGGTTCCATACCTGCCAAGCGTTTTATGGTGATCGGTTTGGGAGAGGAAAAAGATTTGTCCCTGGATTCGCTCAAAGTAGTTGGCCGCATCGCTGCTCGCGAAGCCGTGCGTTTAAAAGCAAAGCACGTTGCATGGGCTCCTGTAATTCGCGACGAGGGCAACTCAACAATCGAAGTCGGGGCTGGTGACCGCGCATTTGCCGAGGCAATGCTATCTGCCTACGACACGGAAAAGCGTCTGCAAGACCAAGGACTAGCACCAAAATTTAGCATTGAATCTTTTGTGATCGAAGCTGGTCCGTCCTTCTTTGACAGCGCCGTCAAAGAAGTGGGCGAAGGCATTGAATCCAGGGTGACCGCGCTCAAGCAGCGAGACACCACGCCCTACGCTTCTGAACAACACTGAGAAGGCAATGAAGCTGGGCTTCCTTTTGCTTTTTATGGCATTGGCATCGCAAGTCGTGGCTCAGGACGTGACAAGTTCGAGTGAAAATTCCTATTCGCCCCCGGCGTATCAAGTGCTTCGTTTTCGCGAGAACTATCGGTGTCTTGCCGACCCGAGCCTTCGGCAAGACATCTTCGACCCGATTAAATATATGCAATTGGGAGCCGATACGAATTTCTTTTTGACCCTGGGCGGCGAAGTGCGGGAGAGGTTCCAAGGGATGCACGATCCCGATTTTGGAATTCATGGAAGCCATGACGATTATTGGCTCCAGCGAATCGCGCTTTTAACTGACTTTCATCTGGGCGAGCGCGTCCGGGTTTTCATTGAAGGAATATCCGGCCTCGACGAGGGCAACACTCTGCCAGCGCCTGCGGTGCAACGCGACCCGGCGGATCTGCAATTCGCCTTCGTTGACATTTTCCCGTACATCAATGGCGATGAGCACGTCGTTCTGCGAGCAGGAAGATTTGGTCTGAGTCTCGGCTCTGGACGGCTTGTCGCCACCCGCGCCGCTCCGAACATCCCTTTCAAGTTCGACGGCGGCCAGATCATTTACACCGGCCCCGCATGGCAGGCCACGGCTTTTCTCACACGGCCAGTAAAGGATTCTGGCCACATTGATTGGGATGACCACGCAGTTACCTTTTGGGGCCTATACTCAACTCACTGGTTTGATGCCCAAAAGAAAAATGGCGCCGACCTGTATTATTTGGGAATCCATCGCGAGAACGGCGCGTATGCCTCTGGCAAGGGCAATGAATACAGGCATTCATTTGGGGCTAGGGAATTTGGTGAATGGCGTGGCTTTGATTACAACGTGGAAGAAGTTGTCCAGACCGGAACATTTGGGAATGAATCCATCCTCTCTTGGACGGCAAGCTTGGACAGCGGTTACACATGGAACACTCTTTTTAACCCGAGGCTTGGAATCAAGGCCGATGTAACCAGCGGCGACAACAATCCAAACGATGGGCACCAGGGAACCTTTGATGCGCTCTTTTTCAAATCGGGATATTTTAACGACGCAAGTCTCATACGGCCCGAAAACATCATTGATGTCCACCCCAACGTAAGCCTCAAGCTCACTTCCAAATTCACAGTTGATGGTGGAGCGGACGTATTTTGGCGCTACTCAAGAAACGATGCCGTCTATGCCGTGCCGGGTTTCATCGCTCTTTCGGCAAAAAGCTCTGCGTCGAACTACGTGGGGACGGCTGCTGATTTGAATCTGACCTGGAACATTCAGCGCCATCTCACATGGCAGGCGTCTTACGTTTACTTTTTTTCCGGCAGCTACATCAAGGGACTCGGCGGAGGAGACGTCAATTACGTTTCAACAACCTTGAGCTTTCTTTTCTAGTGCCATGAGCCAAACGAGAACACAGCCGATTCATGTCGCCATCACCCGGCGTATAAAGCCCGGGTGCGAAGCAGAGTTTCAGAAAGCTCTTACCGAGTTTTTCAAAACTT
>Ga0137377_10005515_pt1 | contig 10132 bp, 8 predicted proteins | sample SagtaG_22_FD_104815 | JGI IMG/M metagenome (GOLD analysis project Ga0137377, IMG submission 104815) | Vadose zone soil microbial communities from Sagehorn Ranch, Mendocino, California, USA - Sage2_L_40_16 metaG | ecosystem: Environmental > Terrestrial > Soil > Vadose zone | place: USA... | reverse complement strand
GGACCCGCCGGCTGCGCCGGCTTCTCGGCCACGGAGCACACCCGGTCGCGCACCTCGTTGGTTTTGGCGTGGTTCTTCTTCATTTGCGCCACGGCATCGGGCGGGATGCCGCAACCGGTCTGATTGGCGACGGCGTATTTGACCACCTTGGCCTCGGCCTCGGAGAAGCTGCGGAACAGCTGGCAGATCTCGGGGGGCGCTTTCTTTTTATTGATGCCCGCCTGGAGCGCGCCGGCGCGCTTCTCCGCTTCCGCGCGCATGGGGAGAAACTGCGACATGCACGGCGGCATGCCAGGCGCGGCACCCGGTCCCATGGCGGGTCCGGTCATCGGCCCGGGGGCCGCCGGCCCCACGATCATTCCCGTGGATCCGGGCGGCGGCGCCGCCGGCCCCGGACCCACCGCCGGTCCGACGATCATTTGCGCGTGCGCGGCCGTACCCGTGCCGATCAGCAGCGCCGCGGTAAGCAGCGCCACGCGGGGGTGCGTCATGGCGTGGTCCCTTCCCGGAAGTTCGTTGGCGGCCTTGATTCCGCCGCCCTTTGTATCAGCCTGAAGATTCCGGCAGGAAGGCGGCAGAAATGGCCTTTCCGCGGCCCTGCCGGCTGGCGCCGGCCCGGCCGCACGGATAAACGACGCTAAAGCGGGATGGCTTTTTTCGCATCGCCATCCCGCTTTAGGTTATCGTTGGAGCATGATGTTTTCCGAAAACCGGTACCCACTTTTCGGCATCATGCTCTAATGGCGGCCCATGATTTCCGCACCCCGCGGCTCTATGTCGAGGCGCCGCTGGCGGCCGGGGCGGCGCTTCCCCTCGCCCGCGCCCAGGCCAACTACCTGATCAACGTCCTGCGCCGCAAAACCGGCGACCCGGTGCTGGTGTTCAACGGCCGCGACGGCGAGTGGCGCGCGCGCCTCGATGCCGTGAGCCGCAAGGGCGCCGCGCTCACGGTCATCGAACAGACGCGTCCGCAGAGTGCGTCCGGGGACGTGCACTATCTGTTCGCCCCGCTCAAGCAGGCGCGCCTCGACTACCTGGTGCAGAAGGCGGTCGAGCTTGGGGTCTCGCGTCTCGTGCCGGTGCTCACCCGCCACGGCCAGGTCGCCCGGGTCAACCTCGACCGCATCCGGGCGAACGCCGTCGAGGCGGCCGAGCAATGCGGCATCCTCGCGTTGCCGGAGATTGTCGCCCCGATCGCGCTCGAGCGGCTGCTCACCGACTGGGTTCCCGAGCGGCTCATGGTGTTCTGCGACGAGGAGGCGCCGGTGCGCGACCCGGTCGCCGTGCTGGAGGAGGCGCGCGACACCACGCCGCCGGCGCTCGGCCGGATGGCGATAACCGTGCTGGTCGGGCCGGAAGGCGGCTTTTCCGAGGACGAGCGCGCGGGGCTCCTCAAGCTGCCCAACCTGGTGCGCCTGTCGCTCGGGCCGCGCATCCTGCGCGCCGACACCGCCGCCGTGGCGGTGCTCGCCCTGGTCCAGGCGACGCTCGGCGACTGGCGCTGACAATCAGCCGCCGCGGCGGGGACCCCAGGGCCCGCCGGGGCCACCGGGGGGCGCGGATGGGCCGCCGAGGTCGACGGGCGGACGCTCCGGCAGAAACGGCTTGCCTTGCGCGGTGTCGGGGGTCGGCGCCGGTGCGCCCCAGGGGGAGGGCTGCCGCGAGCCCTCGGATTCGCCCCAAGGTCCGCCCGCGGGCGCTCCGTCTTCCGCCTCCGCCTGCGTTTCCTCCGGCGGCGGCAGCGCCAGCGGCCCGGGATCGTGGCCGCCGGCATATTTCACCAACGCCTCGACGCGCGCGTCGATCGGCGGATGGGTGTCGAACAGGTTCGCGAAATCGTGGCGCGGGTTGTCGACGCACATTTCCATGACCGCCGAATTGGCGCGGTCGAGTTCGCCGCGTCCCTCGATCTTGCGCAGCGCGGTGATCATCGCGTCCGGGTTCTTCGTCAGCTCGACCGAGCCGGCGTCGGCGAGAAATTCGCGCCGGCGCGAGAGCGCGAACCGGATCACGACCGAGAGCAGCCAGGCGACCGCCACGAGCGCGATCGCGATCAGCAGCGCCGGGAGCGCGCCGCCCGAGCCGCGGCGCTCGCCGTCGCCGCCGCGCCGGCGCCAGCCGAAGCCGGAATAGAAGAACATCCGGAACACCAGCTCGCCGAAGAACGAGATCACCCCGGCGATGACGACGGCGATCACCAGCATGCGCACGTCGCCGTTGCGGATGTGGGTGAGTTCGTGGCCGAGCACGGATTCGAGTTCCGCGTCGGCGAGCGATTGCATCAGGCCGCGCGTCACCGTGACGGAATATTGCTTGGTGTTGAGCCCGGACGCGAAGGCGTTGAGCGCGTCGCTCTCGATCACTTTGAGCTTCGGCATCGGGATGCCGCGCGAGATGCTGAGGTTCTCCAGCAGGTTCCACAGGCGCGGCTCCTCCTGCCGCGTGACCTCGCGTCCGCCGGTGATCGCGTCGATCATCCACTGGTGGAACTTGTAGGCAATGAGAATCCACGCGATCGTGCCGAGCGTCGCCCACGGCAGCGCGGTGATGAAATCCTGGCGCGCACGGAGGAGCAAATAATTGAGCGAGGCGTCGCCCATGAGCGCCTCTGCGGCGAGGGCGCCGGCGAACACCATCACGTAGACCAGAAAGAACAGCCCGATCAGCAGCGCGATCGAGCGGCGCTTGTTGGCCTGGATATGGGTGTAAAGACCGTAGGCGTGTTCCATGACAGCCTCAGGGCGTAGCCCGCGTGGAGAGAAGCGGAATGCGGGATAGGTCCCGGATTACGCTGCGCTCCATCCGGGCTACAGGCGTGGTCAGAACTTCACCTGCGGCGCCTGGTCGAGGGCCTTGCGCTCTTCGCCCACGTCGAAGAACTCGCGCGGGCCAAAGCCGAACATGCCGGCGAACAGCGCGGCCGGGAACTGCTGGATGCCGGTGTTGTATTCCTGCACCGCGTTGTTGAAGAACCGCCGCGCCGCCGCGAGCTTGTTCTCGATATCGGTGAGTTCGGCCTGCAACTGCTGGAAATTGGCGTTCGCCTTGAGGTCCGGGTAGGCCTCGGAGAGCGCGAACAACTGACGCAGGGCGCCCGAGAGCATGTTCTCGGCGGCCGCCTGCTGCGCCGGGCCCTGCGCCGCCATCGCGGCGTTGCGCGCCTGCGTCACCGCCTCCAGCGTGCCGCGCTCGTGCGCCGCGTAGCCCTTCACGGTCTCGACCAGGTTGGGGATGAGGTCGTGGCGCTGCTTGAGCTGCACGTCGATGTCGGCGAAGGCCTGGCCGACGCGCTGACGCATGGCGACCAGGCCGTTGTAGACCGTCACGGCCCACAGCACGATGACGACAATCACGCCGAGGACGATCCAGCCGGTGGTGGACATGGGCTTGTCTCCTGGGAACGAACGGGCGGCGAGTGTCTACCACATACGGACGGTTTACGCCTCGATCACGACGTAGTCGTTCTCGACCGTCACCGGAAAGGTTTCGGCCTGGTACGGCCCCTCCACCAGCTTGGCGCCGGGCTCGACCGACACCGGATATTGGCGCGCGCGCAGCCGTTGCGGGTCGCACCACGAGCGCCCGGTGCGGATATCGAATTCCCAGGAATGCCAGGGGCAGCGGATGATCTCGCCCTGCCGCGAGTAGCGGTACTCGCCCGGCTCATGCGATTCGAGCAGGCCGGTGAGCCGGCCGTGCGCCAGGCTTCCGCCCTTGTGCGGGCAGCGGTTGTTGAGCGCGAAGAACTCGCCGTTGACGTTGAAGACGACAATCGCGCGGTTACCGATCGACACGAGCTTGCAGCCGCCGGCGGGAATTTCACCCACCGGCGCGACCACGTGCCTAGCCATCAGGCGAGCCTGTAGAGCGCCCGGGCGTTGTCGGCGTAGATGGCGCGCCGCCGCGCGTCGGAAAGGCTCGGCGGCAGCGAGAGGAACGGATCGTCGAAGTCCCAGTGCGGGTAGTCGCTCGCGAACACGAGCCGGTCGAAGCCGATCCATTCCATCACGTCGATCAGTTCGTCCGGTTTGTCGGTCTCTTCCATCGGCTGGGTCGAGACCCAGAAATGCTCGCGCAGATATTCCGAGGGCGGACGTTTGACGTGCGGGACTTCGTCGCGCATGCGCTGCCAGTGTTTGTCGAGGCGCCAGCCGAGCGCCGGGAGCCAGGCGAACCCGGTCTCGATCAGCACGACCTTGAGGTCGCGATAGCGCTCGAACACGCCCTCCATGATCATGCTGGCGATGAGCTGCTGAGTGGTCGTCGCGTTCTCGACCCCTTCCTCGAGGTAGAACGACGGCCAGCCGGTGCCGGTCATGGCCCAGCCGCTGTAGCCGAACACATGGATGCCGACCGGCAGGCCCGCTTCTACCGCGGCCTCATAGATCGGCCAGTAGCGGCGCCGGCCGAGCGCCTCGCTGGTGCGGCTGAGCAGGAGCACGTGGGCGAAGTCGCGGTTGCCGGCGCGGCGGCGGATTTCCGCGACCGACGCGCTCGCGTCCTCGAACGGCACGACCACCGAGGCTTTGAACCGCGGCTCGCGCCGCACCCAGTCCGCGACCTGCCATTCGTTGATGGCGAAGGCGAGCGCGGCGCTGACCTCCGGGTTCTGGTCGCCCTGGCCGCTCGGCTGGAGCGGATTGAGGATGCCGGTCTCGATTCCGTAGAAATCGAGATGCTGCTGCCGCGTGAAGTCGAGGTCGCTCGCGGGCGGCCCGCCGGTCGGCGGCCAGGAGTCGCGGCGCGAGGCGAGCGGCGTCGGCTTCGGGAACGGATAGCCTTTGACGTGCCCGTGGCGCGGCCGCAGGCCGTAGGTCTGCAAATAGTCCCACAACCGATTGCTGAGATAGGGTCGCAGATCCTCGAGCATCGCGCGCGGATGGATGTCGCAGTCCACGATCGCGAGCTTGGTCTTGGGGCTGCGCAGCGGCTGCTTGAGTTCCATGTTCATGGGGCGGCCTCCTCGGGACGCTCGGATTTCAGCCGATCATAGGTCGCGATCGGATTCTCCACCAGGATTTTTCGCCGCAGCCCTGCGGGAATGCCGGCCGGCACCGGATCGTCCCCGTCGAACTGCCAGTGGGGGAAATCCGAGGAATAGAGCAGCATGTCTTCGGAACGCAGATGCGCCACCGCCCGTTCCACCACATCGGGCTGGGCCGGAGCGTCGAACGGCTGCAGAGTCAGGCGGAAGTGCTCGCGCACGATCTCCTCGGGCGGTCGGTCGACCCAGGGGACCTCGGTGCGCAGGCCGCGCCAGTATTTGGAGAAGCGCCACAGGAAACCCGGCAGCCAGGTGACGCCGGATTCCATCAGCACCACCTTGAGCGCCGGAAATTTGGCGAACACGCCTTCGGAAATCAGGCTCGCGACCTGGGACTGAAAACCCTGCGCCTGCGCTGCGTAGTCTTCCACGTAGTAGCTCGGCCAGCCGAGCGCGGTGACCGGGTGGCGATAGCTCGAGCCGGCGTGAATGCCGAGCGGAAGCTTGTGACGCTCGGCCGCCGCGTAGATCGGCCAGAACTGGCGCCGCCCGAGCGGCACCTCCTGCATGGCGAGCACGAGGATTTGCACGAACCGCCGATCGTCGGCCCAGTGCTCGATCTCCGCGACCGCGGCCTCCACGTTCTGCATCGGCACCACGATCGAGGCGCGCAGGCGCGCGTCGCGGTCGAGCCATTCCTTGGCGATCCAGGCGTTGAGCGCGCGCGTGAAGGCGACCGCCATATCCTCGTTGGTGACGAGCTGCACGCCGTAGAGGCAGTTCAAGATGGCGAGCGAGGATTTGAACCGGTCGAATACGTGCCGGCCGATATCGGCGGCGCTGGTCGCCGCCTGGCCGTTCGCGCCGCGCCACTCGGGCCGCGCGGTGATCGGGGCATTGGGCGGATAACTGGCCGATTCAAGCGAAAGAATCCCGCGGGTCTCGATCGACTCGCGCCACACCTCGTCGAGGTAGGGGAACAGCGCCTTGATGTCCGGCACCGTGGGATGCACGTCGCAATCGATCGAGTGAAGGCCGTTCGTGGTCATCGCAGGTTGCGTGGGCGGTGCACAAATCGCATCGGGAGAGGCGCACGTGCATTGTCACGGGAGCATGGCGGCGATGATAGCCGAACGCTGGTGCCACCGGTATCCCGCCTGTATGGTAGCGCGCCGGCGCGAACCGGTGCCCAGTTCGCCGGAACATCCGTGAGAGAACGCCGGAACGGGAGGGTTGCTCGATGAACGAGACGATGGTGCAGGCGCAAGCGGCGGTTGGCGATTGCCTCGCCGGCGTGCGGGTGCTCGATCTCACCCAATTCGAGGCGGGGCCGTCGTGCACCGAAGCGCTCGCCTTCCTCGGCGCCGAGGTGGTCAAGATCGAAAATCCCAAGGCGGGCGAGCCCGGCCGCACCGGCTTCCGCGGGCCGAGCAAGAGCAGCGACTCCTATTATTTCATGCTGTTCAACGCCAACAAAAAGTCGGTCACGGTCGATCTCAAATCGGCGCGCGGCCTCCAGCTCGTCAAGGACATGGCGGCCCACGCCGACGTGTTCGCGGAAAACTTCGCGCCCGGCGCGATCGAGCGGCTCGGGCTCGGCTACGACGTGATCAAGGCGATCAACCCGAGCATCATCTACGCGCAGGTCAAGGGCTTCGGAAATGGGAGCCCGTACGAGAACAACCTCGCCTTCGACATGATCGCGCAGGCGACCGGCGGCGTCATGAGCATCACCGGCGAGCGCGGCGGCCCGCCCGCCAAGCCCGGCTGCACGCTGGGCGACACCGGCACCGGCATGCTGATGGCGATCTCGATTCTGGGCGCGCTCTACCGGCGCAAGGGCACGGGCCAGGGCGAGCGGCTCGAGCTCGCCATGCAGGACGCGATGCTGCAATACATCCGCGTCGCGCTCGCCACCAACTCGGTGTTCAACAAGCCGGTCGAGCGCAACGGCGCCAAGGTGATCTCCGGCGGCACGGTGCCGAGCGGCATCTACAAGTGCAAGCCGGGCGGTCCGAACGACTACGTCTACGCCTACACCAGCCGCGCCAACCCGACCCATTGGCACAACCTGCTCAAGGTGATCGGCCATCCCGAGCTGATCGGCGATGAGCGCTACGACACGCCCGCCGCGCGCGCCGAACGCGAGGACGAGATCGACGCGATGATTGCGGCCTGGGCGTGCCAACACGACAAGCGCGAGGCGATGCGGATTCTCGGCTCGGCCGGCGTGCCGGCCGGCGCGGTCTACGACACGATGGAATTGCAGAACGAGCCGTCGTTCGAGGCGCGCGGCATCATGCAGACGATCGATCACCCGACCTCGGGCAAGTTCAAAATGCCGAGCTGGCCGGTGCGGCACGGCGGCAAGCCGCCCAAGACGCGGCCCTCGCCCACGCTGGGCCAGCACAACGACGACGTGCTCAGTGGCTGGCTCAAGCTTTCCGAGAAAGAACGCAACGAGCTGCGCAAAAACGGCGTGATCTAGGGCACGTCATTGCGACCCCGCGAAGCGGGGGAAGCAATCCAGGGCGTCACGCGCTTCCTGGATTGCTTCCCCGCCGCTGCCCGGCGCCTCGTAATGACGGACTTATGCAGCGTGACCCACCGCCGCCGTCAACGGCACCGCTGCAACGACGGCGTCCTGCGCCCTTGCCCTGAACTGCGGATCATCGCGGAGTGCGTCGAGGCTGCGCGGTCGTGGAAACGGATCGCCGGAATGCGCTTCCCAATCTTCTGCCGCGAAGGCGAGCGCTTCCGCGGCCTCCGACAAGGCGTCATCGAGCGTGTCGGCTGCGGCGATGATGCCGGGCACGTCGGGAAAGGATACGCCGTAGATCGAAGCCCGATCCTTATGAATCAGAGCAATGTAGTGCGTCACCCTAAACCTCTCAGTCCTTCGACCAACCCGCCTGATCGTAAATAGCCCGGACGGTTCCGATCGGAATATCCCTGCGCGGGTGTGGCACGATTACCATTCTCCGCAATGTCCGGTGGACGAATTTATGATGCGATCCGCGCGTCGACACCAGTTCGAAGCCGTCGCGGCGCAACCGAGAAATAATATCACGGCTATCCCGGAGCACCAAAACCTCCGGTGCAATAGGAGCCTGCTCGACCAGCGGCGCCTGCCTCGCTGGAACGCTACCCCGCCTCCCGTATCCGCACCGCGCCTTCCAGGTCGACCGAGACGAGCTGCGAGACGCCGCGCTCGGCCATGGTGACGCCGAACAGGCGGTCCATGCGCGCCATGGTGATCGGGTTGTGGGTGATGATGACGAAGCGCGTGTCGGTGAGCTTGGTCATCTCGTCGAGCAGGTCGCAGAAGCGCTCGACGTTGTGATCGTCGAGCGGCGCGTCGACCTCGTCGAGCACGCAGATCGGCGCCGGGTTGGTCAGGAACACGGCGAAGATCAGCGCCAGCGCCGAGAGCGCCTGCTCGCCGCCCGAGAGCAGCGAGAGCGTGGTCGGCTTCTTGCCGGGCGGCTTGGCGACGATGTCGAGACCGGCTTCGAGCGGATCCTCGTGCTCGACCAGGATCAGTTCCGCGGTGCCGCCGCCGAACAGGCTGGTGAACAGCTGCTGGAAATGTTTGTTGACCGCTTCGAACGACGCGGTGAGGCGCTCGCGCGCCTCGCGGTTGAGACTCGCGATGCCCTGGCGCAGGCGCTTGATCGCTTCGCCGAGATCGTCGCGTTCGGTCGTGAGCGAGGCGTGCTGCGCCTCGATCTCACGCAGCTCCTCTTCCGCCCGCAGGTTGACCGCACCGAGCCGCTCGCGGTCGCGCCGCAGCTTCTCGATATCGACCTCGATCGCCGCCACTTCCGGCAGGCTCTCGCCCGCCGTTACGCCGGCAAGCGCGGCGACGCCGTCGGGCGCCACGTCGAGCAGCTCCTGAATCTCATGGGCGATGTCGGCAAGGCGCCGCTTGGCGCCCTCGTGGCGCTCTTCCGCGCGGATCGCCTGTTCGCGCGCCTGAGCGAGCGCGTCACGCGCCGCGCGTTCCGCCGCCTCCGCGGCCGTGAGGCTTGCCTCGGCTGACGCCAGTTCGTCGGCGGCCGCGCGGCGCACGGCTTCCGCCGCCTCGACCTCGCCGATGAGCGCCACGCGCTTTTGTGCGAAGACGGCCGGCGCCGCATCGAGCTCGGCGCGCTCGCGCCGCGCTTCTTCCATGCGCGCCTCGAGCGTCGCAATCTGTCCGTGCGCGCCCTCGGCGCGCTCGCGCCACCCGCCGCGTTCGCCCGCGATCGCCTCGCGCCGGCGCCGGCGCAGTTCCGCCTCGCGGGCAAGCGCCTGCGCTTCGCCGCGCCCTTCCGCGAGCGCCGCGCGCTTCCCCGCCACGTCGTTGCGCGCCTCAGCGAGGTCGGCTTCGAGCCCGGCGATCGCGGGGAGCGCCGTGAGCGCCTCGGTCGCGTCGCGCTTCATCGCCACCGCTTCGTCGCGGCTTGCGGCGAGGCGCACCTTGGCCTCGGCCAGCGCCGACTGCCGCGCGGTGGTGCGGCTTGCCTCGCGCTCGGCGGCGGCATGGTGGTCGCGCGCCGCATCGGCGAGCGCCTGCGCCTCGCGCCGGCGCGTGCGTGCCTCGGCCTCGGCGGCGAGCGCCGCGCGCAGGTCAGCCTCGGCCGCCTCGACGGCGCCGCGCCGCGCCTCGACCTCGGCGCGCGCCGCCGCCAACTCGACTTCGAGATCGGCGAACCGGTTCTTCTGGGCGAGCCGCCGCGCCGCCGCGGTCGGCGCGTTGGCGGCGGCCGCAAAGCCGTCCCACCGCCACAGATCCCCCTCGCGCGACACGAGCCGCTGGCCCGGCTTGAGCGCGCCGGACAAATGCGCACCGTTGGAGCGCTCGACCACGCCGATCTGGGCGAGACGGCGCGCCAATTCGGCCGGCGCGGTCACGTGCTGTGCCAGCGGTTCGACGCCTTCCGGCAGCGCCGAGTCGGACGGGTCGACCGCGGCGCCGGCCCAGCGCATGGAGGCATTGGGATCGATCGGCGCGTCGAGGTCGTCGCCGAGCGCGGCGCCGAGCGCCGCCTCGAAGCCTTTCTCGACCGTGACAAGGTCGAGCGCCGGCGGCCACATCTTCTGGGCATCGATGCCGAGCACGCGGGTGAGGGTCTTGGCCTCGGCGTCGAGGCGCTGCAGCCGGCG
>Ga0137377_10005512_pt1 | contig 10135 bp, 8 predicted proteins | sample SagtaG_22_FD_104815 | JGI IMG/M metagenome (GOLD analysis project Ga0137377, IMG submission 104815) | Vadose zone soil microbial communities from Sagehorn Ranch, Mendocino, California, USA - Sage2_L_40_16 metaG | ecosystem: Environmental > Terrestrial > Soil > Vadose zone | place: USA... | reverse complement strand
CATCCGGCGGACGGCAGCGTTTGGATGTTCACGAAAGAGGATACGTCTTCCGCAATCGAGGCGCTGCACTTTAGCGAGGCCGCAGGCGATTTTGTCTTCAACTGGCTCAACGCGACTTACATCACGCAGGCCGCTGACGGGGATAATGGCCCAGAAACGGAGTTTCCTTTCCTCGCCGCCGCCCCCGATCCTACCCGCAACGCCATTCTGCTGGCCTACCAGAGTCGCCAATACCAATTTGTATTCATCGACGCGCTGTACGGGAGCTCGAATTCGATTTTTCTGAAACAGGCCTATGCGACGATTGCGCAGATCAACGCAGATGGGTCCAAGACTTTCATCCCCTTCCAAACCTACATGGAGCGAGCGTCGCAGTTCGGGATGTCCGTCCTTTCCGATGGAACCATCTGGCTGGCCTACCTGCCCATCAACTCGCAGTCGCTCACTTGGAATGAAGTCTATGCCAGCAAGTACCAAAGCGGCGCGTGGAGCGCTCCCGTGCTCACCGGGCTCGACTACAGCAACTACAACCAGAGCAGCGGACTGGGCAGCGCCCTGATCTATCGCACGGATCAGCCGCTGGTTGCATTCCAGACGCCGGATCAGAAGATACACACCTTCGCGCTACCGTGAGTGCCTCCGCGACGGACAACTCAAAGGTGACCCGAGTGGAGTTTTGCGTCAACAACAATTCACTAGGGGCCAGCGTAATCGCACCGTGCAACTATCCCTGGAGGGTCCCGGCAAAGAATGGGGCGTCGTACAAGGTCCAGGCGAAGGTGTACGACGCAGTTCGGAACACCGCCGCCCAGGCGGTCACATTTCCGGCGCAGTAAGCCCCCTAGGTGTCAATAGAATGCAGGCTCTCCTCTTTTTGGTGAAGGCGTGGGTGTCGCTCATCTATCGTGCCAGCAGGCCACACCCATAAGCCTGCCTTCGTAGCATCAGCCGCTCGATTTGTCCCTTGGAAGATGGCATAATTGTGCAAATTTTCCCGCGGAGGCTCGTATACGAAGATGCGACCCAACATCGCCAGGCTCGCTGTGCTGCCTTTCGTTTTTCTCCTCCTCGGCCTGGCCGAGTCTATAGCCCAGACTACGGGCCAAGCCAAGCAGAAAGAACCGCTTGCCGTCGTTGCCGGGCAGCCCATCTATGACGACGATTTGCTACCGTATGTTCAGGCACAAGTGTTTCAACTTCGCCTGCAAGAATACGACGTCAAAAGCAAGGCCCTCGAAAACCTGGTGAATCAAAAGCTGCTGGAAGCGGAGGCTAAGAAAAAAGGCATCTCCACCGAAAAGGTTCTCGAGCAAGAGGTGGATGCCAAGGTTCCGGAGCCTATGGAAGCCGAACTGCAGGCTCTCTACATCGTGCAAAAGCAACAGCTCGGAAAACCTTTCGATGAAATCAAGCCGCAGCTTCTGCAGTTGTTGAAGAAATCGAGAATCCAAGAGGCTCGCGAAGATTATTACAAGCATCTTCGGGACCAAGCCGGAGTATCCATCTTCTTGCAAAAGCCGAAAGTCCAGGTCGCCTATGATCCGGCCCGGCTTCGGGGAGATCCGAAGGCCCCGGTTGTAATCGTGGAGTTTTCTGATTTTCAGTGTCCCTACTGCCAATCGGTCCAGCCAACCTTGAAAACCTTGCTTGCCAAGTACGAAGGCCGGGTGAGCCTGGCGTATCGGGACCTTCCGGTGCGAGACATCCACCCACAGGCTCAGTTGGCCGCGGAGGCTGCCCGATGTGCCGGGGAGCAGGGAAGATTTTGGGACTATCATGACCTCCTCTTCGCGAACCAAAATAAGCTCGACCGCCCGGGCTTGCTCGACCTAGCCCATGGTCTTAAGCTTGATGAGAAACAATTTGGTTCCTGCCTGTCCAGCGGCAAGTACACGGCGCAAATTGAGCAAGACCGGCAATTGGGGCTGAGGGCCGGGGTCGCCGGCACGCCGGGATTCTTCGTCAACGGAAACATGCTCAGCGGCAACCTGCCGCAGGATGCATTTGAAAAGGTTATCCAGGCCGAGCTTGCTGCTCCCAAGGAGAAACATACCGCTCCCTGATCCCCTGATCGGAAAATGACAACTGAGCGGTCAACGATCTCTGTCCGTCTGCTCTGCCTGCACTGCTGGATGACCCCGTGAGTTCGCTGATCCACTGCGGCTTTCTCAGCACAAAAAAAGGGCGATGGGTCGCAACCCATCGCCCCTTTCGTTTACTTTGCGGATACTACTCTTACTGTGCTGCGCACTGTCCGAATGGGCAGATCACGCACTGGGCCGTAGCCGTCACCGGAGGATCCCCGGCCTTTGGAACGGGGTGGTTGAAGGCGTCCGTTCCTGTCGCCGTGACCGTGTCCGAAAACGCGATCCGGCCGGCAAGGGTCGCCAGGATGTTCACGCCACTCGGGGTGTAGCTCGCCGCCCCCGCGTTTGTTGGCGGGTTGGTTGTTAGGCCTGCGACTGCCGATAAAGCCGGGCAGCCCATAGGAGGCGTAGCGCTAGGATCTACCGTCTGGCCGTTCGTATAGCATATCGACTGGCCAGGGATCAGGCTGAACGCGCCAAACGTTACGCTCGAGGGTGTGCCGTTAGCGGCCTCGGCTACGTTGACGTTACTCAGGTTGTCGTTGCCAGTGTTCGTGACCTCGCCCGTGTAATCCACCCGGACGACAACTTGGCCGCCGCTCACTTGGAAGTTCGTCACGCAACGCTTGGTCACTGAAAGCCCCGGAGCGGCAGTGCAACCACCCCCCGGCGCGTCCGTGCTCGTAACCGCGCCGGTATCGGCGCTGACGGGAGGTGAGCCGCCATTCGAACTGGTATCCGCCGTCGCGGTTGCCTGGTTCGAGGCTGGGTGGTCGGTTGTGCTGAAGGTAGCGCTAGTGCCGGCGGTGAGGCTGCAATCCCCGGATAACGGGCTGCCTCCAAACACCTTCGACGTACCTCTCGCGAGGTTACCGCAGGAGTAGCTCTGGCCCCTAACGTCCACGACTTTGACGTTGAAGAGGTCGCCGCCGCCGTCGTTGATCACATTGCCGCTATAGGTGTAATTGAACGACCCGTTAGCGTTGAACGTGCTGCAAGTGACCGTTTTGTTGGCAGAGAGATGGCACTCTGGGAAGCTGCCGACCAGAAAATCTTTCAGGACGGCAGTCGTGGATTGCGAGGAGCGCGTTTCGAACAGGAAGCTGGCGAAACAAGGAGCGGCCGCCCCGCCGAGCAGGTTAGTAAGATCGATCCCGCCCTCATAGAAGCCTCCGGTAGGCACAGTGTTGGTGCCGATCCCGAACTTGGCCAGGTAGGGCCAGGCAAGGGTAATTGACTGGTTGTTGACAACCGCGCACGCGGGGCTGCTCGAGGTACAGGTCCCCGTGGCCCCGACGCTCAGGTCAACAAACAGGGCGAAAAGGTTTTGGGCCGCACAGACGTTCACAGCGCCAGAGCCGGAAATGTTTGGATAATTGGAGTTGGGGCACGCTGGGGGATTCCACTGGTACACGCTGATGGTGGACGTCCCGCCGCCCCCCGTAAACGCGGAGACAATCAGAATGTCGCCCACAGTGTGTACCCCGCTGAAAGTTCCCTTGCTAGCTCCGGAGGGAATCGAGATGTTCTGCTGGAAGAACCAGATGCCGATGTTGGAGTCGCCATTGACAGCGAAACGTTCCGCGCCGAACACGAGGATGTTATCGGAACCACCCGAGGCCGGACCCGTGTAAGCGGCTGCGTAGCCGTGTGTGAGGCTGTCCTTGTCCGGTGTCGAGGTGGTCGTAAACGCCCACTGCGAAACGTCATTGCCGTCCTTGGAGCCGCCGGTTGTAAAGTTGGGCTCGCCGGGGGCGCCTACGATGAACCCGTACGCGCCCAATGTCGCACCGCCTGACTGACATGGTGCGGTCGGGGTGGTACTGTTCGTCGTCTTTCCCCCGTTCAGCGTATCCCAATCGCAGTTGATCGAGTTGGGCACGCCGTAAGTGGTGCCGGTTGCCGAGTCGCCATCGATCTCGAAGATAGTGGTCGGCGCCGTCAAAGCCCACACAGCGACCGCGAACACGCTGAGCAGGGCCATAGTCACAACGCTGGAAGGCGGCAAAAATCGCCCCGGAAAGATACATCGAATGGAATGCAGGATCCTAGTTCGCATTGCTTTTTTTCTCCTTAGTTTGTTCCTTGAATGGCTTCTACTGCCAAGAGCCTAAAAAAGCCGGAGCCGTCCGACAACATTCCGCAGGCGGGAGGGAATCGAGCAAGAACGAGCCTCAGGGCGGGCCGATTGGGCGGAAGAAAAGCCAAAGGGCGCGGCTGGGAAACAAGAGGGACTTGGCCGCTAATGCAGCCGGGGCCCCGTAGTCGCTGGGAGACCACTGACAGCATACGTTTTCTCACCAGGAAGAAGAAGCTGGTGAACCCTCCAAAAAAACAGGTGAGCTTAGACTTTCACCCGCGCGATGGGGACAAACCTCCCGCGAGCGGCTACGTATTAACCCCAAGGCTGCAGCCTTGGCAATGGCACGGTCGTGCGGTAAATAGCACGAAGGTGCTATCCGGTTTTCCATGCCATTCAGTTGGAAGGTGAGCTAGCGGGGGCGTCCGGCACCGGCTCGGCCGACCGCCTGCCCAGCAGGTTACGGTCCATGGCGAAAAGCGCCAGTTCCAGACGATTGCCTACGCCCAACTTGTCGAAAACATGGGTCAAGTGGTGCTTCACCGTATTCTCGCTGAGACCGAATTTCTTTGCGATGTCCTTGTTGCTTTCGCCGCGAAGAATCCCGGAGATAATCTGAATTTCGCGCGGTGTCAGGTGGGAATTCTTCTGAAGTGGCCCATTTGGGGCCGCAGGTGTGCCGCTGGCGAGCGACTCCAAAAGGTCGGCGACCGTATTGCGACCTATCCAGTATTGCCCGGCCACGACGTTCCGTATGCCCTTGAGCAGTAGTTCCGCCGTACAGTCATTCGGCATGACTCCGCGAGCGCCGAGCTCGAGGGCCTCGAGAGTCTCCGGCGTTTCCATCTTGAGAGCCAGAATGATGGAATGTACCTGGGGCACCCAACGCTGAACTTGACGCAAGACTTCCAGTCCTGCCAGCCCGGGGATGTCCAGATCTACCAGCAGGATGTCGGGCGCGTGCTTGCCTGCCAGCTTTACGGCGGCTGCGCCATCGGACGCCTCTCCCACCACTCTTAGATCTGGCTGGGTGTCAAACACTGCTCGCAAACCCCGGCGGAAGATAGGTTCTTTGTGGGCGATTAGAATGCGAATAGGCTTCGGGCACTGATTAGAGAGGCCCTTGACAGGGAGAGGCTCGCGGTCAGACTGGCCTGCGCACAGGTTTCCCATGCTACGAGAAGTTGTTCCTCTCTATAACGAACAGGAGCGAACGTCGCGCTCCGTATGCCAACGCCCGGCACAAACGCGGGCAAGCCCGAGGCCAATTCCGCGGTCCTACCAGATAGTGGATAATTCCAAGACTTGAAAGGACTTAGAATGCGGCGTTTGCCTCAGGGGATTTGAACAGATAAGCACTAAAGTGCCAAAGCTGTGAATCATTTTGCTGCTTCCCCACACCCTACCCACCAAAACTATTCGCCTTTCGCCCAACCAAGACTGAACACTCCACGCGCTATGAGAACCGGACGTTTCAACTTGCTAACAACAGGTCTAGCCTGCACTTGCACCGAGACGAATCTCGAAAAAGTAAAGCGATGAAGTCAGCTGCGGCCTGCGGGGCATTCTGCTACTCTGATGAGGTTTGGCCGAATCACGGAGAGGTGTCCGAGCGGTTTAAGGAGCACGCTTGGAAAGCGTGTGTAGGAGAAATCCTACCGTGGGTTCGAATCCCACCCTCTCCGCCACACCGCAGATTCACCCGCGCACGTGATTTTTTGCGCGTCACGTCTTGCGGAGAGTCTTCCCACCACAGCATCCAACACTTGATGTAGTCTAGTGCCGCTCCAACTATTTGGGCCGACCGCTAGATTGGCGTTAGTGGGCCGAATCCGAGAGGACGCGCTCATAATACTTGGTCAAAAGATTGGAGCGGCACTAGGAAATCGCCGCCCAGCCTGAACGCTGCATTCCTTCAAGGAGGGCATGGCCATGAACATTGGCTTACTGGGACTCGGCCGGATGGGAACCGGCATCGCGCGCAGCCTGCTTCGCGCAGGCCACCGCGTCACCGTTTACAACCGCACGCGCGAGCGCGCTTACGCGCTGCAGCCGGAGGGCGCCATCGTTGCGAAGTCAATTGCGGACGCCTGCAAAGCCGAAGCTGTACTGACCATGCTCGCAGACGACGCCGCTCTCGAAGCGGTTGTCTTCGCCGAAGAAGGTTTGCTCGCCTCACTGCCGCGCGGCGTGCCGCACATTTCCGTCAGCACGATTAGCGTGGCTCTCTCCGAAAAGCTCGCGGCCGCGCACGCCACAGCGCAGCAAGAATATGTCGCCGCGCCGGTCTTCGGCCGGCCCGAAGCCGCCGAAGCAGGGCGTTTGGCCATTGTTATTGCCGGCTTGAGTGACGTCGTTGAGCGTTGCCAGCCTCTCTTCCAGGCTCTGGGGCCAAAACAGTGGATCGTTGGCGAAGTCCCGGCGCTCGCCAACGTCGTGAAGTTGAGCGGAAACTTCCTCCTCGCCAGCGTCATCGAATCGCTCGCGGAGGCCATGGCGCTGATTCGCAAGTCGGAAGTAGACCCGGCAGCCTATCTCGAATTTCTCACCAGCACGCTTTTTCCCGCGCCGGTTTATAAGAATTACGGCGAGCTCATTCTGCGCGACAAGTACGAGCCGGCGGGTTTCGCCGCGCCGCTCGGCTTGAAGGACATGCGCTTTGTTATGGCCGCGGCCGAAGCTCAAACCGTGCCGATGCCTTTTGCCAGCGTCCTGCGCGACCGTTTCTTGGCGGCCATCGCCCGCGGCAACGAAGCGAGCGACTGGGCCGTACTGGGGCGCCTGGCGGCGGAGGATGCGGGACTCGCCACGCGCGCCCCTGCCGCGGCGAGACGCACCGCCGGAGGGCAACATGGTTGACCGCACCGCGATCACACATGAAATTGATCGCTGGCGCGGCAAGTGGGCTCTCGTGACCGGCGCAAGCGCCGGGATCGGCAAGGCATTCGCCGAGGAGCTCGCCGCCGGGGGCGCAAATCTCGTTCTCACCGCTCGGCGCGGCGACCGCCTGGAGGAACTCGCTCGCTCACTCTCTGCTCGGAATCGCGTTCAAACGGAAATCACCACAGCCGACCTCGCCAATTCCCGCGCCCCGGAGGCGATCTTCGCCTTCACGACGCAGAAGGCAATTCAGATCGATCTTCTCATCAATAACGCCGGCTTTGGCGTCTACGGCGACTTTTACAAACTCGATTCTCAGCGCCTCCTCGACATGGTCCAGGTGAACTGCACTGCGGTCGTGCATCTCACGCGGCTTTATCTTTCTGCGATGGTCGAACGCCGCCGCGGCGATGTCCTCATCGTGGCCTCCACCGCAGCGTTTCAGGCCGTGCCCTTCATCTCTACATACGCCGCCACGAAAAGTTTCGATCTGCTGTTCGCCGAAGGCCTCGCCGAGGAGGTCAAGCCGTTCGGCGTGCGCGTTTGCTGCCTTTGCCCCGGATCTACGGCCACGGAATTCCACGACGTTGCCGGCCAGCCCGCCCACACGAGGCGCCGGCAGGAATCCGCGGCAAAGGTCGCCCGCACGGGCCTCCGCGCTCTCGCCGCGGGAAAAAGCTACGTAATTTCGGGCTTGGCAAACTATCTCGGCGTCCACGGCCAGCGTCTGGCTACGCGCCGTTTCGTCACGCGCGTCGCTGCCTCCATGTTTCGCCCCCGCGCGTAGCAAAACCGCCAGTCGGTGCTTCCGTCGGTTTATTCTTCGTCGCGGGCTTGCTGTTGAGCCAGCTTCTCGATTGCGGAGAAATCCTCCAGCGTGGATACGTCTCCCGCGACGGAACCCTTCTGCGCCAACTCCCGCAACAGCCGCCGCATTATTTTTCCGTTGCGCGTTTTCGGTAGCAGATCTGCAAAACGTACTTCCGCAGGCCTTGCGATGGTTCCGATCGTTTGCGCCACGTGCTCGCAGAGTCGTATGCGCAGCTCTTCGGTCGGTGTGCTCCCGGCGCGCAGCGTACGGAACACAACGATCGCTTCGCCCTTGATCTCGTCCGGCCGCGACACGACCGCCGCCTCGGCAACCGCCGTGTGGCTCACCAGCGCGCTTTCGATTTCCATGGTGCTCAGTCGGTGCCCCGCAACTTTGATGACGTCATCCACTCGGCCGAGCACCCAGATATAAACGTCTTTGTCCCGTTGCCCCGCGCCGGGAACTTTTTCCCAATTTGCGGGGAAGTACCATTGGAAGCCGCGCAGAACGTCTAATCAGGAGAGATGCCCAAAACTCCGCATCTTGGTGAGGACGAGCTGCTGCGGCGGGCCGTCCGAGGCGACGAGGATGCATTCCTCGAAATCTACCGGGCGCACCAGGCGAGCCTGTACCGCTACGCCCTGCGCATGTCCGGCAGTCCTTGGGCCGCCGAAGAGATTGTCCAGGAGGTCTTTTTGACTTTGCTGCGCGCGCCATCCAAATTCGACTCAGCCCGCGGGCTTCTGGGCGCGTATCTCTTCGGCATTGCCCGCAATCGCGTGCTCAAGCATCTCGAGCGCGCACCAAGAGAAGTGCCCCTCGAACCGGACAGTGAGGCGAACGCGGAGGTTCACGGTGCGCAGTCGGATAAACTCGCGCATATGCAGACGCCGGCCGCCTGGGCGGAGCGCTCGCAGTTGACCGAGCACGTGCACGAAGCCGTCTTGGGCCTCCCGCCCGATTTTCGTGAAGCCGTAGTCCTGTGCGAGTTGGAAGAGCTCAGCTATGAAGAAGCCGCGCGCCTGCTCGATTGTCCCATCGGCACGATCCGCTCCCGGCTGCACCGCGCCCGCGCCTTGCTACTGGCCAAGCTCGAGATGTGGCGCAGCGTTCCCCGGCGCGCCACGGCGCGCTGAGCGCTATGCGGTCACAAATGACGATGAACAGGTGGTGTTAAAGCGATGATGACTTGCCAAGAGTTCGAATCCCTGGGACCTGATTTCGAGCGCCATCCCGTCTCCCGCGCGGCAGCGGAGGAGCACCTTCGCAGTTGCCCGCGCTGCGCTGCTTTGCTTGGTTCGTGGAAGGATCTCGATGGAGAGCTGCGCGCTCTCGCACGCGAAACCTCTTCCGCCGCTGCTCCTTTGCGCGTGGAACTTGCTCTCCGCGAAGCCGTCGGCGGGCTGCGCCCACAGCCCCGTGCTGGCAGGCTGGTTCCAGTGTGGGTTTTGGGCCCCGCGGCCACGGCCGCGGTCGCTCTCTTCGCTGTTTGGTATGTTTTGCATGCCCCGCACGCGCCGCAGAAGCCGGCGAACCCTTCACCATCGCTTGCCGCTCAGCCGCCCGTTGACCGCTATGCGGTCACAAATAACAAGGTGGATCCTGCGGCCAGCGAAGAACTTTCGCAGAAAGCATCTGGGGCGCAGAAGCAGGGACCTCGCAGGAATCCGTCCGCGCCTGCCGCAAAAGATTCCGCGGGCGAATTTCTCGCGCTTCCGTACGCCCTTCCGGTTACGAGCGCGGACGATGCGTCCGTCATCCGCGTGCGCCTGCAGCGCGCCGCTCTTGGCGCATTCGGCCTCCCCGTGAATGAAGAGCGTGCCGCCGAATGGGTAATGGTCGATCTGTTGATCGGTGCGGACGGGCAGCCGGAGGCTTTTCGACTGGCCCGCTGACGTTGACCCCGACCGCGTCGGGGTCACAAATAACTTGTAGCGCTGAGATTTACTGAGGGCTTGAAAGAACGTCTCTGGAGAGAAGAGGAGAAACGAGAATGCTGCGAATCACGGGAATCTTTCTGGTTGCATCCGCCGCGATCCTCCTGCTCGCTGGCGCATCGCTCGCGCAGGAACCCGCCCCGCCTCCTCCCCCGATCGTCATGCACCTGCAAGCCCCGGAGCCTGGGTTTATCGGCGAGCGGATCGAACTTCTCGGTTTCGAGGGCGACAGTCATCACCTGGTGAAAGGCGCGCCGTTTTCTGCCGTAGCTGTCTCCGAGACGACGCAAACGCTCGCCGACGGCAATCGCATCCATCGAACAACACAAACGGCCCTTTT
>Ga0137377_10005511_pt1 | contig 10139 bp, 9 predicted proteins | sample SagtaG_22_FD_104815 | JGI IMG/M metagenome (GOLD analysis project Ga0137377, IMG submission 104815) | Vadose zone soil microbial communities from Sagehorn Ranch, Mendocino, California, USA - Sage2_L_40_16 metaG | ecosystem: Environmental > Terrestrial > Soil > Vadose zone | place: USA... | reverse complement strand
AGGTGTTGCTGATCCAAGATACGACGGAAGTGGACTACCAGCAGCACCCCACGACCACGGGCCTGGGACCCAGAGGCCTCGGCAGCCATCACGGCTATCTGTTGCAGAGCGTGCTGGCTGTGGTACCCCAGAGTCGCGAGGTACTGGGGCTGATGCATCAGGAGCCGTTTCTGCGCAAGAGGGCTCCCAAGGGCGAAACCAAGCGGCAGCGTGAGCAGCGCGAGCGCGAGTGAGCCTCGTGTGGGAACGCAGCGTGCAGGCCATCGGCACGCCTCCCGACGGGGTGCAGTGGATCCATGTGGGAGATCGCTACAGCGACATCTTCTCGTTCCTGTCGCTGTGTCGGCAGCAACAGTGCGACTTTGTGGTGCGCGCGGCGCAGGATCGCTGCGTGGATCTGCTGGTGGAGCCAGCGGATGCCCCGGTGCCACCACGGTCGCACCATCGGCGTCGGGCTGGGCAGCCAGCTGCAGCCAAGCCGCAGCATCTGTTCGAGGTGGTGCGGAGTTGGTCGGCGGTGGGTGAGCAGGACCTGCACCTGGAGGCGACCAAGCAGACCAAAGCGCGCGTGGCGCACGTGGTGCTCAGCTTTGGCTGCCTGCGCCTGTTGCCGCCGGAGCAGCAGCAAGCGAGCCAGGGGCGTCCGCTGGTGGTGTGGGTGATACGGGTGTGGGAACCCGAACCACCAGAGGGTGTGGAGGGACTGGAATGGGTCGTGCTGACTTCGGTCCCCACCGCGACGCTGGCGCAGGCCTGGCAACGGGTGGACTGGTATCGTGCGCGCTGGCTCGTGGAGGACTATCATCAAGGCCTCAAAACCGGCTGCAGCATCGAGGAGCGCCAATTGCAGAGTTACGAGGCCCTGCGTCGCTTGCTGGGACTGCTGGCACCGACGGCCGTGCGCCTGTTGCAACTGCGGGCGGTGGCGCGGGAGACGCCAGAGCGTCTGGCAAGCGAGATCCTGCCGACCGAGCTGGTGCAAGTCGTGGCGCTGTTGGCCAAGGTACCCGCCGCCACCTTGACCGCACAACAGTGTTGGTATGCCATTGCCCGCTGTGGCGGCTACCTGCGACGGCGCAGCAGCGGTCCCCCTGGCTGGAAAACCTTGTGGAAAGGCTGGTTCTCTGTCCAGACTCTGCTCGAAGGGGTGCATCTTGCGACTCGACTTTCTCTCAACTAAAATTGTGATAAACAGTCAGGGCGACCGCAAGGGTACGCCCCTACTATACTCGAACGCGCCTGGGAAGCCATCCGTTCGAGTATAGTAGGGGCGTACCCTTGCGGTCGCCCTCGCTCGGTTAACTTGATGCCTATTGGGCTCCCAGGCCTTATGCCCTCTGCACTTCCAAAACGTGCTATCAGATAGTCGTCTCTGCACGATGATTCCACTACACGGTATGCTCACCGGTATAAAGGGATATCCTGTTACGTTTATAAGTAATAACCGATGTAATCTATAGGGTTATGTGTAATCTTTTATACAACACATCTCTATCTTCTAATACTTATGAATAAGTTTATGAATTTCAGGAGGCCCAATTTAGGATGCCAGATTCCCGCTTTGCCCGGCGGAGTGCCAGCAAGGGTATGCTTATTGTTTCATTAGCGATACTCCTGGCGATGCTACTTAGCGCCTGTAACGGCAATCCCCAACTACAACAACAAGAGAATCAGAACAAGGCTGTTCTTGATAGCGCTATCGGTCATGCACAGAGCATTGGGATACCTGACCCCATGCTGCAGCCGATTATCGAGCAGGAAAATCAACTGAGTCATACCAACGCGCCAATTGGAATTGGTTTCCTTAACGATCAATCAGTGAATGATTATTATTCTAACGTCGCACAGCGTTATGCAATGCTAACGGTCGAGGTAAACGGGCTGATTGCTCAGTCAACACAACAGTTTGATTACAAGGCCAGCCAAGATCTTCAGGTGCTTGAGAATGCGCTGGCCCAACGACAAGCGCAGAATTTTATCGAGGCCAGGACTTTTGCGGATCAGCTTACGCAGTATCAATCACAACTGGCTAAGGCACAATTTCCGAAAGATTATATGCAAATCAGTGAGAATGCCAGGAGTTCCACGCAAGCGCTCCACCTGATGGGTCCTGCTTATTCGGCATTGCTGTCATTACGGCAGGTTATCCAGCAGCTGCAGGGATCGCGCCTGGATGTGATGGCTATCAATCAAGAGCAGCAGGGCGATCTGCAGACCTTCCGTAATGCAACTACACCGGGAGATTACTCACGACTCATCGATCAGATTAATACGCAACTGCAGGAAACAACGGTATTCTCCACACAGGCTATTCCATTCGTTGGCGCGGCTAAACTGAAAGAGTACAGCGCGGATATCGGTCTGCTCAAAAAGTATGGGCAAAATCCGGCCTCGTTCCAACATCGTCTCGAGGTTGACCAGGCATCACTCGTTCAAGCAAAGAGTATCAGCGATTATCTGAGAGTTTCGGCACAAATCGATAATGATACTGCTTCTATCCAGGTGCCGCTCGTGCAGGGAGAGGCTACCTACGTACTGAAACAGTTCCATCAAGAGGTCTCGAAGTGGGGCAATGCTCACCAGTATCATGATCCAATCGACGGCGGTGTCTATAACCTGGATTATGAGTACGATTTGCAGGGCCTTGGTTCGGATGCCGATGCTGCTGTACAGTCGGCACAGACGATGGACGACTACCAGTCAGCGATCGATTTGATCAACAATGACTTTTTACACCTGCGGGCTATGGAGGCCGATTTCAACGATAGGACTCCGTGGAATCAGCCACATGCTACCGATATTAGCTTGATGAAACATTATGATGTCTTCGGCGCTCATGCTGGCGCGGTACTTGTCGTCTCGCTGCTTGAGCAGACGCTGCGCTACTATAATAATGGGAAGTTGGTCAGGTCTTTTTACATTGTCTCTGGACAATATATGAGGCCTTCACCTCCAGGCTTCTGGAGCATCATCTTGCGTGAACATCCAACACAGTTCAAATCAACTGAGCCACCCGGATCGGCATTCTGGTATCCGCCTACGCCCATCAAATATGCGTTGGAGTATCACGCTGGTGGTTACTTCTTTCACGATAGCTGGTGGAGGTCTAGCTACGGTCCGGGGATGAATTTCCCGCATGATGATCCTAGCGGTACCACACCTTTCAATTATAATGGGAGTCACGGCTGCATCAACATGGATCCCAATGATGTAGCGTGGTTGTATCCACAGATCGCGTGGGGGACGCCGGTGATTGTGTATTAGGATGTTTGACACGCTGATTAAGTTTCTGCTATAATCCAGGGGCACTCGACCCGACGAACTGTCGGCATTTTTGTAGATCAGCCCGTGTGGAAGGGCAGATGATTCGGGGAGGATTAGTACTTACATGCCCAATAACGCCGCTGCTAAGAAACGCATGCGCCAGGAGCAAAAGCGCCGCCTGCACAATCGCAGCGTTAAATCACTCGTGAAAACACAAATAACTAAAGCTCGTTTTGCCATTGCCGCTGATGCGGATGCTGAAGCTGCTGTACGCATTGCAGTGAGCGAACTGGACCGCGCCGCCAAAAAAGGTGTTATTCATCGAAACAACGCTGCTCGCCGCAAATCGCGACTTATGAAGCAGCTCAACACAAGATAGGTTCTCGCGCAGAAGGCTCTGCTTCCTCTTGATTGCCATGGGCTGAGCAGGACGCGCATAGGAGATTGTAGGAGATGGCTGAGAAACAAGTCGTAACCAAGCCCGCCGGACGGGCGTTGCTGCTCGCAGTTGAGAACGCCCAGTTACGTAAGGATATACCAGAAATCAAATCAGGCGATACCGTGCGCCTGCAAGTAAAAGTTGTTGAAGGGAACCGCGAACGCTTACAGCCGTTCGAAGGTGTGGTGATGCGCCTGCGGGGCGGCGGTGCAAACCGCAATTTTACAGTACGTCGTATTACACATGGGGTAGGCGTCGAGCGTACATTCCTTCTCAACTCTCCCCGTCTCGAGAAGATCGAAATCCTACGCCATGCTCGCGTACGCCGCAAGCAACTCTATTATTTGCGCGGCTTGACTGGTAAGGCTGCTCGTCTGAAGGAGCTACGTCCTATGACAAGCAAACAGTTAGCTGCTAAGGAAGCTGCCAGGGCTGCGAAAGTTGCAAGTGTCCGCAAAACGACAACGACCGATAGCAGCAGCAGTGAGAGCACCAACGAAGAGTAAACAAGAACCGACTTTAGAAGAAGAGATGGCCCTGCTCAGTCAGGGCTATTGCTTTATTGCTGGACTGGATGAGGCAGGGCGCGGCTCTCTTGCAGGCCCTGTTGTGGCTGCTGCTGTTATTTTACCGCTCTCCTCCCCACCCCGGGAAAATTTCGATGGCTGCCTGGCTTGCTTTGCAGGAGTGCGTGACTCGAAAGAGTTGACGGCAAGGGAACGAGAACGCCTGTATGAGGTGATCATGCAGCATGCGCTGGCGGTTGGCGTTGGTATGGGATCCGTCGAAATGATCGACGAGCGCAACATTTTGCAGGCTACTAAATACGCCATGCGCTGCGCACTCGCGCAACTGAGGATCGCCCCTCAAGCACTCCTGCTGGATGCGGTACGCTTGTCCGAGGTTGAACTCCCACAGCGCTCTATTATCAGGGGTGACTCGCTCTGCCTCTCTATCGCGGCCGCCTCCATCGTCGCCAAGGTCACACGTGATCGCATGATGATACAACTGCACGAGGAATATCCTGCTTATGGATTAGCTCAACACAAAGGCTACGGCACTGAAGCCCACCTTACGGCTCTGAGTCGCTATGGAGCCACTCCTCTACACCGGAGAAGCTTTGCGCCAGTACGAGAACTGTTCGGTCTATTTCAAGAGGAGGACCTGAACAGTTCTCAACTGACAGAGAGTTCTACGGAGCTGAGGGGATAGGTTCGTTAATATCGCCGAAATCATAAGGGCATAGCGGGCCAACCGTGGCTATGTAGACGAGCGCATTACCGCGATGGGTAATGTAAAAGAGCTGGTTTCCATCGGAGTTATCGGTGCCCCACACCAGGTCATAGGTGCCCTGTTTCATAGATTTGAAGCTAAAGCTACCGTCGGGCTGGATCACTGTAGTTGGCGATGCACCGAGTAACGAGAAAAACTGATCTGTCGAAATGTTCACGTAGAGGCCTTGCACCAGCGCAGCCATTGGTGTAAGCGCTGAATTGTTTGGCACAGATGTGACAAAATGACCTTTGACCGGCTGGGGTGCTTTCAACGCGCTGGTAGCCTGCTGCCCTTCAGGGGTATCCCCAAATTTGGTCGATAGTTGCTGATAGGTTGGGATGGCGCTGGAACATGATGCGGAAGTAAGCTGCTCTTGACCATGGCCAAATAATGCTTTCGCATAATCCCGGTGCAACTTTTGCGCTTCAGGCGAGCTGGAGAATCGTGAAACCACCGTTTGGAAGTTGGTGATGGCATCGGCGTAATTTTTGGCCGCGAGCTGGGTCTCCGCGAGGTTGTAGTAGGCGGTGGCGTCCAGGGCATTGGCCTGTGAGTGACAGGTGGTTGAACAGTAGGATAGTTGTAGCAACGCATCGTAATGGCTGGTGGCGGCCTTATAATCATGCTGCTGCGAGGACTGTTGTCCCCATGCAAGATAGGCCGTGATTGTATCTGATTGGGCGCGAGCGACACCGGCGCTGGCGGAGCCATAACCGGTCAGCACCGTGTTGAACTTTGCGATGGAAACTACATAGCGCTGCTGCGAGTTGAGCTGCTCACCCCACTCGTTGTAGACTTGTGCTATATTCTCAGAGGTGGGAGCGCCTTCACCCGCCAATTGATACTCATTGATGGAGGATTGCCACTGCTGCTGCCCCTCCCAGGCGTGCGCTTGCAAACTATGGATGGTGGATTGCTGAGTCAGTCCAACCAGGCAGAGTAACAAAAGGAGCAAGATGGATAGCCCCGCAGCGACAAGCTGGAGCAGACGTGTAGGATTGGACTTTGCCGCCATACCAAAGAGAATACGTACTCCCGTTACCAGTACAACCACGAGGGCAAGGATACCTGCGACGGTACCCATTTGCTGCGCGCCCGCGGCCCAATCGCTGCCCGTTACCTGCAACGCTACAAGTATGAGGACGACTACCAGGACACTGACAATCAACGCCCAGATGGGCATTGGTTTAGACAGAGATTTGTACCAGGGCTGTCGCACCACAGGTGGAGGAGTTGGTGGCGCTTGAGGATAAACATAGGGAGGTGTGGTTGGCATTTGCGGTATGTTGTGGTAATTTTCGATTGAAGGAGCTGATTGCCCTGTAAATGAAGGCTGGGGTCCACCGAACACTTCTGCTGATCGATAGCGATCGTTGGTCGGATAGGTTGGTGGGGGATAACTTTGAGACGTACCATACCCATTTGGGGGAACATCCTGGGTTTGTGGTACCTCCTGTACGATGGGAATATACTCTCCGGCCGGAGATGATGCACCACTGCTCGATGGGACTCCTCCGGTTGGCATAAATGGCGGAGGGTTTGTGCCTTTCTCTAACCGGCTGCCGCATCCCCCACAGAATGCAGCATTATCAGGGTTATAGTTTCCACATTGGATGCAAAACATGACGCTCCTCGATTCTTCTTTTTCAATAAGACTGGTTTATTGTGCTTTCAAGCGAAAGCCATTCTATCAAAATGAAACGCTAAAGAAGATGGCATCAAAATCATAGGTGGACACAAGGACGAGTAATAAACCAAACGTATGATTCCGAAAACTACTTCTCTAATAATACCTGAAAACCTCTGCTAATACAATGGACGTTCAAGGGTAAGATTTTTAGCAGCTCCACAGAGCTCCACACCGAGGGCGACCGCAAGGGTGCGCCCCTACTATACTACGAGGTATGGCCTTATATAGCTGACAGAGCTCCACACCGAGGGCGACCGCAAGGGTGCGCCCCTACTATACTACGAGGTATAGCCTTACAGAGCTGAGACTTTTTAAATATGCTATACTCTCTGGGCACAGCACCTATTGAATCATTAAGGAAGTAGAAGCAGATGCCTGAGTATGTTTGGGGCCGCAATCCTGTTCTAGAGACGCTGCGTTCGACACGGCGCATCCAACGCATTTTACTAGCTGATGGTCAACGTGATGCGCCAGCTATCGCCACCATTCTACGCGAGGCTGAACAACAGCACATTCTCATTGAGACGGTGCGGCGCCAGCGTCTAGACCAACTCAGTCAGGGGGCAGTACACCAGGGTTGTCTGGCTGTGGTTGAAGAGCGAAAGTATGCGACACTTGAGCAAATTTTAGATTATGCGAGTCAAAAAAACGAAGACCCATTTTTGCTGATGCTTGATGCTATTCAGGATGTCAATAACCTTGGGTCTCTTTTGCGCAGCGCGGAAGCAGTGGGCGTACACGGCGTGGTTATTCCTGTACACCAGGCAGCGGAGGTCAATGCTTCTGTGGTCAAAACCTCGGCGGGCGCTACCGAACACCTGTTGATAGCCAGAGAAATCAACCTGACGCGTACAATCGATTTTCTCAAAAAGCAGAATATCTGGGTGATCGGATTAGATGGTGAGGCGAAAAAGGAGTATGACAGGGCTGATCTTACGGGTCCCCTGGCACTGGTGGTAGGAAACGAAGGGAGGGGTATCAGCCGGTTGGCACGCGAACATTGCGATGTATTGATTAAGCTTCCTATGCGCGGCCACATTACTTCGCTTAATGCAGCGGTGGCAGGTAGTATCGCTCTCTATGAAGCGTTGAGACAGCGAAGTAGTAAAAGCGACAAACGAGGCAAGAAATAAGGTTAGACTGAAGTTACAAGTTTCCACTCCCCAACGTTTGTACTGTTGAAACGATGTTGTTGAGCCGGGCACCCGCAAGGCATCGCTCTGCAACCTGTACGGACCGACGGAGACCTGTTGAAACGATGTTGTTGAGCCGGGCACCCGCAAGGGGTGCCCCTACACTTCACATGTCAATTGAAAGTTGACAATCCAGTAGTGTCTTTTGGAGAGCTTTATGGTGTTTAAAAGACTTACAAGGTATGGGTTTTTGCTGCTGTGTTGTGGATTCTTTTTTTTGGAACTTACCAGCATCTTGATACCTGGTACTCATGTTCATGGGTATAGCCAGCATGTGAACAGCGACCGAAAGTCGTCTCCTACTTCATCAACGTCTCCTACACCTTCACCTACGTTGTCGCCGACGCCCTCACCAACTCCATCTCCCACTCCCTCCCCTACACCTTCACCTACGCCGTCTCCGACTCCATCACCAACTCCATCTCCCACTCCTTCGCCAACTCCCTCACCGACACCGTCGCCTATTCCTTCACCGACGCCTACAACTGCTCCCACGCCTACGCCTACGCCGGGAACCAGTGGTGGAGGTGGGACAAATCCTTTTGTCTTCGTATTGGCAGGTCTGGGGATCGTGCTGGTTGTGACGGGGGTTATCTTGTTTGTGTTTTATTCGAGGCAGGGGTAAATGGAAGGTGAGGGTAAATGGAAGGCCAGGGCGGGGCAAGCCCCGCCCCTACATACCATGGAAGGCGAGGGCGGGGTAAGGCCTGACCCTGCATACAATTGAAGGTGAGGGCGGGGCAAGCCCTGACCCTGCATACAATTGAAGGCGAGGGCGGGGGCAAGCCCCTACATACCATGGACGGACAGGGCGGGGGCAAGCCCCGCCCCTACATATAGGAGCGCATAATTATTTATTGTATGTTTTCTCTTTATTATCGAAAATACCGTTCATATACCGCTCATGGTGAGCGGTATTTTTTTGATGAGGTTTGTTTTTTTTGTGTATGCTGTTGCTTGCTGGTCAGTAGCCCACCCCAGGGGCGGTCGCAAGGAAAGAAGGTGCTGTGAGTTGCGAGGTCTGTTAGAATAGAGTTATGACGGAAGTGGAACAGATTGCTCAACTTTTAGCTGTGAAGGAGCCAACCAGTGAGTAACCAGATGTTTTCTCCTCAAGAGAATGAACCACAGGGAGCGGAGGAGCGACAGGCGAACACCGATCCTCGTGAGCAGGGCCCGGAATACCATGTTCCGCCGGAGCCGGACTCCTCTGCCTATTCGTCGTACGAGCAAGGGTATAGGAGATACGATCCGCATATGGAGGGTGAGAAGCTGCGCCCACCCCAGTCCCTCTCCTCAAAACAATGGATGTGGATCATTATTGCCGTTGTCGTACTACTTGTTATCGGAGGGTCAGTTCTGAATACGATCCTCGGCTCTGTTCTCTTTGTAGCTGGTCTCGTTTGTTGTTGCTATGTCATCTGGCGTCTCGCGTTTAACCAGGCGGTGCAGTTGCCTATGCAGAGCTTTGATGTGAGCGGCCGGCAAGACTTGATTGTCGATAACCCGTTCGGAGCTATTCGTATTCATCGTGGCTCAGTCGACAAGGTTGAGGTGAGAGGCACCCGTTATTACAGCTCTTTATTCCCTGGCCGCCCCTCCTATCCGCTCAATGCGACCCAACAGGGGAACCAGGTCAGGGTAGAGGTCTGGAGTCCCCAGGCCCGGCGTACCTTCACTTTTGGCGATTTTGGACGCATTGACCTGGATATTGTTACGCCGGAGTTCAGTGATGTACATATACGGAGCGACGCGAGCACGATTGCGGTTGATGGTATTCAAGGCCAGGCGAACATCCGTACGAATGCCGGTACCATTGATGTCAAGAATGCGTCACTGGCCAGCCAGTCTTTTGCCCATACGAACGCGGGGACAATTAACGTGCAGAATGTGAAGCTGGAGGGGAATGCGCGCATGGAGACTAACGCGGGCACCATTTCCTTTTCCGGTTCCATCAATCCGGGTGGTAACTACTCCTTCGAGACCAATGCTGGAACGATTGATATGGCCTTACCTGCCAATACTGCTTTCATTCTGGATGCGAAGACCGATCTGGGTACGGTGAGCAACCAGTTTGGCAACATGAGTGTTGGAGAAGGTCCTCGTGCTACGCTGCATTTGCGTACGCATTTGGGGACGATTAGTGTGAAGCCGAGGTGGTAGGTGGGAAAATAGCCAGAAGTGCGGATTTAAGGAATGGTGGGCGACCTTTCCAAGGCGGGGGCAAGCCGGACACCCGCGAGGGGTGTCCCTACATTTCATGTGGGCATTGTTGGTT
>Ga0137377_10005510_pt1 | contig 10141 bp, 8 predicted proteins | sample SagtaG_22_FD_104815 | JGI IMG/M metagenome (GOLD analysis project Ga0137377, IMG submission 104815) | Vadose zone soil microbial communities from Sagehorn Ranch, Mendocino, California, USA - Sage2_L_40_16 metaG | ecosystem: Environmental > Terrestrial > Soil > Vadose zone | place: USA... | reverse complement strand
TCCTTGTCTGAGGGTGCGGTTGCTGATAAAACCGACCGTGCGGCCGGTCTGGCACCGGAACCGGACCGATCTCCGAAGGACACCGCTCAAGATCGGAGCCACCGTGAGCGTCAACTCATCCGCTCGATCCGGTACGGCTCTGAAGACCCGTCGCGGCCTCGCGACGCGGCGCCGGTGGATGCTGCCGGTACTCTGCGCGGCTGTCTTCCTCAATGCCCTGGACTCGTCGATCGTCGCCGTCGCACTGCCGACCATCCAACGCGAGCTGGACCTCAGCACGGCCAGACTGCAGTGGGTGGTGTCCTGCTTCGCCCTAGGCTATGGCGGGTTCCTGCTGCTCGGCGGTCGAGTCGCCGACGCTGCCGGACACCGGCGGGTGCTCTCGGCCTCGGTCGCCAGCTTCGCCCTCGGGGTCTTGATTGCTGGCCTTGCCGGATCCAGCGGTCTGCTTCTGGCCGGCCGGTTCCTCGCAGGTGCGAGCCTCGCCTTCGTGGTGCCGGCTTCCCTGGCACTCGTCGCCACCTCGTACCCCGAGGGTGTCCGGCGCAGCCATGCCCTCGGCGTCTACAGCGCGGTCGGAGCGGGCGGCTGGATCGCAGGCCTTCTCCTTGGTGGCCTGCTGACGGCCACGTCGTGGCGCCTGGTCTTCCTCCTGCAGGTGCCGGTGGCCGCAGGGATCCTGATAGCTACCCCGGCGACGGTGCCGCCCGACGGTCCGAGGCCACGTCGGTCCGCCCGGCCGGACGCGGCCGGAGCGGTTCTCGGCACCGCTGCCTTGCTTCTCCTGGTATACGCCCTCACCAGGATCGCCGGCCGGCCGTTGACCTCGGCCGGGACGCTCGCGTGTGGAGCAGCGGCGGCGTTGCTGGCGATGGCGTTCGTCAGCGTCGAGCGGCGGTCCGCTGATCCGCTGCTACCGCTCGGCCTCTTCCACTCACGCAGCCTGTGCAGCGCCAATCTGGTCGGTTTCGCCTATTTCGGGAGCTACTCAGGCTATCTCTTCGTCGGGACGCTCTACCTTCAGCAGGTGCTGCGGTGGTCGCCGCTGCGGACGGCCCTCGCCTTCCTGCCGGCCGCTGTGCTGGCTGCGGCGGCCTCGGGGTTCGCGGGAGCGTTGATCGGCTGCTATGGCCGGCTGAGCGTCCTGCTCACCGGCATGGTGACGATGCTGGTGGCATACGCCCTGCTCCTGCGGATCGGCACCGCCTCCTCGTACCTGGTGGTAGTGCTGCCCACCGTGGTGCTCGTAGGCCTCGGCGCGGCGATCACGTTCCCGAGCATCACGGATGCCGGGCTTGCTGGAGCGCCGGCAGGCCGCAGCGGTCTGGTCGGCGGGTTGCTCAACACATCGATGCAGGTAGGCGCAGGGATCGTGCTCGCTGCGGTCAGCGCGGCGGTGTCGGCCCGGGCCGGCAGTGCGGCGATGACTGAGGTCGGCTCGCTGCTCACTGCCTACCGGCTGGGTCTCTGGGTCACGACCGGAGTCGCGGCCTTCGGCGTACTGGCGGTCCTGCTCGGCCTCCACCGGCGGCCCGGGCGACCGGACAGGTAGCTGTCGATCATGCTGGTGTCAGATCCAGACTCGGCCCGACGAGGTCGGCGACGGCCCCGTGCTGCGCGAACCACACGTCAGCCCTGGCTCGCATCTGGTCGATCAGCAGCCCTACCGTGCGGCTCCGGTAACCCCGTCCCGAGCACTCGGGATGAAGGGTGTAAGTGACGTGGCGCCGCTCCGCAAGTGCCGACTCGAACTCGCGTAACCAGCAGTGGTAGACGGCGTCGGGGTCCACCATCGGACCGCCGGCGTCGCGGGAGAACGCGTAGTACACCCAGTCGTCGAGGCTCCAGTGCACGGGCAACTCCAGAATGGCGTGTCCCCCCGACCGTTCCACGTAGGGCCGGTCGTCGCCCATGCAGCTGCTGTCGAACGTGAAACCCCGGTCCAGGAGTAGCTCAACCGTCTCCGGGGTCAGCTCCCAGCCGGGCGACCGGTAGCCCCGGGGTGCGTGCCCGAGCAGGTCACCCAGTGCGTGGAGACCCCGATCGAGCTCCGCGCGCTGCCCGGCCGCGTCCACCCGGTCGTTGAACAGGTGAAAATGACCGTGGTGACCGATCTCGTGACCGGCGGCCACGATCGCCCGGACCTCCTCCGGCCATCGTTCAGCGATCTCTCCAGGTACGTAGAACGTGGTGGAGATCTTCTTCTCAGCGAACAGCTCCAGCAGTCGCCACACTCCGCGGACGGCCCCGAAGCGCGCCTCAGAGGTCGAGGTGAGGCGACCGTCCAGCTCTCGCCAGTCCATCCCGACATCGGCATCGAAGTCGACCGTGAACGAGATCGCGACCGATCCGCCTGGCCAGGCGATATCTGGCATGGTGTCCTCCTCCCAGCTGGCGAATCCTAGCCTGACGCTCCTCCGGGCCGCCGCCCCACAGCCGCGGCGGGCACGCCGACGACCGTCTCTCCTCGCGGGACGTCACGGGTCACGACGGCGCCAGCGCCCACCGTCGCGCCGGCTCCGATGTGGACCCCCGGGAGGACAACGGCCCCGCTGCCGATCGTCACACCGGCGCCGAGACGCACGTTGCCGCTGACGGCGGCCTGCGGGTGAAGGGTGACGTAGTCGCCCAGCCGTGCATCATGCCCCGCGGTCGCGTTGAGGTTGGCGTGCACGTGCCGGCCGACGGCGACGTCGCTCGCCAGTCGTGCGCCCGCGGTGATCACGGTGCCCGGTCCCAGCCGGGTGTGCGCGGAGACCGTGGCCGCCGGATGGACGGCCACCGCAGCGCAGCGGTCCAGGCCGGTGGCGTACTCGTCGAGCCGTCGGCGGACCGAGGGGTTGGCGATGGCGATCAGATAACAGGCGTCGAGAAGCTCGAGAGCGGATTCGGAGCCGAGCAACCGGCAGCCTCGCCGAGCCAGAACGGGGCTGAGTTCGTCCGCGCGGTCCAGCAAGCCGAGCAGCCGGAAGCAGCCGCCTGCCCGGTTGGCCGCCTCGACCACGTCGAGGACGTTGCGGGCGAACCCGCCCGCACCGAGAACGACCAGCGGCATGGCCGAGCGGTGCCGGGGCATTCGCCGATGTACGGCGTGGGTCGCGGTCATGTCGAGTCCCGCGACGACTCGGACGGGACATGGAAGTGCTTGACCAGGAGACCGTGCGCAGGGGTCCGCCAGAGCAAGTCGGCGATTCGGGTGGCCGCTCCACCCTCACCGTATGGCGAGGTGGTCCCACATGGTCGGAAGGACGGCGCGAGCGCGCGGCGAAGTGCCGCCGCGACGGCACCGGGTGCGTCGGAGACGTCGATGATCGACGGCGCTCGGAGCCGGCCACGCTGACGGTCCCCGACGTTGACCGTCGGGGTTCCGAGCGCCGGAGCCTCGATGATCCCGCTGGACGAGTTGCCGACCACCACGTCAGCCTGCTTCAGCAGGCTCAGGTACCGCTGCTGCCCGAGCGTGCCGAAGACGGCTGTGGGACCCGGGCGGCCGACCGCGTACTCCTCTACCCGTCGCCGGACCTCCCGGCCCCCCGGGTCGGCGTTAGGCGCCGTGAACACGACCGTCGCGGCGGGGAACGGGTCGAGCGCCGCCAGCAGCGCGTCCAGAGCGGACGCGTTCGCATCCGCGGACAGCGTCACGGGGTGATAGGTGACCAGGATCGTCTGCGGCGTGAGCGTCAGGCCGAGGTCGGATTGCAGCTCCTCGCGGTCCAGCAGGTGCATCCGGACGATGTTGTCCACCCCCAACGCTCCGACGACGTGCACGCGCCAGGGCTCCTCACCGAGCTGGAGGACCCGCCGGGCGAACGGCTCCGCAGCGACGAAGTGCAGGTGAGAGAGCTTGGTGACCGCATGCCTGATGGACTCGTCGATCGCTCCTTCGCTCGACTCGCCTCCGCCGATGTGGGCGACCGGCACGGCAAGCAGGGCCGCAGCCGAGGCGGCCGCCAGCGTCTCGTACCGGTCACCGAGGAGCACGAGCACGTCAGGGGACAGCCGATCCAGCGCCTCGGCGACGCCCATCACGGCCAGACCGAGCGACTTCGCCGCGCCCACGCCTGTGTCACTCGACAGCAGCATCTCCACCGTAGCCGCCGGAACGAACCCGTCCGCCTCGATGAGTGCGGCCGTACGGCCAAACTCTGGCGCGAGGTGGGCTCCCGAGACGACCAGTTGCACGTCGAGCTCCGCTCGACCGGCCAACTCCGAGAGCAGCCCGCTGAGCAGTCCGTACTCGGCGCGAGTCGCTGTGAAGACGCTGATCCGGTCCACGCCTCGGCCCCTCCGCGTTGGCTTCCTCACATGCCCGTCACGACAGCGCGACTGGTGCCAGCACCTCGTCGAACCGAGCGATGACCTCCATCGGCGGGTCGAAGTCGGCTGCCGCCACATTCTCGTCCACTTGGCGCGGCTGGGAGGCGCCGACGAGCACGCTGCACACCTCGGCGCGGCGCAGGCACCATGCGAGAGCAAGCCGGGCGAGTGGCACCCCTGTCTCAGCGGCAACCTTGGTCGCGGCTTCAACGGCCTCCAGCACGCCGGGACGAAAGTACCGCTGGATGAAGGATGCTCCCGACCCCGCCGCGCGGCTGTCCGTGGGTGGGGCAGAGCCAGGCCGGTACTTGCCGGTCAGGACGCCCATGGCGAGCGGCGACCAGGCCAGCGTCCCGAGCCCGTGCTCCGCGCTCGTCCCGAGGACGTCGGTCTCGACTCGCCGCCAGAGTGCCGAGTACTGCGGTTGGTTGCTCACCGGCTCCGCCCAACCGTGCGCCCGGCAGAGCGACGCCGCGTCGGCGATCTGATCGGCCGTCCACTCCGAGACTCCCCAGTAGAGGACGGCACCGGACCGTACGAGATCGTCCATCGCGCGGCAGGTCTCGGCCAGGGGCGTAGCAGTGTCGTAGCGGTGACACTGATAGAGGTCGATGTGGTCGGTCCGCAACCTGCGCAACGATGCGCCCGCCTGCTCGAACAGGTGCTTGCGCGACAGCCCACGCTGGGTGGGCCGATCTCCCATCGGGAAGTACGCCTTGGTTGCCAGCACAACGGCGTCCCTCGGCAGTGCCCGGACCGCGTCGCCCAGCACCGCCTCGGCCTTCCCGCCCTGGTACTCGTTCGCCGTGTCGAACAGGGTGACCCCCTGGTCGAAGGCACGGCGCACACAGGCGGCGGTGGTGTCCCTGCCGACGCTGCCGCCGTACGTCAACCAGGATCCGAGGCCAACGGTCGAGACTTGCAGTCCCGAGCGGCCGAGCCGGCGATACCGCATCCGAGGCCTCCTTGCTGTCCGGCCGTGCGCACCATGGGATCCTTGACGACCAGGGCGGCGGCCAGGGCTCCGACCACCGTCGCCTGGTCTGCTGTGGACAGTCCGACGGAGCTGGGCAGGGACAGGCCCTGCCGGTGCAGCCGGTCCGCGACCTGGCCGCCGAGTCGGGGCGCGCGGGCGTACGGGGCCTGGCGGTGCAGCGGCAGCCACAGCGGGCGGGCCTGCACCCCGGCGGCGGCCATCGCGTCGACCACCCGCGGCACCTCCGCCGACGCCGGCTCGAGCAGGACCGAGTGCAGCCAGTGCGACGGCCTCGCCCAGGCGGCCTGCGGTGGCGGTACCACGGGCAGGCCGGCAAGCAGCCGGTCGTAGCGCTCGCAGAGGTCGCGCTTGGCTGCGAGGAACGCGGGCAGCTGCTCGAGCTGGGCGAGCCCGAGGGCCGCGGCCACGTTGGTCAGCCGGTAGTTGTGGCCGACCAGGTCGTGCACGTAGCCGGGTCCGGGCAGCTTGGCCTGGGTGGTGAGGTGCCGGGCGCGGTCGGCGAGCGCGGCGTCGTCGGTGACGAGCATCCCGCCGCCGCCGCTGGTGATCACCTTGTTGCCGTTGAACGAGAAGCAGCCGAGGTCGCCCACGCTTCCCACCTGCCGACCGCCGAACCGCCCGCAGGCGTACGCCGCGCCGAGCGACTCCGCGGCGTCCTCGAGGATGCGGGTGCCGAACCGCTCCCGCAGCGTCCACAGCGGCTCCAGGTCCGCCGGGTGGCCGAGGACGTGCACCACCTCCACGACGCCGGGCGGTCGCTGACCACGCCGCACCCGGCGGACCACCTCGTCGTGCAGCAGCTGGGTGTCCATGTTCCAGGTGCGCGGCTCGCTGTCGACCAGCAGCGGTCGCGCTCCGGTGTAGCTGATCGCGTTCGCCGAGGCGATGAACGTGAACGAGGAGACCGGGACCTCGTCCCCCGGACCGGCCCCGGCGACCCGCAGCGCGATGTGCAGCGCCGCGGTGCCACTGGCGCAGGCGACCGCGTGCCGCGAGCCGACCGCGGCGGCGAAGGCCCGCTCGAACCGCCCCACGAACGGGCCGACGGAGGAGACCTGGCCGCTGCGCACGCACTCGGCGAGGTAGCTCGCCTCGTTGCCGGACAGCCGCGGCTCGGCCAGGGGGATCGTCGCCGGGACGATCATCGCTGGTACCGGCTCGCGGTCCGCGGGTCGGCCCGTCCGCGCAGCCAGCCGGCGGTCCGGCGCAGGCCCTCTTCCAGCTCGACCGTCGGCATCCAGCCGAGCAGCTGCGCCGCCCGGACCGGCTCGGACTGCAGGATCTGCACCTCGCTCGCGGCCGGGCGGATCCGCTGGCCGTCGCAGACCGGCTCGGCGGTCCGGCCGGTGACCGCGCAGCAGGCGGCAAGCAGGTCTGCCACGGACACGGTCCGGCCGGTGCCGAGCTGCACCACGGTGCCGGCCGGAAGGTCCGCCTCGGCCATCCGCACGAAGCCGTCGACGGTGTCGGTGACGTAGGTGAAGTCCCGGCACGGCGTCAGGCTGCCGAGCCGGACCCGGGACGCGCCCGCGAGCAGCTGGCCGAGCACGGTCGGGATCACCGCCCGCGCCGACTGCCGCGGGCCGAACGTGTTGAACGGCCGCAGCGTCACCACCGGAGTGCCGAACGACCGGGCGTACGCCTCGCAGAGCTGGTCCGCCGCGATCTTCGAGGCGCTGTACGGTGACTGGCCGCACAGCCGGTGGGTCTCCCGGATCGGCACCGACTCCGGCGTGCCGTAGACCTCGCTGGTGGAGGTGTGCACCATCCGCACGCCCGCGTCCCGCACCGCCTCCAGGACGTTCAGGGTGCCGACGACGTTGGTGTCCACAAAGGACGACGGTGCCTGGTAGCTGTACGGGATCGCGATCAGCGCGGCCAGGTGGAAGACCACGTCGACGCCGTCGACGAGACAGCGCACCGACCGGGCGTCCCGGACGTCGCCGAGGTGGATATCCAGCCGACCGTCCGGCCCGCCGCCGGGGCTGGAGGGCGCCTCCAGGCCGGCGAGCCAGCCCACCGAGCCGGTCGAGTCGTACTGGCACAGCGCCCGCACCCCGTACCCGTCGGCGAGCAGCCGCTCGACGAGGTGACTGCCGATGAACCCGCCGGCACCGGTGACGAGCGCGACCGGTGCCGTCACAGCCGTCCCCTGGCTCGGGCCAACTCGGCCGGCCGCCCGATGTCCTGCCAGTCGTCGGGCATCCGCCAGACCCCGATCTGCTGGCCGCGACGCAAGCAGTCGTCGAACAGCGCCGTGATCGGGTACAGCCGGTCCGGCGGGACCCGGTTGAGCAGCCACGGCTCGACCACGTAGACCCCGGCGTTCACCGGCCAGGACGTCACGGGCTTCTCCACCACCCTGGCCAGGTGGCCCTGGGCGATCTCGACCACGCCGAACGGCACCTGGTGCCGGTACTCGCTGACCGCCATCGTCGCCACCACCGGGTGCTCCCGGTGGGCGGCGAGCAGGTCGCCGACCCCGAAGGCGGTGACCAGGTCGCCGTTCATGACCAGCAGCGGTTGCTCGGGCAGCAGTCCCAGCCGAGGCAGCAGGCCGAGCGCACCGCCTGTCCCGAGTGGACAGTCCGGGTCGTCCCGCAGGTAGTCGATCCGGCAGCCGAACCGGCTGCCGTCGCCGAAGTGCTGCTCGATCTGGTCGGCCAGGTAGTTGACCGACAGCAGGATCCGGCGGATCCCGCCGCCGACGAGGTGCAGCACAAGCCGCTCCAGGATCGGCCTGCCCGCGACCGGCACCATGGGCTTGGGCAGGTCGTCGGTCAGCGGCGCCAGCCGGGTTCCGCGGCCGCCGGCCATGATCACCGCCCAGTTGTCCCGCTCGACCACCCCGAGCAGCTCGTCGCAGACGTGCACGCCGACCACGTGACCGTCCGGGTCGACGACCGGCACCTCGGTGATCGACCGGGCCCGCATCAGGTCCAGCACCTCGGCCCTGCCGTCGTCCGGAAGCACCGTCGGGGGCCTCGGCTCGACCAGCGGCGCGACCGGCGAGTCGAGGCCGAGGCCGTCGAGCAGGGCGCGGTGGATCTGCCGCTCCCCGACGAGCCCGACAAGCCGCCGGGACTCGTCGACCATCACCGCGCTGTCGACGTGCTCGGCTTCGATCGCCAGCAGCGCCTGGCGGATCGAGGCGTCCTTGTCGATGAGCAGGTGCTCGAGCCGACCGTTCACGTGCACGACCGCACCTTCTTCCGGTACGCCCTACAAGCGGCTCTACCGACCGGCCGCACGGTCGGTTATAGCAGAAGATGCGGTCCAGCTCAAGCCCCCGTGACCCTTCTGGTCGCGGGCGGGCGTCCACGCCGGGCCGCGACGGCCGCGGGCGACGGCACCCACCTGGGCGGCGCGGAGGGCCTCCGCGCGGACAGCGTGCACGCCGAGCCGCCGCGGGACCGCGGGCGACGGCGCGGGCCGGCAGGGGCCGCCCGACGCACCGCCGGGTGCTCGCGCGGATCCGCACGCTGCCGTCCGGCCCGCACGTCTATCCGCGCAGGTTGGCCGTCATCCGCGCCGCCACCGCCTTGAGGTCGAGCACCAGCTTGCCGACCCTCTCCAGGGGCAGCCGGGAGGCCGGCGCGCTCAACCCGATCGCGGCCGGCAGCGGCCCATCCATCGGCACCGCGATGCTGCGTCCGTCGGTGTCGCTCTCGGCGTCGTCGACGGCCCACCCCTGCTCCCGGACGTGGCCGAGCTCCGCCAGGAACAGCTCGACGTCGGTGATCGTGTTGCTGGTCAGCCGCGGCATCCCGCTGGCGCCCAGGATCGCCCGCACCTGCTGGTTCGGTAGGCCGGCGCTGATCGCCTTGCCCAGCGCGGTGGAGTGCACCATCGCGTGCCCGCCCTGCGGCGTGGAGAGCCGGACCGCGTGCCGGCTCTCCACCGCGTCGACGTACGTCACGTGCGTGCCGTCCAGGACCCCGACGTTCACCGTCTCGCCGAGTTGGCTGCCGAGCTCCTCGAGCAGCGGGTGGACCTGGGCGGCGACCACCTCGATCTGCTCCGGCCGGGAGGCGACGAACGCCAGCCCGACCCGGTAGCGGCCGGTCGAGGGCTCCCGCTCCACGTAGTGCCGCGTCTCGAGCGTGTGCAGGTAGCGGAACGCCGAGCTCTTCGGCAGCCGGGCGACCTTCGCGACGTCGCGCAACAGCGCGCCGTCGGGATGCGCACGGAGGTGGTCGAGGATGTCGCAGACGCGCAGCACAGCCCGGATGGTGTAGTCCTCACGCAAGAGAGCTCACCGCTCCCCCAGGCACGCCGAGCGTCGCGTGCGCCATGGCCCGCGCCCTACCCCTCGTCCGCCGATACCGACCGGCTGGCCGGCCGACGGTGACCAAAGGTACTCGTGCCGCTACACCTCGCCAAGGCGTCGCCGCGGTTTCCCCCGATCGGGTGGCAGCGGGCCGAACGCCGTCAGACGGCGCGTCTTCCGGACCGGGACCGGAAGACGCGCCGCACTGTCCTAACGCTGGCGGCGGCCGCCGAGGTGAACCACGTTCGCGACATTTTCCGGCCCGGGCCGTCGGCCGGCGTCCCAGTGGCCAGGCCGCGGCTCCGATCGCCCGGCCGAGATCGTCGCGATCACGGGAGCAGCCGGATCCGGTGCGCGAGCGAGGGGACCCCGTCGTCGTCGACGAGGAAGAGCATGTAGAACCCGGGCGGTGCCAGCGTCGGCTCGGTCGGGACGGTGGCCTGGACGGTGCCACCGCCCTGGGCGGTCAGGTCGAGGTCGACGAGCCGCTGCTCGCTGTCGAACGAGTGCGTGGTGGCGCCGTTGCGGATCAGCGAGGCCCAGCGGATGCGGCCCGC
>Ga0137377_10005506_pt1 | contig 10143 bp, 4 predicted proteins | sample SagtaG_22_FD_104815 | JGI IMG/M metagenome (GOLD analysis project Ga0137377, IMG submission 104815) | Vadose zone soil microbial communities from Sagehorn Ranch, Mendocino, California, USA - Sage2_L_40_16 metaG | ecosystem: Environmental > Terrestrial > Soil > Vadose zone | place: USA... | reverse complement strand
TGACTACGAAGTGCAGCATGGGCTCCGTAAGCGGAGGCGTATCGGTAAGGCGCGGGCCTTCATTCACGCGCTTGAAGGTTTCGTCGGCGACCTGCTGGAAGCGACCGCCCACAGAGAACGTGCAGGAGGATGGGTCTACCGCTCTGTCGCACCGGGTTCGTTCACCGACGAAGTCGCATCGTACCGCGACTTCACCGCGATTAGGGCTACCGCGGTGGCGCTGGGGTTGGTGGAGGAGACGCCGGGTGTTGTTCATTGGGCCGAGGGCTTTGGTCAACAGTTCGCGCTGCGACGGTACACGACCCGCTTTCGTGCGACTGCGCGGCTGGAGGAGCTGGCGACAGCACATGGTGTGTCGCTGCTCGACATAGGTAAACACTTCGTCGCCGAGCTGCCGACACATCCATTGGTCCTCAGGGGCCACTCACGCCGAGCACCGGAGGATGGATACAAGATACCCGGCAAGGTGATGAAGATCGCCTACACCGAGGAACTCCGCGTGATGGAGCAGACGATCATCGATCTGAACAATTTCATCGACCAGTTCGACATCCGTGGCGGCACGCACCGTGGTTTCATCAGGGTGTTCAATTGCGGCGATGACGACGCCTTCGAATGGAACCTCGGCGGCCGCCTCTACAGCCCCGGGAAGGACAGCTATCAGCAGATCAAGAGTGCTGACCGCTTGAAGATGACTATCGACGGCACGCCAGTCTGTGAACTGGACATCAAGTCGAGCTATCTCACCATCTTCCAGGCTCAGCAGGGTCAGCCGCTCGATTTGGCCAATAATCCCGACCCCTACGACCTGCCTGAACTCAGTGCCACGGCACGCGATGTGGTGATGGTGTTCATCACCGCGACCTTCGTCAATGATCAGTTCCCCGACCGTTGGTCCGCGAAGGCCGCTAGCGACTACAGGGAGAAGACCGGCCAGAACCTCAGCAAACGGCATCCCATCAAGCTGGTGCGCGACGCCGTGGCCAAGGCATATCCCCTCCTGGCGGGGCTCCGACAGGACGACGCTCAGCCACCGATCTGGGCAAGGCTGATGTACCTGGAGAGCGACGCCGTGTTCCGCACCATCCTGGCCCTTAAGGACCTCAACATCCCTTGCCTCCCCGTGCACGACAGCGTGATCGTTCCACGCGACAAGGAGCAGACGGCGAGGGATATCCTGTCGGTTCTGTATGAAGATGCTACCGGGGCGACCCCGCACATCGTCGTCAAATGAGACCGTGGAGCTGGTAAGGAGCTGGTAAGGAGCTGGTCCTAACTCCCTACGACAATCCAGTACGTTACCCGCTACACGTCACTAATAACGGGGGTAATCACCCGTCTACAGGACACCGCTAACCGGCCTCGCTACTTCAACGGTACAGAGTACCATAACCAGTAACATTAGTGGGTAGGAGGGGGAGGCAGTTGCATACGCCCTGCGTCGTCATCCGTTACCCGGAACAGTGATTACCCGATACCCGGAACAACGCTGAGCAGGCAAGTGTGTAGAGAGCGGAGCCCTCTCCATACCAAGGAACGTTAACTGGAGGGGGAGACCGGCAGGAGGAAACAGCCTACCTACTTGGCGGACTTATCCGTAGGAATGCCCCGCCAAGCCCCTACGGAGCCCCGTGGCGAGCTTTCAGCCCTGGGGGCTATGGAAAACAGCGGCCAGCCCTAACGCCTCTCCACGACCGTCTAATGGCGATAGCGGGCCATCGACCCAAATGGGGTCATAGCCGGTCGGTAAGGAGGGTGGGGCGGGCTGGGTAGACGGACACCTTACACGTAGGAATAGTGTCCCAATGTCCCAGTTGTACACTCCCGCCTACCAGTGCTCACTCTTGCTATGCGGCCAACCCAATCAACCATTTGACATCATTGGCAAGATTGCGGATTAGGTCGTCCCGATGGGAGGAGAGGGCCAGGGGCTGCAAGGGTCGGTAGGCGCTGTTAGGAGTGCTAAGATGGTGGGCGACGGAACTCCGGTGACATGAGGCCCGCCCTGCCGGAGGATATAGCCTACCTACTTAGCGGGCTTATCCGTAGGAATACCCCGCCAAGCCCTTACGGAGCCGCGTGGTGCATTTTCCTCTCTGGGGGCTATCAGACAGCGACCAGCCGTAATGCCTCTCCATGGCCTTCTAATGGCGATAGCGAGGCATCGGCCCAAATATGGTCATAGCATGCCATGGTTGGTAATGGGTGGCGGCTAAGCCTCCGCAAGCCAAGAAAGGCGTCTCGCCCGCGCATGAGGACGCTCGCGCAGGTTGCGCCGCCTCGCCGATCAGTTGCAGTAGGATAGAGGTCCTCACGGGGGAGAAGGTTCCATGGGAGAAGTCGAAGCATTGCCGCCAGAACCTCGCCCCGATCTTGACTGCCGCCACAAGAGTGTAAAATATTTGGCTGAAAAATGTCCCCAATGGGCTGCTGTCAGTTGGGGCGTGGTGGCGGGGGAAAATGGGATCAATCAGAAGGCAGGCTAGGCCGGAGGAGCTTGTGTTGCTCATTACCCAGTGGCGAACTCGTGCCCAAGAACTTCTGGCCAAAGCCGACGCGATGGTCGATGCGGAGGCTCGCCTGACGATGCGAGAAATTGCTGCGAAATACGAAGTGTTGGCGCAACAGGTCGAACAACGGGTAAGCAGGGCAGACAAGTAGGTCCGCGTGGTTGGACGGTCTGCGCTCACGAACGTGTGATTGACGGCCAGGAATTGATCGCTCACGTGTGATTTGAGCGCCGGGAACAAGAACCTGTCAGACGACTTGGCTCCGGGGGAGGTCATTACGACAAATCGTCGGGCACCGTCCTCCTTGGTGGTGTCCCATGCCGGATGCACAGAATGAGGCCCAACGTTACCGCGACCTGGCCGAGGAGTACCGGCGCCTCGCAAGTAGCGCCTCAACCGAAATGCGAGGCCGCTATCTGCGGATGGCAGAGCATTACGGTGGGCTAGCTGAGGCCGGGCCGAGCGCGGAAGAGCGCAAGAACGGTGATTAGCCGAAATCTATCAGCAGTGCCAGACTGCGCTGCATGTTCCACTTGACGAGATACCTGCTCCCAGCGTGGCCGCCCCCTCCCATTAGGAGCCCGCGGGGCGCTTTGGTTCCTGGGCACGTTGGTGGGACGATGGGGCGATGAGGCCCAACCTACAAAGCTACCCGCGGCGGCCTAATGGCGTCCTGGAGGCATCCTATCCCGCACCTACCTGCGGCCTACATAGGTCAGCCTGTCGGCGCCCAGCGGGTGAACAGGCGCATAGCCACCGCCATATCCTCGACGGGAACGTGCTCGTATTGCTCGGCTACCGATCGTGGGGCATGGCCACAGATGGCATCCCGGATACCCGGCTCTATGCCGGCGCGACGCGCACGCTGCTTGAACGTGTGTCGCCAGCCGTGATTGGGCTGGACGCTCTCATTGGCCAGCGAGGGGCAGCGGGAGGACAAGGAGCGTACCCACGCGGCCAGCTTCTCGCGCCCGCGGGTGCCCGGCCCCCGACCTTTGCCGACCTTACCCGTGTTGAACAGCGGAGCGTCAGCGCCTTGCTGCGCCCTGACGGCCTCAACGTAGTCGAGTAGCCCTTGCTCGATCAGGTGCGGATGCAAAGGGATGGTGCGGGCCTTGTCGGTCTTGACGGGGCCGGCCTCGGGGGTAATCCGCAGCACCGCATACTCAACCCCACGCAGCGCCGCGGGAGCGGTGTCAGAGAAGGCCCTAACCTGCACGTCGCAGACCCGCGCTTGCGTCAGTTCACCCACCCGTGCGCCTGTGTACGCCATCAACCACGGTGCCCAGCGATGTGCGGCCTCCGCAAACACGATGCTGCCGGCCTTGGTCCGCGGGATGGTCGGGATAGCAAGGGCAGCCCGCAGGATGGTCGCGGCTTCCTCATCCGTGAACGCTTTCCCGGTCTCGCGTGTCTCGGGCTTGCTGGGCACCTCTATGGTAACGCCGACGAACGGATTACTGGACACCAGCCGCTTGCGCTTTGCCCAATTCCACACGGCACGGGGCGCAGCTATCCAGGTGTTGCGAACAGAGACAGCGCTGTTGTCTGGACCGACCAAGCTATCCGCCCAGCGCTGCGCATCCCAATCAAGCCCTTGCCACCCCGCGGTGTCCAAGGCCGGGAAGACGTGACGCCAGCGGTCGATGGTGGAGGGTTTCGGCTTCTTGTCCGCGCAATACGCTTCAAAGAGGGCCACGGCAGTAACGGCAGGAGCGCTGCTACCGGCTGTGCTCCCATTGTTGCCGTTTGGTCGACCAACAGCAGTACCGGGAACTGCGTTCCCAAGGGGCTGGTAGGGGGCAAGCTCGGCCATGTGCCGGTCTGGCCCCCAATCCCCGCGTGCCCGGCGCTCCAATAACTCTGTAGCCCTCAAGAACTCGCATTCCGCCGCAGCATAAAATAACCTTGACCCCGCTTGTGTGAGCACTACACCGCGGTCAGTGAGGAACTGGCCGACACGGCCCGTCGTATCGAGCAATTTCACCAACAGCTCACGGGGCTCCGAGAAGATCATTTCCTCGTTGGCATAACCGTTGTGTACCTGTTCTTCATTGGCCTCAGCTTCGACCAATTCAATGCAATATTCACGGAGCTTGCGCCAAGGCTTAGGGTGGCCAGGATTGTCGCTGTGTCGGGTAGTAAATTCGCGGTACCAGTCTCCCGCGAGCGCGTCGGCTTCGCGTTGTGCGAGGTCTCGACCCTCGCTGGCCTGTGCTCCCTTGAGAGCCGTAATCCGGCGCTCGACAAGCGCCAACCATTCCGCGTGTAGAACTTTCGCGCGGTGCAGGGGCGTGCTGGCTGGTGCCGAGAATATCGCTTCCCATGTCTTCCCTGAACGTGCCTGCGGACCACCGTGGAGGCGCTGATACTCGGCCCGTATGGATGCAGGGATAGCCTTGCGGGACTTCCAAGCCCCGGACTTCAACCTAACCAACTTCGACACGCTGAATACTGACCCCATCTGTAACTGTTCTCTGTATCGGACAGCACATCGAAGGGCCTGTGAATTCAACAAGTTGTCGCTGCGACGGTGGTTCGCATCACCTCATCGTCGGGATGACGAACTCGGCGCCCTCCTTGGTTCCGGAGGGCCAGCGCGATGTTACGGTCTTGGTCTTGGTGTAGAACCGGATCGAGTCCGGGCCATGCTGGTTGAGGTCCCCGAAGCCCGAGCGCTTCCACCCGCCGAAGGTGTAGTACGACAACGGCACCGGAATGGCGAAATTGACCCCCACCATGCCGACATTGACGCGTTCAGTGAAATCCCGCGCAGTGTCACCGTCGCGGGTGAAGATGGCGACGCCGTTGCCGTAGTTATGCTCGGATGGCAGCCGCACCGCTTCCTCGTAGTCCTTGGCCCGCACCACACAGAGCACCGGGCCGAAAATCTCTTCCTTGTAGATGCGCATGTCCGGCGTCACCTCGTCGAACAGGCAGCCGCCCATGAAGTTGCCGTTCTCATAGCCCTGCAGCTTGAATCCGCGGCCATCGACGACGAGCTTGGCGCCTTCCTTCACGCCCGCGTCGACATAGGCCTTGACCTTGTCGAGGTGGGCGCGCGTGATCAGCGGACCGAAGTCTGCATGCGGGTCGGATGACGGGCCGATTTTGAGGCCTTCCACCCGCGGGGTCAGCTTCCGCATAAGAGCATCCGCGGTCGTCCTGCCAACCGGCACTGCGACCGAAACCGCCATGCAGCGTTCGCCTGCGGAGCCATAGCCGGCGCCAACCAGGGCGTCGACGGCCTGATCCAGGTCGGCATCCGGCATCACGATCATGTGGTTTTTGGCGCCGCCGAAGCACTGCACGCGCTTGCCGTTGGCGCAGCCCGTTGAATAGACATATTCCGCGATTGCGGAAGAGCCCACGAAGCCGACCGCCATCACCCGCGGGTCGGTAAGCAGGGTGTCGACCGCCTCCTTGTCGCCGTTGATCACGTTGAGAATGCCGGGCGGCAGTCCCGCCTCCGTCATCAGGGCGGCAAGCCGCATCGGTACCGACGGATCGCGCTCCGACGGTTTGAGGACAAACGCGTTGCCGCAGGCAATCGCCGGCGCAAATTTCCACATCGGGATCATGGCGGGAAAATTAAACGGTGTGATGCCGGCGACGACCCCGAGCGGTTGGCGCAGCGAATAGAGGTCGATGCCCGGCCCCGCGCCAGCCGTATACTCGCCCTTCATCAGGTGCGGGATGCCGCACGCAAACTCGACCACTTCGAGGCCGCGCTGGATGTCGCCGCGGGAGTCCGCGATGGTCTTGCCGTGTTCTGACGACAGTAGGGCCGCGAGGCTGTCATGGTCCCGGTTCACGAGCTCGAGAAACCGGAACATGATGCGGGCGCGCCGCTGCGGATTGGTTGCGGCCCAGGCCGGCTGGGCCGATGCCGCTACCACGATGGCGTGCTCAACTTCGGCGTGCCTTGCGAGCGCCACCTTGGCCTGGGCCTCGCCGGTATTAGGATTAAAAATGTCGCCAAAGCGACCAGAATTGCCCTTGACCTCCTTGCCGCCAACAAAATGGCCAATTTCACGCATTGGTAGTCTCCTGAGAGGGGCCCTGCGGACGCTGCGCCGTTTTGCCCGCGATAACGCTGCAACACCCATGCGGAAGGCGGCGGCGCGCCGACATACTAACCGGAGGTATAACGCAAAAATCCTGATTTTTTCAGTCGCACTGGTTTGAGAAACCGTCGCGGTGTCGCATTTTTCTGCCTGCTGCTCTACTTTGCTTCCGTCCGCTCCGCTCCCCGACTTCCTTCCGACGCTGCCGATGTCCCGCTTGAGTGAATTGGGTGTCGTGTGATGCTTAGCCCCACGGAATCCGGCGAAGTACGACCAGCGCTGAATGCCCTTACCACAGGTGACGCGATACCGCATTTCCCGCGCGTGACCATCAACGCCCGCTTGATCGCAATCGTGCTCGCGCTTGCGGTGCCGCTCAACATCGTCGTGGTCGCGGTTATCTGGAGCCTGATCAGCGCCGCCAACGAAACGCAGCGCGTAAGCCTCTTCTATTCCGCCCGTTCGATAGCGGCAGCGGTCGACGCCGAGCTCGGTAAGTATATTACGTTGGCTCAAGTGTTGTCGCGGTCTCCAGCCTTGCTGGAAGACAGTATCGACGTCTTCGAGAGCGAGCTGCGCCGGGGTCTTTCCTCCGACCCGGACCTCTGGGCTGTCGTTGCCGACGTTAACGGCCACCAGCTTGTCAACACCAATCGGCTGCCAGGCCAGCCACTGCTGTCGCCGAACAGGACCAAAGAGGGACTTGCTGCGCAGAACCAGGCGTTCGAAACCCGTTCGGTTTTCGTCTCCGACGTTTTTATGGGACCGGACCAAAGGTGGGCGGCAACCGCCAATGTTCCCATCTTCAAGAACGGCGCGCCCTTCCGCGCACTTGCCATCACCATGCACACCCGCCGTTTCCTGGACCTGGTCGCCTTCCAGGAGATGCCCAAAAATTGGGTGGTGGCGATACGCGACACCCAAGGTCGACTGGTGGTCCGCCTGCCCGATCATGACCGCCGGGTCGGTCAACTCGCCATCGAGCGCGTGCGCGCGATCAGGCAGCAAGAGGGCTTGTTCGAACTCGTGACAGATGAAGGCGATCAATTCATCTTGGCCAACGTCCACTCGAACGTGAGCGGCTGGACGACAGGTGTCGGGGCAACAACGACGGAACTGCGAGCGGCCGTCCTCGGCACCATCGGCTGGGCGATAGCGCTGGGGGGAGTTATCTCCCTCTTGTCGTTCATGTTCGCCCTCTGGATCGCAAGACGCATTACCCGCCCGCTCGCTGAATTGCGCGAGAAGGCAGCCGCATTGCTGACCGACCCTCAGGTGGCGTTCGAATCGGGCGTACCGGAGCTTTGCGAACTATGGGCGACGCTCAAGAGAGCTGCTGCCAGCCGGTTCCGTAGCGATGCGATGCTGCGAAAGAGCGAGAAGCGCCTCAGTCAGATCATCAACACCTACAACGGCTATGTCGGCCTGCTCGACAAGAACGGACGGATAACGGAAGCCAACGTGCAGATGCTGGGGGCCATCGGCGCTCCCCGTGAGGCCGTGATCGGCCAGCCGTTCGCCGATGCGCCTTGCTGGACCTATTCACCGATGCATGAGTTGATCGCGCGGTGCCTTGCGGGCGAGACGATACGGCGGGATCTGCAATACGCCGCCCGCGGCGGAGAAATTCGATGGATTGATTTTCAGGTCACACCGTTGCGCGCGTCCGACGGCGGAATCGATGGCGTCATCCCCTCCGGCTACGATATAACCGATCGCAAGCGGGCCGAGGATGCTCTGCACCGGAGCGAGGCGCGATTCCGCGGTCTCTACGAGCACGCCTTAGCCGGCATTGCCTTGTCGGATTGTGACGGGCGGATCGAGCAGTGCAACCCTGCCTTCTGCGCCCTCGTCGGCTATTCCGAAAACGAGCTGCGCGGCAAGCATTTGGGCGCACTCATTCATCCCGACGATCTAGATGAAAATACCGACAAGGTTCGCCGCCTCCGCAAGGGAGAACTGAACGCGGTCGTGATTGAGAACCGGTTCGTTCACAAGAACGGGCACCCGGTCTGGGTCCGCAAAATTGTATCGACCCTACCCGACGAAATAGGCAAGCCCTCGCAGTTTTTCGGGCTTGCGATCGATATCAGCGAGCGCAAGCAGCAAGAGGAATTGCTGCACCGGACCGAGGCGCGATTTCGCAGTCTCTACGAGCACGCCTTGGCCGGCATTACCTTGTCGGATTGGAACGGGAAGCTCGAACAATGCAACCCCGCTTTCTGCAGCCTCGTCGGCTATTCCGAAAACGAGCTGCGCGGTAAGCATTTGGGCTTACTCATTCATCCCGAAGATCGCGATGACAATATCGACAAGGTTCGCCGCCTCCGCAGGGGCGAAATGAACGCCGTCGAGATCGAGAACCGGTTCGTTCACAGGAAAGGGCAGCCGGTCTGGGTCCGCAAAATCATATCGACGCTGCCCGACGAAACCGGCAAGCCCTCGCAGCTTCTCGCCCTTGCGATCGATATCAGCGCGCGCAAGCAGCAGGAGGAATTGCTGCGGGAGAGCGAGGCGCGACTTCAACTGGCGCTCGATGCGGGCGGCACCGGCATGTGGGAGAGGTCGCTCGAGAGCGCGGAATTCATCGCCTCGGATCGCGCATTGACCTTGCACGGGCTGCCGGCGGGAAGCCCAATTACACGCGACGATGTGCGTGCCGCCGTCCATCCGGAGGACCTGCCTGGAGTCGAGCAAGCCTTGCGCGGCACGCTTGAAACCGGCGCGCCGTTCCATGTCGAATATCGCTCCCTGCAAGCAGACGGTTCCATGCGCTGGCTGGATTCGCAGGCGAAGCTTCGTGAGACCGGGGGGCAACGCCGCCTCATCGGTCTGGTCCGCGACATCTCCAGGCGCAAAGCCTCGGAAGCGGCAATCCATACCAGCCAGATCCGCCTGCAGTTGGCCCTCGACGCCGCTCGGCTCGGCTGGTGGCTCTATGACCCGGTCCAGAGTACGGCGTCATGGGACGGGCGCTTCAAGGCTATCTTCGATATCGTCGAACCCGACACGGACGTCGCCACCAGCATTATGGCGCGCGTACCGCCCGAGGACGCTTCGCGCGTCTGTGCCGCCGCTGCGGCGGCGCTCAATCCGATCGATCCGAAGCCGTTTGTCGGCGAATATCGCCTCCAGCGAACCGATGGCGAAATCCGCTGGATAGAGGTTTACGGCATGGCCACCTTCGAAGGGACCGGAGAAGCTCGCCGCGCCGTCGTCATGGTCGGAACCGCCGCCGACATCACCGAGCGTAAACGCACAGGAGAGCGTCAGCTCCTGCTGCTGCGCGAGTTGAATCATCGCACCAAGAACCTGCTCAGTGTGGTGCAGTCGATCGCCAACCAGACTGTCGCATCGAGTCCCTCTGATTTCGCGGAACGCTTCTCCCGCCGGATCCAGGCGTTGTCCGCCAACCAGGACCTCCTGGTCCGAAGCGAATGGCGAGGCGTCGAGATCGAAGCGCTTGTCCGCGCCCAACTCGCGCACTTTGCGGATCTGATCGGCGAGCGCATCATGATCGAAGGGCCTCATTTGAGCGTGACGCCTTCCGCGGCGCAGAGCATCGG
>Ga0137377_10005505_pt1 | contig 10143 bp, 9 predicted proteins | sample SagtaG_22_FD_104815 | JGI IMG/M metagenome (GOLD analysis project Ga0137377, IMG submission 104815) | Vadose zone soil microbial communities from Sagehorn Ranch, Mendocino, California, USA - Sage2_L_40_16 metaG | ecosystem: Environmental > Terrestrial > Soil > Vadose zone | place: USA... | reverse complement strand
TCCCGATGGCGCACGAGTACCTGATCACGAAACCGCATGACGTCCCGCTGGACGTGCCGACGATGCGCGATCCGTCTCTGCTCGTGTACTTTCGCGGCGAGTCGGGCGGCCTCGTCATGGGCGGGTACGAGCGCCACCCGGCGCCGTGGTCCCTGGACGGCATCCCGGCTGACTTCAACGGCAAGCTGCTCGCCGAGGACTGGCCGCGCTTCGAGGAGTTGATGGAAGGAGCACTCGTGCGCGTGCCCGAGCTCGGGGACGCGGAGGTGATCAAGCTGATCAACGGTCCCGAGGCGTTCACTCCCGACGGCGAGTTCATCCTCGGCCCGTCCGACGTGCGTGGCTTCTGGGTTGCGGCCGGCTTCTGCGCCCACGGGCTCGCGGGCGCCGGCGGCATGGGGCAGCTGCTGGCCGAGTGGATCGTCGAGGGCCTGCCGAGCCTCGACGTCTGGGAGATGGACTCGCGCCGCTTCGGCCGCCATTACGAGAGCCGTGAGTACACGCTCGCGCGCACGACCGAGGTCTACTCGACCTATTACGACGTCAAGTATCCGGGGCACGAGCGCACCGCGGGACGGCCTCTGCGCGTCTCGCCGACCTACGCACGCGCGCAGGAGCTCGGAGCCGTCTTCGGAGAGAAGTCGGGCTGGGAACGCGTGAACTGGTTCGAGCCGAACGCGGCTCTCGGAGACGAGTCGCTGAGACCGCGCGGCTGGGCCGGTCGGCTCTGGTCACCGGCGATCGGAGTCGAGCACGTCGCTTGCCGTACGACTGCCGCGCTCTTCGACGAGACCTCGTTCGCGAAGATCGAGATCGTGGGGGAGGAAGCAGCCGACTTCCTCGAGCGGCTGTGTGACAACAAAGTCGCGCGCGACGTCGGGGCGATCACCTACACGCAGATGCTTAACCAGCGCGGTGGGATCGAGTGCGATTTCACCGTCACGAGACTGGCCGACGACCGCTTCCGCATCGTCACCGGGACAGCATTCGGCCGGCACGATCTCGCCTGGATCCGCCTACACGCGCCCGACGGCGTGCAGGTCGAGGACGTGACCTCGAGGTACGCGTGCCTTGGGCTCTGGGGCCCAGCTGCCCGGGCGATCCTCCAGCCGCTGGCGACAGAGGAGCTCGCGTTCCCTTACATGCGGGCGCGCGAGTTGGCCGTCGGTTCGGTGCCGTGTCTCGCGCTGCGGGTCACCTACGTGGGCGAGCTCGGCTGGGAGCTCTATTGCCCGGTCGAATATGGCCTCCGCCTTTGGGACACGATCTCGGAAGGCGGTCGCAAGCATGGTCTCGTGGCGGGCGGGTACAAGGCGATCGACTCGCTCCGGCTCGAAAAGGGCTACCGCGTGTGGGGCTCCGACATCAGCCCCGAGGACACGCCCTTCGAGGCGGGCCTCGGTTTCGCGGTCAAGCTCGACAAGGCCGACTTCATCGGGCGGGACGCTTTGCTCATTGCGGACGAGCCCACCCGCCGGCTCGCCTGCCTGGTGCTCGACGATCCACGCTCGGTCGCGCTCGGGTCCGAGCCGGTTCGCGTGGGCGGCGAGATCGTCGGCCGCGTCACGAGCGGCGGCTACGGCTACACGGTCGAACGCTCGATTGCTTACGCCTACCTGCCTGCGTCGTCGGCGACCCCCGGGACGAGAGTCGAAGTGGAGATCTTCGGCGAGTGGATCCCGGGCACGGCCACCGAAGAGCCGCTCTTCGACCCGAAGGGCGGGCGCATCCGCGCTTAGAGTGGCGGTCTAGGATCGGGCGATGGAGCCCGAGCAGCTGGCCGAACGGGTTTGGCCGGGGAAGGATGTGGCGATCGAGCCGCTCGGCGGCGGGATCACGAACCGCAACTTCAAGGTCGAGACCGACGGGCAAAGGTTCGTCCTGCGGATCGGCGGTAAGGACACCGAGCTCCTCGGGATCGACCGTGCGGCCGAGCACGCCGCCTCGCGCTTTGCGGCCGATCTCGGGCTCGGGCCCGAGGTGGTCGCGTTCGTCGAGCCCGAGGGCTACCTCGTCACGCGGTACGTCGACGGCGAGGTCGGTAAGGTCGACGTCGTTCGCGTCGGCGCTGCGCTCCGCCTGCTCCACGACGGCCCTGCCTTTCCTGGGCGCTTCGACAGCTTTCGTGTCGTCGAGGCCTACCGCGCCACCGCCGCCGAGCACGGCGTCGGGGTGCCGTCGGCATACGAGCACGCGAAAGAGCTCGCGAACCAGATCGAGCAACGCCGCTCCCACGCGCCCCTGCGGCCCTGCCACAACGACCTGCTGAACGCGAACTTCATCGACGACGGTGTTCGCCTCGTGCTCGTCGACTGGGAATACGCCGGCATGGGCGACCCGTTCTTCGACCTCGGAAACTTCGCCGTCAACCACGAGCTCACGGAGGAGTCCGAGCAGGCGTTGCTCTCGGCCTACGGCAGCAACGATGCCGATGCGCTCGTCCTGATGCGGTTCATGTCCGACTTTCGGGAGGCGATGTGGGGCATCGTGCAGCTCGCGATCTCGCAGCTGGAGTTCGACTTTGCCGCCTACGCCGAGGAGCACTTCGAGCGACTCGCCCGGACCGCCGCTGACCCGCGTTTCCTCAGTGCGCTTCAGGCGGCGTAAACGACCTCGCGCGCTTCGGTGACACAAGTACGCAAGCTCGAGCCACCGAACTCGATTGACAAGGTGCGTGGCGCCGTGTCTAAATCGGCCGCGACCCCTACCCTGGAGGGCAACCCGTATGGTGGACATCCACGACGAGACGCCCGACGAGGCGGCTCGTGACTCGGCCGATCTCGCCCGCTTCGGCTACAAGCAGGAGCTTCGTCGCACGTTGGGCGTTTTCAGCTCGTTCGCCGTCGCATTCAGCTACATCTCGCCGTCGACCGGCATCTTCGCGCTCTTTTTCCTGGGCCTGACGACCATCGGCGGCGTCTTCTTCTGGAGCTGGCCGATCGTGGCGCTGGGCCAGTTCATCATTGCTCTGACCTTCGCGGAGCTGTCGAGCCACTATCCGGTCGCAGGATCGGTCTTCCAGTGGACCAAGTACCTGTCAGGGAAGACGTACTCCTGGTTCGCAGGCTGGATCTACCTGTTCGCGGGCATCCTGACCGTCTCGTCCGTGTGCGTGACGCTTCCCTTGGCGTTCATCCCGGCGCTCAACGGCATGGGCTGGAACGTCTCGAGCAGCCTTCACAACCAACGGATCGTCGCGATCGTCACGCTCGCCGGGATCACGATCCTGAACATCTTCGGCGTGAGGCTCGTGGCGCTGATCAACAACACCGGCGTCATCTTCGAGATCCTCGGGATGGTCGTCTTCGCGTTCGTCCTCGCGATCTTCCACAACCACCAGGGCGTCGGGGTGATCTTCCACACCGGCGGCCAGTCGCTCACGGTCAGCACGTTCCTCGTGGCGATGTTCATGAGCCTCTACGTGATCTACGGCTTCGACACCGCGTCGACGCTCGCCGAGGAAACAAGAGACCCGCGACGCGAAGCGCCCAAGGCGGTACTTGCCTCGGTCGTCGGTGCTTTCGTGGTCGGAGCGGTCTTCCTCTGGGCCACCTTGATGGCCGTCCCCGACATGGGCGCCGCGATCAAGGGCGCGTTCGGGCCGGCGCAGATCATCGATGCGAACTTCTCGAACGCGTTCGCGACCGTGTACCTGCTCGTCGTTGCAGCGGCGATCTTCGTCTGCTGTCTCGCGATCCAGGCGTCGACGATCCGGCTCTGCTTCGGCATGTCGCGTGACGAGCAACTCCCGGGATCGAGCTTGCTTCGGGTGGTGCACCCGCGCTTGCACACTCCGATCGGGGCGTGTGTCGCCGTCGGTATCTTCGCGTTCATCCCGATGCTGCAGTACACCGGCGCGGCGATCGTCGCGATCGCGGCGACCGGGATGATCTATCTCAGCTACCTCATCTGCAATCTCGCCGTCATTCGTGCGAGGCTGCGAGGCTGGCCGCGAACGGCGGCACCGTTCTCGCTCGGCAAGTGGGGGATCCCGATCACGGCTGTCGGGCTCCTATGGGGCGGCGGAATGCTCGTCAACTTCGCGTGGCCACGCGCGGCGACGAACCCGACTCCGAACCAGACGGGCAAGCTGCTCAACTTCCACTGGCATTGGCTGAACGACCAGCCGATCCTCTGGACGGTCGCGATCGTCATCGCGCTGGTCGGCGCGGTGTACTTCATTCTCGTGCAGCGGACGAAGCGTGCGCACCTCCAGGCTCCCGAGGGAGAGGTGTTCGCAGAGGAGATGCCGAGGCCCGCTACGGCGCCGTCGGCTTAGGCTCTTGGGTGCGGCGCCGGCGGCGCGAAAGCCGCCGGCGCCGCGTGCTCGACGCGCGTCCTTGCTCGTCCCAGCCGCGGGTCTAGGCCTGTCGCGCCCTTCGGATAGCGCGTCCAGCTCGGCGAGGGTCATGCTGAGTTCATGGAGCAGGTGGTCGACCTGGCGACGCGCAAGACCGGCTCGATCGGGGTCGCCCTCGTCTGGGACAGAAACGACAAGACGCTACGTGTCTTCGCCTACGACGGACTGACCGGCGAGGAGATCGTCGTCCCGGTCAGCGGCGCCGAGGCGGCAGAGGTGTATCGGCATCCGTTCGCCTACGCCGCCCGCTCGATCAAGCCGAAACTTCCGGCGGGCGACTGAGGTGGCGAGTTGGGACTCGGGGCCGGATGCCGACGCGAAAAGAACCGGTCTGCGCTGCCTGGCCTGCGGTCGACGTCTGGACGAGGCGCTCGCTGTCGTTGGCTCCCTCAGGTGCCTCGACTGCAGGGAGTCGAACGCCACTCTGAGGAGTCAGCTGATCGCCCCGGCGGGAGCGTCTGAGCACAGCGAAGACCGGAATCACCTCCGGCTCTCGCCACCCTCCTAGTTCCTACTCGCGCGAGACAGCGCCGCCGTCGAGATGGCCTGTTGCCAGACGATCGCGAAAGATGCACCGTTGGTCGATAGCGGTGACGGAAGCGCCCCGCTCGTGTCGGTTGCGAACGGATCGCTTGCGCTGTTCTCCAGACTGATCACGGTCGGAGCCCAGGAGACATCGCTGATCGTGCCCGTGTGACCGTCCGAGGTCGTCGCAGAAGCCTTCGTGAACGTCAGCTTGCTGAACTTCGCCAGGGGGAGCTGCACACATCGCGAGGCGTTGCAGCCGGTCGGCGCTTCTGCGATCCATTCCGCGGACGAAAGGTCCGGCTCGGCCATGAACAGGGTCTTCGTGAAGTTCGTCTTTCGCGTCAGGTTCCTGATCTCCAGGGTCACTTGCGTGCCGTTGACCTTGACGGAGGCCGTGAATGCATTGCCCGGGAAGACCTTGAAGCGGATGGGCACGCTGGCCGCTGGGACCAGTTCGTACCACATCGAGTACGTGGCCTTGCCCGCGGTGGTGCAGGTCGCCTGGGTTCCGATCTGCTCGAGCGCCTGCGAGGTCGGGGAGAAGCCGCCGAGGCCGACCCAGAATGCCGCATAGGTCGCCTTCGACTTCGTGCAACTCGCCTTCGGCTGAACCCAGCTGCTCGAAACGCTCGTAAAGCTCGTGGCGGTCGTCGGAGCCGGAGGAGTCGGAGGGATCGTCGAGATGGTCGCGTCGAGCGGCGTGACTGCGTACCCCGCCCAGTTCGAGCTGCTCGCGATCGCATGTCCCAGACTCTCCAGCTCGATCGCGTTGTTCGTCGCGGTACGACCGCTCGATGCCGCTGCGCTCTGGGTGGCTGTCGCCGCGAAGGACGCGCAGATGAGTACGGCGAGCGGTGCGAGCAGGCCAATGAATCGCGCTCTGCCTTGGTTGAGATACTGCGTGGTCGTCATTGTCGAAGCCTTCCGCGCCCCGGAGTCGTTGTCATCGGAGGCAGCACCGATCCGGCCGCATGGCTAGCTGAACTCTCCAGATTCCTGCTAGCTGCAATGCGGAACGCCGTGTGGCTTGCCACGCTGATTGGGTGGCTATCAGCGTCCTCATCGTCGATGACAACGGGTCCTTCCTCGATGCGGCGCGAGTTCTCCTCGAGCGAGAGGGTCTGAGCGTCGTCGGCGTTGCCTCGACCGGGGCGGAGGCGCTTCGGCGAGCCGAGGAGCTGAGCCCCGACGTCCTCCTCGTCGACATCACGCTCGGGCGGGAGAGCGGCTTCGAGTTGACACGCCGCCTGGTCGAGGACGGCCGCTGCAAGCGTTCGGCGGTGATCCTGATCTCGACCCATTCGGAGGCCGACTTCGCGGATCTGATCGCCGAGAGCCAGGCAATCGGGTTTGTGCCGAAGTCGGAGCTCTCGGCGGAGGCGATTCGCCGGATCCTCAACGGCCGCTCGCGCTGAGCGCTACCGTCACTGCCATGCGCGCGCTGAGGCGTCTGGTCGGCGCCTTGTCGAGGCAGCGGTCGCCTGCGCGTGCGCGTCGCCTCCTGCGGCTGCCGCGCCGACACCGCGCGGCTGCGCGAGTCCTGGCGGTCGTCGGCCCGGTGGTCGTCGCGGTTGGTTTGCTGCCTTTCCGGTCGTCCCTCGGGTTGGCCGGCGTCCTCTTCTGCACGCTCCTCGCCGTCGTCGCGGTCGCGTTGATCGGTGGCGTCGGGGCGGCGCTCACCGCCGTCGTGGTCGGATTTCTGGCGGGAGCGCTCTTGTTTGCGCATCCCTATGGCAGTCTGCGTCCCGACAGCCCCGTCGACGTTGTCGCTCTGATCGCGTTCGTCGTCGTTGGAGGTGTCATCGGGATCCTGGTCGACGACCTCACTCGGCTCGGAGAGGAGCAGGCGGCCTTGCGGCGGGTCGCAACGCTCGTGGCGCGCACAGCGCCGGCGGACGAGGTGTTCGCAGCGGTCACCGAGGAAGCCGGGCAGCTGCTTCCCGTCGATCGAACGAGCTTGAGTCGCTACGAGTCGGACGGCACGGTGACCGTGGTCGCCAGTTGGAGCAGAGACGGCGGCCATGTCCGGGTCGGCACGCGGACGATGCTCGGGGGCAAGAACCTCAGCACCTTCGTTTCGGAGACCAGCCGTCCGATCCGCATGGACAGCTACGCGGACAGCTCCGGCGCCCTCGGCGCGGCCATCCGCACGACGGGTCCACGCTCAGGGGTCGGGACGCCGGTCATCGTCGCCGGTCGCCTGTGGGGCGTCCTGATCGCCGCCTCTACGTCGGAGCGACGGCTGCCGACCGACCTGGAGGCGCGCCTCGCCGACTTCACCGACATCGCGGCAACAGCAGTCTCGAATGCCGAGAACCGCGCTGACCTCGCGGCCTCCCGCGCACGGATCGTCGCGACTGCCGACGAGACCCGGCGGCGGATCGAGCGCGATCTGCACGACGGAGCGCAGCAGCGGCTCGTCTCACTGGCGCTCGAGCTGCGAGCCGTGCAGGCGATGCTTCCGCCGGAGCTCGGCGAGCTCGACGGCGAGTTGTCCCGCGTGGCCGAGGGCCTCACGAGTGTGCTGGACGAGTTGAGGGAGACCGCTCGCGGGATCCACCCGGCGATCCTGGCCGAGGGCGGCCTCGGTCCGGCGCTGAAGACACTAGCCCGCCGGTCCGCGGTTCCGGTCGAGCTGGATGTCCGAGTCGACGCGCGGCTGCCGGAGGGCGTCGAGGTGGCGACCTATTACATCGTCTCGGAGACGCTTACGAATGCCGCCAAGCACGCCCACGCCTCGATCGTCCGCGTCGGCGTAGAGGCGGTCGACGGTGTAGTTCGCGTCTCCGTCCGGGACGACGGCGCGGGGGGTGCGGATTCGGCTAGAGGCACCGGCCTGATCGGGCTCAGAGACCGTGTCGAGGCGCTGGGCGGAGCGATTGCGGTCGACAGCCCCCTCGGCGCAGGCACATCCGTGCGGGTCGAGCTTCCGACCGTTTCCAGGTAGCCGTAAGCAGAACTTCCCCGCAGGCCGGTAGCGATGTTGGCCGCTCGCCCTGACGACACGGCGAGCGCCGTCCGCCATCGTGGCGCCCAATGACCCCGTCGCACGCTCAGGCGCTGTTCCGAGGGGCCGTCCACGACCTCGCCGAGGAACCAACCCCGGCGAACGTGCACCGCTATCTCGCGGCAAGTCAGATCCTCGACCACGCCGAGCCGAAGGAGCCCGCCCGAACGAATTCGAGATCGAACGGTGCGGCGAAGGGCGAAGACCAGCGGGCAGGTGCGCTCGCACTGGAAAGGAGCTGAGCATGCGAGGCGAACCGGCGATGGCAACGAGGATCGGCTTCATCGGCCTCGGACGCATGGGCGGCAACATGGCGGCCCGCCTTCTCGCCGCCGGCTATCCGATCTACGGCGAGGAGCAAACTCGAACAGACGCTCAGGGGCTGATCCAGAGGGGCTTGCGCTGGCGGGACACGCCGCGTGAGGTCGCGGAGGCTGCCGACGTCGTCTTCACATCCCTCCCCGACGACGAGGTGCTCGAGGTCGTTGCGTCGGGACCCGACGGCATTCTGGCCGGCCTCGCCGCCGGGAAGATCTGGGTCGACATGAGCACCGTCAGCCCGCGCGCGAGTCGCGGGCTCGCGGCGAGGGTGCGGGAGCTCGGAGCGGCGATGCTCGATGCGCCCGTGTCGGGAAGCGTTCCGCAGGTGCAGGCGGGAACCCTCACGATCATGGTCGGCGGCGACGAGCAGGCGTACGCGCAGGTCGAGCCGATCCTGAGCGAGCTCGGCACGCCGACGCACATCGGCGAGAACGGACTAGGGCTGGTCCTGAAGCTCGCGATCAACATCAGCCTCGCCGTGCAAATGCTCGCCTTCGCCGAGGGACTGCTCCTGGCCGATCGCGCCGGAATCGACCGCGAGCTCGCCGTCGGCGTCATGACGCAGAGCGCGATCGGCTCCCCGATGCTGAAGGCGCGTGCCGAGCTCGTCCTCGACCTTCCCGAAGACGCCTGGTTCGACGTCAGCCTGATGCAGAAAGACGTGGTGCTCGCGCTCGACGCAGCACGGGAGCTGCATATCCCCCTGCCGTCGACGGCCGCAGCCGACGAGCTGCTCACCGTCGCGCGCGCACTGGGATACGAGCATCGCGATCTGGCGGCCATGTTCGAGGTGCTTGGGCAGCTGGCAGGTGGGCCAGCCCTTTCGCAGGCCTGACCAACCAGATTTGCGCGAGGAACAGTCGGAGAGCTCCGAGCGTTTACATAGGTGAGGGCGTTGGTGCCCCGGTACCTCTTGAAGGAGAACCCATGACTCGTCATCCAGACCTGCATCTCATCGATGTGCGCTGCTCTTCGTGCGGAACGTCGTTCACAACCCGTTCGACCGCCACGAAGCTGTCCGTCGACGTCTGCTCCGCCTGCCATCCCGCCTACACCGGCCGTGAGCAGGGCGCAGTGAGCAGCGACAGGATCGACCGCTTCAATCAGCGGCGAGCTCTGTCCGCGGCCTAGCCCGCAGACGAGCCCCCGCCAGGGCGGAATCGAATCGAGAGCCGATCGAAAGTCATTCCGGCCGCGCAAGAGGCGCGGCCGGCTTCGATCGGCTAGCTCTGACGCTCAACGGGCGTCGAGAAAAGTGATCACGGCGAGAACGCGGCGCTGATCGCCCTCGGTGGCGGGGAGCCGCAGCTTCGTGAGGATGCTGTGCACGTGTTTCTCGACCGTCCCTTCGGTGATCCAGAGCTGATGAGCGATGCCGGCGTTCGAACGGCCCTCGGCCATCAGCGAGAGCACTTCACGCTCGCGCGGTGAGAGGACATCGAGGGGATCCTCGACGCGGCGGGCGGCGACGAGCTCCTGGACCAGCGCGGGATCGACGACCGATCCTCCCTTCACGATCCGCTGGAGCGTCTCGATGAATTCGTCGACGTCCGTCACGCGGCTCTTCAGCAAGTAGCCGCTGCGTTCTCCGCTCGCGAGCAGGTCCGTCGCCTGCTCGACCTGGACATGCGCAGACAGGACGAGGATCGCGGTCTCCGGAAGCTCCTCACGGATCACGCGGGCGGCGTCGAGACCCTCGCTCGTGTGGCTGGGCGGCATCCGGATGTCGATGATTGCGAGGTCGGGTTTGTGCTCGCGAACGAGCGCGATCAGCTCGGAGGCCGTGCCGCCCTGACCCACGACCTCGAAGCCGGAGCGCTCGACCAGGCCCGCGAGACCCTCGCGGAGGAGGACGTCGTCGTCCGCCAGCACAACACGCGTGCGCTCCGAAGCCATACCGGCGATTATGGGGCAGATTTCACGTCGC
>Ga0137377_10005503_pt1 | contig 10145 bp, 7 predicted proteins | sample SagtaG_22_FD_104815 | JGI IMG/M metagenome (GOLD analysis project Ga0137377, IMG submission 104815) | Vadose zone soil microbial communities from Sagehorn Ranch, Mendocino, California, USA - Sage2_L_40_16 metaG | ecosystem: Environmental > Terrestrial > Soil > Vadose zone | place: USA... | reverse complement strand
TCACCTTCATCCCCAGCGCGCCGGCCTCTCTCATCGCGATGCTGAACGATCCCGAGCTGGGACGCTTCGATCTGTCCTCGCTTCGTGTCGTCATCACCGGCGGCGCCTCGTGCCCGGTCGAGACCCTGCGCGCGTTCCGGCGGCGCATGGCCGGGCATCTGATCGAGCTCTACGGCATGCTCGAGACCGGTTACCATACCTACACGCGGCTCACCGATGATCCGGAGGAGGTCAACGGCACGATCGGCCGCTGCGTCGACGGCATGGGCCTGCGCCTGATCGATGCCGACGGCCGCGACGTGCCGCGCGGCGGGGAGGGCGAGATCGCCGCCGACGGGCCGAGCGTGCATCTCGGCTATTACAACAATCCGCAGGCCAACGCCGAGGCGTTCACGGACGGCTGGTTCCGCACCGGCGATCTCGGCGTGATCGCGGACGACGCCGGCAACGTGCGCATCGTCGGGCGCTCGAAGGAGATCATCAACCGCGGCGGCAAGAAGTTCTTCCCGCGCGAGGTCGAGGAGATTCTCTACACCCATCCGAAGGTGCTGCACGCCGCCATGGTGGGCGTCGCCGACCCGCGGCTGGGCGAGCGCAACTGCCTGTGCGTGGTGCCGAAGAACGGCGCGACGGTCACGCTCGACGAGTTCACCGCGTTTTTGCGCGACCAGGTCGCGACCTACAAATTGCCGGAACGGCTCGAGGTGCTCGACGAGCTGCCGTTCACCCCCACGGGCAAGATCCAGCGCTTCATCCTCCAGCGCCAGATCGAGGCCAGGGATAAGAATGCGCCGTAGGGTGGGCAAAGGCGGCACGCAGTGCCGCCGTGCCCACGCGCGCTGTGCTGCAAAGACGCGTGGGCACGCGCGCTTCGCGCGCTTTGCTCACCCTACAATTCACACCGTCAAATACTTCGCCTTCAACATCTCCCGTTCCGCCTGGAACGCGGCAAGCGAGCCCTGGTACACGGTGCGGCCCTTGACCAGCATGGCGACTTCGTCGGCGACGCTTTCGGCGAATTTGAGATTCTGCTCGACCAGCAGCACGGTGACGCCCTCATCGCGCAGGCGCGCGATCACGCGGGCCAACTCGCGCACGACGAGCGGCGCGAGACCCTGGCTCGGCTCGTCGAGCAGCATCACCTTGGGATCGGTGGCGAGCGCGCGCGCCACCGCGAGCATCTGCTGCTCGCCGCCGGAAAGCTGCGCGCCTTTGTTGCGCGCGCGCTCGGCGAGCGCGGGGAAGAGATCGAACAGCCGGCGTAAGCTCCATTGCCGCGCCGGCACCCGCTCGGCGACGCGGATGTTCTCGACCACCGTGAGGTCGGGGAAAATCAGGCGCCCCTCGGGGACATAGGCGACGCCGGCACGTGCGATGCGATGCGGCGGCCAGCCGGCGATGTCGTCCGCGCCGAGCCACACGCGTCCGCGCGGCGGCACCAGCCCCATGATCGCGCGCACCGTCGTGGTCTTGCCGACGCCGTTGCGGCCGAGCACGGCCGTCACCTTGGCCGGCGCAATCGTCAGATCGACGCCGTGCAGGATGTGGCCGGCGCCGTAGAACGCGTGCACGGCTTCGAGCCGCAACACTATTCCAGCCCCCCGAGATAGGCGCTCTGCACTTCGCCGTTCGCCTTGACCGCATCGGGCGCGCCGTCGGCGATGACGCGGCCGCGGTGGAGCACGGTGATCTTGTCGGCGAGGCGGAACACGACCTCCATGTCATGCTCGACCAGGATCACGGTGAGGCCGCCGGCGCGCAGCATGTTGCGCAGGATGCCCACCGCCTGGTCGGTCTCCTCGACCGAGAGGCCCTGGGTCGGTTCGTCGAGCAGCAGGAGGCGCGGGCGCTGCGCCAGCGCCATGGCAACTTCGAGCAGGCGCTGGTTGCCGTGGGCGAGCAAGCCGGCTTTCACGTCGGCGACGTCGGCAAGGCGCATGAGATCGAGCGCCGCATCGGCGGCGGCGCAGGTCGCCGCGAACAGCGCGCCACCGGCGAGCGGGCGCCAGCGGTCCGCCCGGCGCGCCTGCGCCGCGATGCGCACGTTCTCGCGCGCGGTGAGCGCCGGGAACAGGTGCGTGAGCTGGAACGTGCGCCCGACGCCCTTCTGGATGACGCGATGCACGGGGAGCGCGGTGATGCGTTCGCCCGCGAAATAGATCTCGCCGTCGCTCGGCGCCAACACGCCGGTAATCACGTTGAACAGGGTCGACTTGCCGGCGCCGTTCGGGCCGATCACCGCGCGCACCTCGCCCGGCTCGACCGCGAGGTCGACCGCGTCGACCGCGACGAGGCCGCCGAAGCGGCGCGACAGCCCGCGGCATTCAAGCAGCGGCACCGGGCGCCTCCGCATCCGTTCGCGTGGACGGCTCGCGCCGCGCGTATTTGCGCACCAAACCCCAGATGCCCTCGGGCGCGAGCAGCACGAAGGCAATGAAGACGCTGCCGAAAATCAGCGGCCAGAACTCGGTGACCTCGGAAAGCTGATGCTCCAGGATGAGAAAGAACGCGCCGCCGATGATCGGGCCGATCAGGGTGCCGGCGCCGCCCACGATCACCATGATCAACACGCGGCCGGAGACGAGCCAGAAGAACAGCTCGGGCGCGACGAAACCGGCGAACGACGTGTAAAGGGCGCCGGCGAGCGAGCCGAAGCCGTAGGCGACGACCACCACCGCCCATTTGTAGGCGCGCGTGTTGTAGCCGAGCGCGCGCATCTTGGCCTCGTTCTCGCGAATGCCGGCGAGCACCGCGCCGAACGGCGACGTCACCAGCATGCGGCACAGCAGATACGAGCCGGCGAGGCAGCCCACGACCAGATAAAAATACCCGAGCTTGCCCTGGAACACGCCGAGCCCGAACGGGCCGGGCGGGCGCGGGATGCCGCCGATGCCGTCGGAGCCGCCGGTAATGTCCTTGAAACGGTAGAGCATGGCGTAGCCGAGCTGGGCGAAGGCCAGAGTCAGCATTGCGAACGACACGCCGGTGGACTTGGTGCAGACCCAGGCGACCGGCACGGCGACGATGACGGAAAGCGCGACGCCGGCGAGGATGCCGAGCGGCAGCGGCAGCTGAAAATGCAGCAGCATCAGCGCGGTCGCGTAGGCGCCGAGGCCGTAGGCGGCGGCGTGGCCGAAGGAATAAAGCCGCGTGTAGCCGACCATGAGGTCGAGGCTCATGGCGAACAGGCCGAAGATCAGCGCCTCGATGAGAAGCGTGAGCGTGAACGGGGAGGCGAACGGCGCCGCCGCGCACAGCGCGGCGACCACAACGAGGAGAGCAAGACGCGCGCGCATCTATTCCTCCTTGCCGAGCATGCCGCCGGGGCGCACGATCAGCACCGCGAGCATCAGCAGATACATGAGCGCGAGCGCCAGGTCCTCGAAGTAATAGGCGCCGAACACCTGGACGAAGGCGACCAGCAGGCTGCCGACGATCGAGCCGGCGAAGCTTCCCATGCCGCCGATGATCACGATCACGAAGGCGTCGATGATGACGTTCGTGCCCATGCCGAGGAAGGCGGTGACGAGCGGCGCCGAGAGCACGCCGCCCAGCGCCGCCATGGCACAGCCGAAGGCGAACACGCCGGTGCGCACCATCTGCACGTCGGTGCCGAGCGCCTGCATCATCTCGGCGTTCTGCGACACCGCGCGCACCAGGAGGCCCGCGCGCGTGCGCTCGAGGAATTGCCACAGCGCGAGCGCGGCGGCGACGCCGATCGCGATCAGGAACACGCGGTAGATCGGGAACGGCTGATTGCCGACGATGATGATGCCGCGCAGGCGGTCGGGGATCGCGACGCCGAGCGGCTGCGCGCCCCAGGCGAGGCGGATCGCCTCCGCGAGGATGATGGCGAGCCCAAAGGTGACCATCAGATAGGCGCCGGCGTCCTGGCGCACGTAGAGGCGGGCGAGGAACGTGCGCTCGAACGCGGCGCCGAGCGCGCCCACCGCGAGCGGCGCCACGATCAGCGCGAGCCAGAACGAGCCGGTGGCAACGGCGACGCTGTAGCCGACGTAGGCGCCCAGCATGAACAGGCCGCCGTGCGCGAAGTTGACGATGCGCATGATGCCGAAAATGAACGTAAGCCCGCAGGCGATGAAAAACAGCACCGCCGCCTGCGAGAGCGCGTTCAGACTCTGCGCGAAGATGAAGCCGGCGAGGTTCATGCGGGGTAGCGACCGTGCAACACGCGCGCTTTACCTCCCCCTGGAGGGGGGAGGTCGACAATCCGCGAGCTTGCTCGCGGATTGTCGGGTGGGGGTGACAGCCCCGCGAGCAACTTCATGCGTGATTGTTTTTTCACCCCACCCCGACGCGCTTCGCGCCATAGTCGACGCTTTGCGTCGACGTTCTTGCGTATAAGAACGGCGGCCGTAGGCCGCCTATGCCCTCCCCCTCCAGGGGAGGGTAAGTTATCCCGCGGCCTTGTACCCGGTGGAGAGACAATCCGGGGTGATGGCCTGGCGCGGGTAGATTTTCACGATCTGCGGGATCGGCTCGGGGTATTTGTCGGACGCCGCGACTTTCACCACGAAGCCCTGGTTTTCGCCCTGGTGATCGCACTGACGCATCAGCACCGGGCCCTTCACGCTGGTGACCTCGAGGTTCTCCATCGCAGGCACGAGCTTGTCCGCCTCGATCGAATCCGCCTTCTCGATCGCGGCGAACAGGATCTGCAGCGCCTGGTAGATTTCGCCGTCGGTCCAGTCGGGGATTTCCTTGTATTCGGCGAGAAACGCCTCGGTGAACTTCTTGTTCTCGGGCGTGTCGTAGGTGAAGGCGTAGCGCGAGGAGCCGAGCATGCCGATCGCGTCCTTGCCGAGCGTGCGGATGTCGGCCTGGGCGACGATCTCGGTGAACAGCTGGATGCGCTTGGTCAGCTCGTATTGCGTCGCCTGCGAATAGAACGAGCGCGCCTCATCGCCCTGCAGCGCGATGTAGCATCCCTGCGCGCCCGACTGGATCACCTTGGCGATGTAGGTCGAGTAGTCCTTGTTGCCGACCGGCGTGAAAATCTTGTCGGTCAGGTTCTTGCCCACCGCCGTGATCTGCTCCTCGAACGTACCGATGCTCGAGCGGCCCCAGGCGTAATCGGAGCCGAGCGCGACGAAGTTCTTCTCCGGCGCGTCTTTGAGATAAAGCGCGAGCGTGCGCGCGCCCATCGGCGCCGACGTGTTGGCGCGGAAGAAGTTCGGCACCAGAAATTCCTTGGTGGTAAGCAGGCCGTCGCCGTTGCCGTGCGAGATGAAAAAAGCCTTCCATTCGGCGAGCTTCGGCATGATCGCGCGCGCTTCCGAGGAGACGATCACGCCGGTGATCAAATGGATGCCGTCGCGCTCGACCAGCTCCTGGCATTTGCGTACGCAGTCGGCGGGGTTGCCCTGGGTGTCGCGGTATTCGAACGCGACCGGCCGACCGAGCACGCCCTTCGCGCCGCCGATCTTCTCGACCAGCTTGCAGGTGCGCATCACGTGCGAGCCGAGCACGGCGTAGCCGCCGGTGATCACGGTGGGGATGCCGATCTTGACCGGCGTCGCGGCGGTCGCGAGCCGCAGGAACGGCGGCGCCGCGAGCATCGCGGCGGCGGCGGTGCCGGTGCGCAGCACGGCCCGGCGGGTGAGTTGTGTTTGTTTCATTGTTTCCTCCCGTTATCTTTGGCGCATGATGTTAGCACCTCTCCCCGCAAGCGGGGAGAGGGAGCCCGCGCGCTCAATACGACGACTGCGGCTTGAAGTTGGGGCGGCGCTTTTCGCGCAGCGCGGCGACGCCCTCGCCGATGTCGGGACCGGAGAAGCCCATGAACTCCAGCCCCAGCGAGGCGTCGAAGATCGGCCCCGCGGCGCGCAGCCAGTTGTTGAGCGCGTATTTGGTGAAACGCACCGGGGTCGGCGGCAGCCGCACCAACTTCTCGCACACGGCGAGCGCGGTCTCGATCACCTTGTCGTCATCGACGCACAGGCTTGCCAAGCCGATGCGCTCGGCCTCCTCGCCGGTCACCGTCTCGCACAGCAGCAGATAATATTTCGCCTTGGCCATGCCGCACAGCAGCGGCCACACGATCGCGGAATGGTCGCCCGCGGCGACGCCGAGGCGCGTGTGGCCGTCGATGATGCGCGCCTTGCGGCCGACCACGACCACGTCCGCCACCATGGCGGCGGAAAGCCCGGCGCCCACCGCCGGCCCCTCGATCGCGGCGACGATCGGCTTCGAGCAGTTGATCACGTTGTAGACGATGTCGCGCGCCTCGCGCCAACCGCGCACACGGGTGTCCCAGTCGCCCACCATCTCGTCGACCAGGCCGAGGTCGCCGCCGGCGGAATAATTGCCGCCCTCGCCGCGCAGCAGCGCGACCGACACCTCGGGATCGGCGTCGATGTCGCGCCAGATTTCCGCAAGCTCGGCGTGCCCGTGGCGGTCGAGCGAGTTGAGCTTGCCGGGATTGCTCATGGTGACTTCGATGACGCGCGGCGCCGGGCGCGCGATCTTGAGAAACTTGTAGGCGTCGTAGTCGATTTTCATGGGGCGAGCCTGCGATGGGACAGGGGAGGGGAGGGTAGCACACGCCGCGTAGGGCGCATTAGGCGCGTAGCGCCGTAATGCGCCGCATTGTGCCCGACGGCGCAATACGCGCTGATGGCGCTATTGCGCCCTACATTCCCGCCGGTTGCTCCCGCGCGCGAAAAGAGGCACGTTACCAGGCTCCAAACATCGGGAGGGGCTCATGGGGATTCGTCCGCCGTGCCGGTTGTTCGACGCGCGGTAACGCGCGCGCGGCAGGACCCTAGCCGCCGTCCTCGGACTGGCGCTGCTGTGCGGCATGCTCGCGACCGGCCCGGCGCGCGCGCAGGATCCGTCATCGATCCCCGCTTTGGACGAGAAGCTGGCGACGACGGTTCTGCCCTACGCGAAGATGGCCTGCGAGGCCTACGCGCCATGCAGCGAAGGCGATTTGACCGAGTCCGGCTATGTCAAGGACATGGACTGGAAGACCGCCATGCGGCGCGCGGGCGCCGACGAGGAGATCATAGCGAAATACGAAGCGGCGGGCTTCAGCGCCACGATCTATCGCAACGATCGCAACGAAGAGATCGTCATTGCCTATCGCGGCGCCACCGACCCCGCCGAAGTGATTTCCGGTCCGGATGAGGACGAGATTGCGGACGACCGGGAGCTCGACGCGGCCGACCTCGGAGACGGCGATTGGCCGCTCCATTTCGGCGTGCGCGACCTCAAATCCAGGGCCGGCAAACTCAGAGCGCAACACGCGGCCGCCCGGTTGTTGGCCGCGCGCCTCCATCGCGCCTACGCGCGAACGCCGCACGCACGCTACAAGCTCACCTTGGTCGGACATTCCCGCGGCGCCGGCCTTGCCGCCTACGCCGGGCGCCATGTCAAGGCCGCCGTCTACACCTTCGATCCCGGCCGCAAGGTGCTGGCGCGGGGCGGATCGAATCCGAACCATCTCAACATCATCACCAAGGGCGATCCCGTGTCGGACGCGCGTGCGGCGAAGCTCGGGGTGCCGGGCCGCACCGTCCGCGTGGATCTTCCCCCTACGCTGAGCCCGGTCAAGAACCGCAAGCCGGACGTGATCCTTTCGCGTATCTCGTCGCTCGCCCGCACCGCGCGCAGCCCGGCGCCGCACGCGCCCGGTCCGGCAGCGCCTCTCCCGGCGCCGCGGCCCCCGCCCTCGCTCGGAACCCTTGCCAGTCCCGGGCCCACGACGATCGTGATGCGCGCGCCGGGCGGAATCTCGCTCAACCGCGCCGCCGCCGAGCGCATGCCGATCGACGTCGACCTCGACGGCGCCTGGTACCGCGACGGCAAGCTGGTGTTGTCGGGCCGCAAGAGCTCCGCGCACACCCTCGACGCAGCCCTGATGATGACGGCGTTTCGCGCGGCGTGCGAAAGCGGCGATCCCTACTTCAGCCTCGACCCCGACAACGGTGCCGCGTGGTCGGAGGAAGGCCACAAGGCCTCGGACCAGCTGTGGGAGGCGATCAGCGGCGACACCGGGTGGAACGCGCCGGTGCAAGCCACGCGTAAAGCCATCAAACAACGTTCCCTGCAGGTGCGCTCGATCTGGGCGCGCCGCGACTATCCGCAGCTGTGGTCGAAGGTGACGAGCGAATACCCGCACCTGCGCTCGAAGCTCGTGTTCCGTCCGGTTTGGCTCAACGAGACCCGGTTCGGCGAGATTCTTTATCAGGCGGATGTTCTGCTCAAGGAGCTTGCCTCGGGGACCTCGGTGCTCCAGCCCGGACCGTTCCGCGCCGCGAAGGTCGGCGGCTACGTGTCGCAGGCGGACCGGACCAACGCCAAGAACCTGATCGCCAGCCTGCGCGGCGATAAGATAAAGACCCAATGGCAGGGAAGCCGGTTCTGGTTCGACGTGACGCCGCGCGGCGACGACCGGCCCCTTGCATCGGAGCCGGCGGCCGGTTCGAACGGCGATCGCGACCTGCTCGCGGCCTTGCGCGGGCGCGGGATGATCCCGCCGGAACGGCCGGTCATTCATAAGGTGCGCAATCTCGTCAAGGACAGCCAGGCGCTCGACCTGACGAACGTCTACCCGACCATGTTCGTGCGCCGCCGCGACCTCGTCAAAGAGGTCGACATTCCCGACGACGACCCGATCATGAACGCGTTCTCGGCGGACATAAACGACAACGTCGAGAAATACGTGGCGCAGTATAAGGAGCTGCAGGCGCTCACCGAAGCGATCCGCGCCTATGTGGTCGCGATCCACGTGATCAAGGACAACAACGCGATATGCCGGCGGCTCGTGGGCGCGCCGTTGCTCGACAGCGAAAAGGCGCTGCGTCCGCTGCCGCCGTACCACCCGTCCGAGCTCATGATCTCGGTCGCGCGTTATCAGTTCGGCGACGGACGGCGCTCGGTCCGCGCCATGTCGGTCAAGTCCACCTCGATCCAGGGTGGGGTGTCGATCGCCGGCAAGGCGTTCTATTCGACCATCGAGCCGGCGGGCACGCCGACCGACGTGACGCGCCTCATCAAGCTCGCCGCCGAGGCCAGCAAGCCGCCGGAAGCGAAAAAGAAGACGATCGCCGCTACATATTCTTGGCGGTCGATCTCGACGCCGCAGCGGCGAGGTGATGAAGCTGTAGGGCGCAATAGGCCGAAGGCCGTATTGCGCCGTTGTCGGCGCATTACGCGGCTTCCGCCTTCGCGCTCCGCGCTTCGGCGGACTTCAAACCCGCCGTAGCTCGCGCAGCGAGCGAAGGCGGGTCGCCGCTGATGCGCCCTACGTCGCGACGCCGATCAGGTCGATCTCGACCAGCGTGTCCTTCACCAAAAGCCCGGTGGTGCCGACCGTGGTGCGCGGCGGCGGGGTCGTGAAATATTCCTTCCAGACTTCGTCGAAGGCGCTGAAGGTGTTCAAGTCCGTGAGGAACACCTGCGCCTTGACCACGCGCTCGAGCGAGGAGCCGGCGGCCGCGAAGGTTTGTTTGAGATTGTCGAGGATGTAGTGGGTCTGCAATTTGATGTCGGAGGCGTAGTAGGGGAAGTTCGGGTGCCGGCGCGCCTCATCGGGTACGCCGGTCTTATAATCGCTCGCGATCTGGCCGGCGGCGAACACCAGATCGCCGACCCGGAACGCTTCGTTGTAGTGGGCAAGCGGCCGCGGTGCGCTCGACTTGATCGGCACTTTCTCGATCCCGCGGCCGGACAGGAAGCCGATCAGGTCGATTTCGACCAGGGTGTCCTTCACCAGGAGCCCGGTAGTGCCGACCGTGGTGCGCGCCGGCGGCACGGGGAAATATTCCTTCCACACCTCGTCGAAGGCGTGAAAATTGTTCAGGTCGGTGAGAAACACCTGCGCCTTGATTACGTTGTCGAGCGAGGATCCTGCGGACGCGAAGGTTTGTTTGAGGTTGTCGAGGATGTAGTGGGTCTGCAATTTGATGTCGGACGAGTAATAGGGAAAGTTCGGATGACGGCGCGCCTGCTCCGGCACGCCGGTCTTATAATCGCTCGCGATCTGGCCGGCGGCGAACACGAGATCGCCCACCGTGTAGGCCTCGGTGTAATGGGCGAGCGGCCGCGGCGCGCCCGATTTGACCGCGCGCTTCTCGATCCCGCGGCCCGGCACGAAGCCGACGAGATCGATCTCGACCAGG
>Ga0137377_10005502_pt1 | contig 10146 bp, 9 predicted proteins | sample SagtaG_22_FD_104815 | JGI IMG/M metagenome (GOLD analysis project Ga0137377, IMG submission 104815) | Vadose zone soil microbial communities from Sagehorn Ranch, Mendocino, California, USA - Sage2_L_40_16 metaG | ecosystem: Environmental > Terrestrial > Soil > Vadose zone | place: USA... | reverse complement strand
CGGTACGCCACCGATGCGGAACGTCACGGGACGGACCGCAAAGCCTTCGGCCAGTCGCATCCAGAAGCCGTGGCCTTCCTCAGCCCGAAGTTTGGCAAAACGACCGAGCCCAGCTTCATCCGACGCGACGAGCGCCGGCGAGCCGACGAGCCGCACCGCCAGCACCCAGCGATCGCGACGCGCCAGTGCGGGGGAGACGAGCTCCAGGGCTGCGGGGGTGAGCCCGGAGGCGGCGATGTCCTCGGCCACCTGGGTCAGCTCGTCGCGCGAGCCCTCGAGTACGTGCGTCACGTCGGCACGGGGCAGGGCTCGCAGTCGCAAGTGCACCAGCACGATCACGCCGAACGCGCCGAATCCGCCCGCCTGCAGCCGCGTGAGGTCGTAGCCGGCAACGTTCTTCATCACTCGGCCGCCGCTCTGCACCATCCGTCCGTCGCCCGTCACGAACGTGACGCCAAGAAGGTGGTCCTTCACGGGCCCGAACCCCTGGCGCAGCGGTCCGGCGGTGGCCGTCGCCACGATCGATCCCAGCGTCCGCCCCGCAAGGCCCGGTGGATCGACCGCGAGCCAGGCGCCGCGGTCGGCGAGCTGCTGGCGCAGCTGATCGAGCCCGATCCCCGCTTCGGCGGTGGCGGTCAGGTCCTGGGGCTCGATGGCAGGGACGCGGTCTAGCCTACGCGTGGTCAGAGCCAGATCCGTGGGGGCGTCACTCGGGAGCCACGTGCCCGCGCCTTCGATGCGCACCCGCCAGCCTTCTTGGTGCGCCGTACCGAGCAGCAGCGCGACGGCGTCGGGCGAGCCCGGGGCGATGCGGGGGACGCGGTCGGTGCCGGACTCGAGCAGGGCGCCTTCGCCCAGGAGGGCTTTCACCCTATCCAGGATGGTCACAGGGCACCCACCGGCTCACCCCGGGGCATGGCCCCGGAGTGAGCCGACCTCGCCCATTCTCTACACGCGTGGACCGGGACCACCTTGCCCGGGTTCACCCGCTCGTCCGGGTCAAACACCCGCCGTACAGCGTGCATCGCGCCAAGAGACTCGGCATCGAAGATCAACGGCATGTAGCGCAGCTTGTCGAGGCCGACGCCGTGCTCGCCGGTGATCGTGCCGCCCGCCGCGATGCAGGCCCCCATGATCTCGGCGCTCGCCTCCTCGACGTGGGCGCGCATCGCCGCATCGGTCGCGTCGAAGGAGATGTTGGGGTGCAGGTTGCCGTCACCGGCGTGGAAGACGTTGCTGACGACGAGGCCGTGCCGAGCGGCGATGCCGGCGATCGTCTCGAGCACGTCGGGGAGGGCGGAGCGGGGGACGACGGCATCCTGCACCACCAGGTCGCGCGACAGCCGGCCCATGGCACCGAAGGCCTTCTTGCGGCCCTGCCAGAGGCGCTCGCGCTCGGCTTCGTTCTTAGCGCTGCGCACTCCGCGGGCCCCCGCTCCCTTGAGAATCGCCGTCACGGCGTCGGCCTCGGTTTCCACTGCGCCATCGTCCCGCCCGTCCAGCTCGACGAGCAAGACGGCCGCGGCGTCGCGAGGGTAGCCCGCCGCATAGACGGAATCCTCGACGGCCTGTATACACGACTGGTCCATCATCTCTAGGGCGGCCGGGACGATTCCGGCGGCGATGATTGCCGAGACGCCTTCGCCCGCCGCGCGCAGCGCCATGAAATCGGCGAGCAGGGTCCGCACAGCGCGGGGCAGAGGCGTCAAGCGCACGCTGATGCGGGTGGCGACGCCGAAGTTGCCCTCCGAGCCCACGAACAGGCCCACCAGATCGGGTCCCCACGGCTCGCCCCCGGGGCTTCCCAGGACGACGGTCTCGCCGGTCGCGAGCACCACCTCGAGCGCCAGGATGTGATTCGCGGTCACGCCGTACTTGAGGCAATGCGGTCCGCCGGCGTTCTCGGCGACGTTGCCGCCGATCGTGCAGGCGCTCTGGCTCGACGGGTCGGGGGCGTAGTGCAGGCCGTGAGGCCGAGTGGCGGCGGACAACCGGGCGTTAACAACGCCCGGTTCGACGACTGCCGATCGATTCGCCGGGTCGAGCTTGAGGATGCGGTTGAGGCGCGTCAGCACGATCAAGACGGCGCCGTCCTGCGCGAGCGCGCCGCCCGAGAGTCCCGTCCCCGCGCCGCGCGGGACGAACGGGATGCCGAGCGTGGCGAGGAGGCGGATCACGGCGATGACCTCTTCGCGCGTCCCGGGGAGGACCACGACGTCGGGGAGGCAGCGGCGGGTCGGGAGGCCGACCATCGCGTAAGTCGCGCGTTCGGCCGGAGCTTGGCGTACGTGCCGGGCTCCCACAATTGACGTCAAAGCGGCCGGCAGGGTCGGACGGTTCACGGGACTTTCTCGATCTGCGGGTGCGCGCCGCCCTTGCCGTTGCTGCGGGCGCGGTGGCGGATTGCCGCGCGGCGTTCGGCGTCGGCGGCGAGCGGCTGCAGCAGGGCGGCGAGGCGACGCAGCCGGACGGTGGTGCGGCGGATGGCGAGCAGCGCCAGCTTCCCGGGTGGATCGAGCTCGAGCGTGGCGGCGACGCGGAATGACAACGCTTCGGGGTCCACAGGGAGCTCGGGGGGCTCCTGCTCCAGGGCTTCCATGACACGCACGAAATCGCGTCGCACGTCTTGCGCGAGTCCTTCCGTCTCGCCTGCGTCGGCCGGCTCGTCGGCGAATTCCTCGACGCGCGCCATGCGGTAGGGGCGGTCGGTCGGCAGCCACTCGAGCAGCACGAAGCGCTGCTCGCCCGTCGTCAGGATATCGGAGCGGCCATCGGGGAGAGCCTGAGTCGTGAGGATGTGCGCTACGCAGCCGACATCGCCGGGAGCAGGGTCGGAGGGTTTGTCAGGGGAAGCATAGGCGATACCGAAGCGGCGGTCGCCATCCAAACAGTCGGCGAGGAGCTGGCGATAGCGGGGCTCGAAGATATGGAGCGGTTGGGACGCGCCCGGGAAAAGGACGAGCGGTAGCGGAAAAATGGCGAGTTCCCGAGGCATGGCTAATAGTATAGCGGGGCCAGGACTTGCTTGTCCTGACCCCGTTTGACTGTACTCCGCGGTGCGTCGGTGCGTCTAGCTGTTGCCTGTCCTAAGCAGCTCTCCAGAAGCCTTTGAGCGCCTTGCCATCCGGGGACTCTCTGAGCTTCTCGAACGCCCGTTCTCTTATCTGCCGAATGCGCTCCCTCGTCACGCCCATCAGTGCCCCGATCTTCTCCAGCGTCATCGCCTCGCTGCCTTCCTCGAGTCCGTAGTAGAGATAGAGGATCTTGCGCTCGCGCGGGGTCAGGTACTTCTGGAAGATGCGATCGATGAACTCGCGCATCAGCTTGCCGTCGGTGCGCTCTTCGATCTCCCCGCCTTCTTGCCCGGCGAAGCGCTCGCCCAGCGTGGCCGCGTCTTTGTCGGAGCGGTCGACGGGGGCGTCGAGCGACAGCTCGGCGGCCGTCATGCGGCGCGCCGTGCGGACGTTCTCGACGGTGTCTTCGAGCGCCTGCGCGATCTCGTTGTCCGTCGGCTCCCGGCCCAGCTCCTGCGACAGGTACGTCTCGGTCCGGCTCATCCGGATGAGCTGGGAGTTCTGGTTCAGCGGGATGCGGACGCTGCGCGTTTGCTCGGCCAGCGCCTTCAGGACGGCTTGGCGAACCCACCACACCGCGTACGAAATGAACTTTACGCCCTGGTCGGGATCGAACTTCTTGACGGCCTTGAGGAGGCCTTCATTGCCGATGGCGACCAGCTCGGAGAGGTCGAGACCGTGACCCTGATATTTTTTGACGTAGGAGATGACGAAGCGAAGATTGGCGGTGACGAGACGTTCGGCGGCTTTTTCGTCCCCGCGCTGCACTCGCCGAGCGAGGCGGCGTTCCTCGGCGGGGTCTTTGATCAGCGGGAGCTTTTGGATGTCTTGCAGGTACTGGTCGAATGCGCCTGAGGGGGTAGTGCGAAAGAACGCCTTCGCCTTGCCGCCGTTCGACCGAGCCATGCGCGCGACTCCCGGGTGGGCAACCGAGTTGTATAGGAGACGGCGAACCGTCCGCCGCCATTTAGGCCGACATCCAACCGCGGCAATATAGGATTCACTGCCAGATGGTGCAAATTGTGGCGGTTTTCCACATCACAAATTGTTAGATACGTGGGGATTCCAGCGTTTGTCCACTATCCACAATAGATGTGGAAAGGGAATGGTACGGCCCGTAAGTCCCTCGATTGTGGAGACGTGGAAGGAATGTGGGGAAAACGTTGGGATAGAACAACGTAGAAACAACGACGTAAGGCAGAACCGTCTAACAACAGCGTGGAATAGCACCGTAGCGACGGCGTCAAATGACTACGTAGTCGTCTCGACGTCCCTAGAACGCTCTCAGTTCGACGCCTCTCGTTCCACGCCCTTTTTCTACGCCTTTGTCCTACGCCCTTATTTATCTGGTGGCGGGTGATTGTACAGCCGATTGATCATCTTGAGAACCAGGACCGTCCGGCTTTGGAGGGAGCGGAGTTGTGGAGTGGCGGGTTCGACGAGGCGGAGCTGGGCGAGCGTCTCCTGAGCAGAACCGCGGGCGTGAAGGAAGAAGCGGCGGACGCCTTTTTGCACGGCTTCGTTCGACGCGGCTGTTCGACGGTCCCGTTCGACGCTGTTGCTGGACGGTTTTGTCCCTACCGCACGAAGACGATGGCAGTGTCAGCGAGCGCCTGGAATCGCGCGATGAGCACGGCGCGACCGCGTCCCACTGCATCGAAAACAACGTAGTTGGAGGAGCGCGTCGTGATCCTGAGGACGCTGCTCGTATCCCTCAGGTCCCATTCGATCGCGGCGGGCGAGATCTCTCGTCCGGCCGAGTCCTGCACGGTCGCGGTCACCCACCCTGAATCGCCCACGGCCCGTTCCTGACTCGCCGGAGTCACGGTAATGCTGGCCGCTCCGGACGGTGGAGGCAGCGAGTCCGGCGGCAGCGAGTCCGGCGGCAGCGAGTCCGGCGGCAGCGAATCCGGCGGCAGCGAATCCGGGGGGAGCGAGTCCCGCGGTACCGTGTCCGGTGGGACGGTGTCCGGTGGCACGGTGTCGGGTGGCGTGCTGTCGCTGCCAGAGCTGTCCGCGGTGTTGGACGCAACCGGCCGCGCGGCGTCTTGCCCGCAGGCGGCGACGGCCGCGGCCGCTGCTATCACCAGGCCGAAAAAGACAGGCACAAGCCACTTCTCTGCTCGACGCATATCATCCTCCTATCCCGCTAAGGTTCTCGTTTTGTGAGCCTGATGATCCACGGCGTGGTCGTGACGAGCCGAGGTTCTGGCGCGCCGGCAATCCGCACCGTTACCTGGGTGACAGGGCCCGGCAGGCGCACCTCATAGCTGGATTTGTCATCGGGCCGGTTGACGATTCGGAGACCTTCCGGGAGCACGACCAGCTCCTCGCCACGCCCGCCGGAGGTCACCGTCGCCGAGGCGATGGTGTCGGCGGACACGTCGATGGTCAGGACGCCCCTGTCCTGACGCGCGACGAGTTCGATCGTGAACACCCTCGTCGTCGGAACGAATCGCACGGTGGTGGAGCGGGGTGCTTCGGTTCCCGGAGTTGCTCGCGGGCGGACGAGCCCGCGGAGGCCTGTCCAACGCGCCGACAGCCAGGCGCGAACGGGTGGGACGTTTGCCGCGGCCACTCCGACGCTGACGGCGAGCAGCACGGCCGCGGCCCGGACCGCGCCGAGACGCCAGGTCCGTCTGGGTGTACGCACGGATCGCACGAGCTCATCACCGGACACCAGGGCGGCAGTCACGGCACTGGCCAGCCTGTGCAACACCTCTTGCCCCTGAGCGCACGCCGGACACATCGCCAGATGACCCGCGATCCGTGCCTGCTCCTCGGCGGAACACTCGCCGTCGAGCAGCCGAATCAGCTCGCCATCGTTCAGGTGCCCTGCGCTCACGATTCCTCCGTTGGCTCTGTCAGCCCGAGGTGCCCAGCCAGCTTCACCAGCGCCCGTGCGATCAGCGTCCCGACCGACGCCGTCGTCGTTCCCACCGCCTCTGCGATCTCCCGATGCTTGAATCCTTCTTCTCTCATTAACAGCAGCAGCCGCTCCTTTTCTGACAGCCTCGCGAGCGCGCGGCGCACTCGCTCCCGCGCCTCCGAGCGCTCCACGGCGTCGGCGGCGTCGGGACCGGAATCGGCAGGCCGGAGCAGCCCCCCGTTCTCCACCAAGAGGCGGCGCCTCCGGCTCCCGATCTTGAGCGCATCACGGGCGAGATTCGTGGCCACCGTGAACAACCAGGCGCGAATCCCAGTGGAATCGGCGGGGGGATGCTCGGTGAGACGGATGAAGGTTTCCTGTACGACGTCCTCGGCGAGGTCCGGATCTCCGGTAAACCGGCTGACGTAGCGATGCAGCGCGGCCTGGTGGGCCGCGAATAACGCGCCGGGATCGAGCGGCTCAGAAGGCGACGCGCACCCCTACGAGGGGCAACAAGGGGAGGCCGCGATCGAATCGATCGCAGATCCCCGGTCGCGGAATGACGGTGCCGGAGCCGGCGGGAAGAGAACAGTTCTCGATCGAGCCCGAGTAAGTACTCGCGTTGCGCCAGTTGAGGGCATTCCGCAGCTGCAGCGAGGCACTCAAGTCCCAGCTGCGATGCGGCCAAGTCCACTCGGCCAGCAGGTCCACGGTCGCATACGGCGGCGCCCGCCCGCCGCTGGGATCCTCCACGGACACGGGCACCTTGCCCGGGACCAGGCAGCTGGGCCCCACCGTATCGCACGGGACTCGCTGGTAGAGAAGAGCGTAGAAGCGCGTAAACGGCGCGCCGCTCGCGACGGTCACCGCGCCCCCGACCGCCAGACGCGACGCCACGCGGACCATGACGGTGCCGTCGAAGACGTGCTGCCGCTCCGACGACGACGCGTACCTGAACCCACCGCTCCGAGACTCGGCGCGAACGTGGCTGTAGGCTACGGAAGCGGTCAGGCGGCCCACGAGGCGGCGCAGCGACACTTCGATCCCACGGGCGGTGTTCGTTGCGACGACAAACGGTGGGCGCGGCGAGAGGAGGGAGCCCGGAATTGGGTCGGGTTCGGTCGCGCCGGTGGTGTAGCGGTCGAACAGGTTCACACCGGCGAGCCAGCCATCGCCGATCCAGTCCTCCGCGCCGGCGGTCGCGATGTCGGAGCGCAGCGCCGGGACGCTGTCGCCCGCGAGCAGCCACACGTCCGTGATGTGCAGGTCAGGACCGATCCGCGGGCCCGTGGGCGCGATCGTCTGCGTGTACTGGTATGACCGCCCCCAGCCCGCTGTGAGCGTCCAGCGTCCGCTCACGGGTCGATACCGCGCCATGAAACGAGGTGCGAGCCGCATGGTGCCACCGTTGCGCACTGCTCGGCCCATCTCCACGCGAGCCCCCGCCTGAGCGGTGAGGCGCCGAGCGACGGTCCAGCGGTCTTCACCCCACAACGCGAGCTGGGTCAGATGGCCCGCCAGACGGAACGCGCCCGACTGCGTCCCGACGCTGTCGGTCCCGCGATAGAGACTGCCGATCGCCGCCGTGCGCGCGTACGGCGTGGGGGGACCGCCGAAATAGTCGAGCGATTGTCCCACGACCTCGTAACCGGCGCGCCACCCGCCGGGCCTACTCGGCGCGACCTCGCCGCCCGCCAGCAGGTATGTGATGGTGTTGTCGACTGGCTCGTGCGAAGGGATGTCAGGAGTGCTGTCGCCCAGAGTCAGGCTCAGGTGGGTGGCGAGTCGGCTGACGCCGACGTAGTGCCGCACGTACCAACCGCCGAGCGGCGCGACGAGCGATAGGCGTGCGAGCGCGTTCCCCCAACCACCGCGGTTCCCCTTGAGGACGCCGGGCACGTCGCCGCCGATCGCGTCCTGCTCCCACAGTGCGCTCGCTTGAAGCACGCCGCGCCCGACCGCGGGCAGGTCGAGGCGCGTGGCCAGGTCGTGGAAGGCGTACGGAATGGGATCACCGAGAGCGTGGCTGACGAGATCCACATGGGAGCGGCGTGCGGCGAGCATGACTCCGGCGCGGCGATCGGTGAAGCGCCGGCCAACCGTGGCTCGCACGCTGAGGACCGAGAGCTCCGCCGCGCCCGCCCACACAGTGTCGGTGGCGGTGCGCGACGACAGCTCGAGTGCCGCTGCCGCGCCCTAGCCGAGCGCCGCCGACCGCGCGCCCGGATGAAAGAACGCGGCCCCGACCGCGTCGGGCGGAATCGCCGAGAACGCCCCTGCGGCGTGCACGGGATTGAAGAGCGGGAGGCCGTCGAAGTAGACCCGAGTTTCGCTCCAGCGCGCGCCCCGCGTCCACAGCTGGGCGGTGAAGTCGTCACGGGTCGTGACGCCGGGAAGGCGCTGGAAGGCGCGAAGCAGATCGGTTTCGCCGAGGGTGACTGCTTCGAGCATGTCGGCTGCCGTGAGAGCCCGGACGTCGCTGGTGAGGTACTGCTCCTGGCGATAGCGCTCGACGTCGGCGCGGGCCAAGGGGGATTCGCTGCTGCGACCGGTCCGAGCCAGGCCGGTGGCGGGCGCATCCACGGGCAGGGCTTCAAGCAAGACGGGTTGGAGTATGAGGCCCACGGAAAGGCTCAGCTGACCCATCGGCGGCAAGTCGACATCGAGCGTCGTCGGACGATAGCCGATGAAGCGTATGTGGAGGCTGTAAGCGCCCGCCGCAACGTCGGCGAAGCTGTAGCGCCCCGCGGCGTCCGTGATCGCCCTCTGGCCTGTCGTCCGGGAAGCGCTGAGCACGACGTCCGCTCCGGCGAGGGGCTGGCCGCTGGCGCCATCGAGGACCGCACCCGCAATCGTGCCGGTCGTCTGCGCCGAGACGTACCCCGGCCGCCCCACCAGGGCGGCGAGGAGCAGCACCCGGCAAGCGGTGGGCGCGTGGCGTAACGGCGTCATGGGCTCGTGTACCCCAATACAACGAATTACGGCGTGGGGTTCTGACAGGAGATGGGAAGACTCGGGGGGGTCGACTCTATGCGAGCACCTCGCGAACTCGGGGCTCCTCCGCGGGGATCGTCCACCCATCCTTCTGATACATCACCCCAATCTCCTTCGGCACCGCAAACCGAATCTCCCCCCCTCGTACCTTCTTGTCTGCGCGCATCACCTCGATCAGCCGATCCGCGCTCGCTCCTTCGGGCCGCTCGACCGGCAACCGGAACTGCTCGAGTAACCGCACGATCCGCTCGGTAGTCCCCTGGGCCGTGACGCCTAACGCCTCGCCCAGCCGCGCCTCATAGACCATCCCGATGGCGACGGCCTCGCCGTGCAGCACCTCGAACTTGCTCGTCGCCTCGATCGCGTGGCCGATCGTGTGCCCGAAGTTCAAGATCGCCCGCCGCCCAGCCTCCCGCTCGTCCTCCGCCACGACCGCCGCCTTGATCTCGACGGAGCGCTGCACCACGCGCTCGAGTGCAGCGCCGTCCTTCCCGAGGATCGCCGCGTGGTCGCGCTCGAGAAACGCGAGGTACTCCGCGTCGGCGATCACCCCGTGTTTCACGGCCTCGGCGAGACCCGCCGAGAGCTGCACTGGTGGCAGCGAAGTCAGCAGAGTCAGGTCGGCAGCGACGAACCGAGGTTGGTGGAAAGCGCCAAGCAGATTCTTCCCGGCGGGCACGTCGACGCCGGTCTTGCCCCCGATCGACGAATCGATCATCGCGAGCAGCGACGTGGGGACCTGGACGTAGGGGACGCCGCGCAGGTACGTCGCCGCCAGGAACCCCGCCACGTCCCCGACCACACCGCCGCCCAAGGCGATTACGGCGCAATCCCTCCCGAAATGCGCCGCCAACATGCGGTCCGACAGCGACGCCCACGTCTCGCGGGTCTTGTTCCACTCCCCCGCCGGAAACGTCAGCAGTTCCGCCCGATGCCCGGTCCTCGATACCCGCGTGACGACCTCATCTCCGTACAGCTTGGCCACATGAGAATCGGTAACCACCGCGTACGCCGGCGCTGGGCAGTACTTCCCGAGCAGCGCGGGCAGCTCCGCAATCACGCCCGGGCCGATCTGGATGTCGTAGGAGGCGTCGCGCTGCTCGCGCAGCGGGACGCGGATCGTCACCACGTGACGTCGGGACGGCGGGCTTGCGCGTTCGCAGCACGCGCCAGGACGAACAGCAAGTCGGAGAGCCGGTTCAGGTACTG
>Ga0137377_10005498_pt1 | contig 10149 bp, 6 predicted proteins | sample SagtaG_22_FD_104815 | JGI IMG/M metagenome (GOLD analysis project Ga0137377, IMG submission 104815) | Vadose zone soil microbial communities from Sagehorn Ranch, Mendocino, California, USA - Sage2_L_40_16 metaG | ecosystem: Environmental > Terrestrial > Soil > Vadose zone | place: USA... | reverse complement strand
TGGGCTTTGCAGCCGCAGGCTGCAAAGCCCACAACCAACTGAATAGGCGAGCCGCCGCAGGCGGCGAGAAGTCCTGAAGAGTTACCCAGTTTCTTTTTATTCTGGCAATTCGCCCTTGACCCTTTTATTCAGAACTTGCAGCTAGCTCAAATACGGGGTACACTCATCTTAGAATGTGTATGGACGGACGGAGCCGTCCTATGGCACTCCTGAGTGAGGAAATGATTTCCTGGTAAGGTCAGTGTAAGGGGGATTATCATATGCGCCGAACAAAAATCGTTTGTACCATCGGCCCCGCTACCAGCAGCGAGGAGCGCCTGGAACAATTAATGCGTGCCGGGATGAATGTTGCACGCCTGAACTTCTCTCATAGTACGCACCAGGAGCACGAGCTAGTCATTGAGCGTGTACGGGCTATCTCCGCTCGCCTTCGTTACCCGGTAGCTATCTTACTGGACTTACAGGGGCCGAAGATACGCACCGGTCCTCTGCAGGACGGGAAACCCATCATGCTCGTTGATGGAACACACGTGACAATTACTACTCGTGATGTTGTCGGTAATGCACAGCTCATTTCGACGACCTATAAGGCTTTGCCGCAGGACGTGAAGATTGGTGATCGTATCCTGCTCGATGATGGTCTGCTGGAGCTGCGCGTCATCGGCAAGAGCGAAACCGATGTGGAGTGCGCGGTAGTACATGGTGGACAACTTGGAGAACATAAAGGCATCAATTTGCCAGGTGTCGCCGTAAGTTCTCCTGCTCTGACGGATAAGGATCGCGACGATTTACAGTTTGGTATCGCACATGGCGTTGATTACGTGGCACTCAGCTTTGTACGCAAACCAGAAGATGTACATGAGGCCAAACAACTTATCCGGGACTATACGATAGAGGCGTATGGTGAAAAAGGAAGCTGGGACATTCCCCTCATCGCCAAAATAGAGAAACCAGAGGCGGTTGCACGCCTCGACGAGATACTCGAAGTCGTGGATGGCGTTATGGTAGCACGGGGTGATCTCGGTGTTGAGATGGCCCCGGAGAAAGTCCCATTGATACAGAAGCGCCTTATTGCTAAGTGTAACGAACGAGGCCTGCCTGTTATCACGGCCACACAGATGCTTGAGTCGATGGTGACGAATCCCCGTCCGACCAGGGCCGAGGTGAATGACGTGTCCAATGCTATTTTAGATGGGACCGATGCCGTGATGCTCAGCGCGGAGACATCGGTAGGGGCTTTTCCTATTGAAGCGGTTCAGATGATGACGCGTATAGCTCTGGAAACGGAGGGTAACAACCTCACCGCTGATCGACCAAAGCACGAGCATCGCTCGCTTTCTCACGCGGTCAGCCATGCTGCGCGCGCGCTTGCAGAAGATACGAACATTCAAAACATTGTTGTCTTCACGCGCTCTGGCAATACAGCTTGTCTTATTTCAAAAGATCGCCCACGCGTACCCATTCTGGCGTATACTCCTTCTGAACATGTCTATTATCAACTCGCACTATGGTGGGGAGTGTGGCCATATCGTATTAGCATGCGGGGAACAACAGAGGACTTGATAGCGGATGTCGAGCAGCACTTGCAAGACGAAAACCTCGTGCAGCGTGGAGAGTACGTGGTGATTATGGGCGGTATGCCCGTTGCAAGCGAGGCCCGCACGAATTTTGTCAAGCTGCATCGCGTCGGGGATGTCACCCCGACGCGGGTTCTCCACCCTTGAGAGTGAAATTGGTAAGAGTCCATTAAGCGACCTCCAGCAGAATGCGAAGGTTGCAGTTTGACATCTCTCCCTCCTATGCTATACTGTGATAGCAGAGTTATCAAGCAAAGCGGCGGATAACAGAGTAGTTGTCCGCCGCACCTTATTGCGACGAAGCAACTTGCATTATAAAGGTCCATAAAAGGGCTGTAGCAACAAGCATAGATGGAGAAAGAAGAAACATGACGATCCAGGAACGAAAAGCTATTCCCATACCTCAGGTGGAACCACGCGAACCTATCCCCGTACAAAACCTGCGTATCCCTGGCCCTACTCCTGTGCCAGCAGAGGTATTGGCAGCCATGACGCAGCCGATGATTAACCATCGCGGGCCAGAATTTGCGGCCATTGTGCGTCGCGTTACCGCACGCTTGCAATACTTCTTCCAGACGGCCTCTCCTGTGCTGACCTATGCGGCATCCGGTACAGGTGGACAAGAGTCGGCAGTGGCCAATCTCTTTTCGCCTGGCGATCACGTAGTTGCTATTACGATTGGCTCCTTTGGAAACCGTTTTGCCAGGATTGCTGAAACCTTTGGATTAGAGGTCACTCGCATTGAATTTCCATGGGGGCAAGCGGCTGATCCAAACGTCGTTGAGACACAACTGAAGGCTCTCAAGCCCTACCGCGGAGTCCTGATAACGCATAATGAAACATCCACCGGGGTTTTGAACGACCTGGAAACCCTGACAGCACTGATACGTCAACTCAATCCAGACGTTCTTATTGCCGTTGATGCTGTGAGTTCGCTTGGCTGTGTGCCTTTAGAGATGGACCCCTGGGATATCGACGTTGTCTTCACAGGTTCTCAAAAGGGATGGATGACACCGCCGGGTGTGATGATGATCGCGGCCGGGCCACGGGCATGGGAGGCCAACAAGACAGCGAAGTTGCCACGCTTCTATTTTGACTGGGCAAGTTCGCGCAAGTTGCTGGAAATTGGTCAGCATCCGGTAACACCACCTGTTTCCATTTTCTATGCTCTTGACGTGGCATTGGAAATGATGCTAGCGGAGGGACGCGAGGCCATTTTTGAGCGCCATCAGCGCACCGCTGATTATGTGCGCTGGCGAGTTAAACAGATGGGGTTACAGCTACTAGCTGACCATGAACATGCTTCTAACACCGTCACTGCTGTACTGACGCCTGGAGATATCGATACGAAGGCGCTGCTGAAAAAGCTGCGCGAACAAGATCAGGTTGTTTTCGCCGGAGGACAGGGTCCCCTGGATGGAAAAATCTTCCGTGTGGGGCATCTCGGCTTTTTTCAGGAGGTTGACCTGGTTGAGGCCATGGACAAGATGGAAATGCGGCTACGCGAATTTGGTTTTAGCGGGTAGAGTAGAGAGGATTATCGAAGCATGGCAGAGGTACAAAGTGGAGTGGCAGAGACAATCAAAATACTCATTACCGACCGCATTGCACGGGAAGGTATTGAGCTTTTGCGCACCCAATTGCCGCAGGCTCAAATTGACGAACAGCCAGGAATCAAGCAGGAGCAGCTAAAAGCTATCATCGGGGAGTATCACGCGCTAATCGTGCGCAGCGAAACACAGGTGACAGGCGATATACTGACGGCTGCAACGCGCTTGAAGATCGTGGGACGTGCAGGGGTTGGCGTTGACAACATTGATATAGAGACAGCCACCCGGCAGGGGATCATGGTGGTCAACTCGCCTACGGGCAATATTATCGCGGCTGCGGAACATACTATCGGCCTGTTGATGGCCATGGCCCGCCAGATCCCTGCCGCCAATAGTAGCACCAAGACCGGCCACTGGGAAAAGAGTCGCTTCCTGGGCGTCGAAGTACGCAACAAGATATTAGGCATCATCGGACTGGGGAAGGTCGGCACGGAAGTGGCACGACGGGCTCAGGGACTCGAAATGCAGGTCATCGCCTTTGACCCCTATGTCGCTCCTGAGCACGCGCGTAAGGTGGGTGTGACTATGCTGAGCATGGAAGATGTGCTCAGACAGGCTGATTTCGTGACATTACATACCTCGCTCACCAGTGGACCTCATAGCACGCGAGGGCTCATCGGCACGCATGAACTACACCTGCTCAAACCAGGGGCACGCTTGATTAACTGTGCGCGCGGCGGTTTGATTGACGAAGAGGCACTGCTCAACGCGCTCAACGAGAACCAGCTGGCTGGCGCCGCCCTCGACGTCTTTAGCCAGGAACCTATCGGCGATAATACTGTGCTAAGACGGCTCCTGGCGCATGAACGGGTGATCGCCACCCCACACCTTGGAGCTTCGACAGCAGAGGCCCAGATAGGGGTCGCCACAGATGTTGCCGAGCAGGTCGTCTCCGTGTTAAGAGGTGGCTTTCCACGAGCAGCCGTGAATGCACCTCTGATCTTGCCCGAGACGTTGAAGGTGCTCCAACCGTATATGCGACTGGTTGAGCAGATGGGACGCCTGTACACGCAATTACAGCCCGGGCCGCTTAATAAGATCGAGCTATCCTGCAGCGGTGATATTGCCAACTATGATCTGCGCCCCTTGCAAGCGGCACTGATTAAAGGCCTGCTGGAGTCGGTTTCCGACGCACATGTTAATATGATTAACGCGCCACTCCTGGCCAGGCAGTGGGGCCTGGAGATTCTCGAACAGAAAAGCACGATGCCAACCGAGTTCGCCAACCTGGTGACGCTACGCATGTTGAGTATCAACGGCTATGCATCATCCTTTGCGGGTAAGCCGGGCTCCGGTGATGAATACGTGGAACTACTGAGTGGAACGGTCATGCAGGGAGAGCCACGTATTGTCTGCGTTGGCCGCTATTGGACTGAATTTGTCCCCGAAGGCTATATTCTCTTCTGCCGCAATCCCGATCAACCGGGGATGATTGGCCGCGTAGGCACCGTGTTAGGCAAAGCCAATGTCAATATTCGCCATATGGACGTGGGGCCAATTGTGCGTACACCCCGACCGCGCGACGCCCAGCATCCACCTGATACCGCACTGATGATCGTCTCGGTAGATGACCCCATACCCGATTGGGCATTACAGGAGATCGGCGCGGCCGGAGATATCTTTGGCTTGACGCTCGTCAAACTGTAGCGGATAAAAAATCAGTGTCCAGGATACAACCCTTCTCAACGTCATTACGTATGAAGTGTGTAAGCATATGGGTTACAATAGACAAACTATAAGCACAGCCTGCAGAGAAGAGACAAAAATACGATTATAAATACCATGGAGCAGGCGAGATTAATTATGCACGAGAAAGAGAAAAATGTTCAATTATGGCAACAGTTGCTCCCAAACCGGCTAAACGTCGCAAGGCTTCCAGCAGACCGACGAGAGGGCAGGCTCACTTTGCGTTCTCTGTCCTGTTTTTAGTGAATGTACTCAACTACGCAGATCGTTACGTACTATCAGCCGTATTGCCGAACATCAAGCACGATTTTCATTTGACGGACTTCGTGGGAGGTCTGCTCATTTCATCGTTTCTCATCGTGTATGCTGTTGCTGCACTCCCATTGGGAGTATGGGCGGATAGGGGTGTACGCAAAAACATCGTTGCACTCTGCGTCGGTATCTGGAGTATGGCGACTGCCATGGCAGGCTTCACGCAAAATATTGTGCAGCTATTCAGTATGCGTGCCATTTTAGGTATTGGCGAGGCCGGGTATGGGCCAGCCTCTCTATCGCTACTTGGCGACTTTTTTTCCAGAACAAAACGAGGTCGCGTACTATCTTTCTGGTCAATGGGTACGTTACTAGGAGCCGCTATCGGAGTTGCACTTGGTGGACGTATAGCTGATACATTAGGCTGGCGTTGGGCGTTCTATATAGTTGGTATTCCAGGCTTGATCGCTGCATTGCTAGCGTGGCGGATAACCGAGCCTGCACGAGGCGCTTTTGATAACGAGGTTGAACAAGCAAACGAGCTAATAGCCAGGAGAGATAGCGTACAGGAACATGGCAAAATAGGAAAAGATTTCTGGGAAACTGCTGGTAAGCTTTTTCAGATTCCTACCTACTGGGTAGTGCTTGGCGCTTTCATCTTTAGCTTCTTTACCATTGGAGGCACCTCTTTCTGGCTGACCAGCTACCTTACGAGAGCTTTTGAGCTATCGCTCACACAGGCTGGTTCACTATCAGGGGCCGTGCTGGTGAGTAGCGGGGTGTCTGGAACCCTACTTGGAGGCTGGTTAGCTGATTTTATGCAGCGGCGGCGGCCTGAAGGACGTTTGTTTACGTGTATGCTTGGTTTTCTGATTGGTGCACCGCTCGTACTGGTGTCGCTCTTTATACACACCTTGCTACCATTCATCGCCGTCTTCGTCATAGCTGCCATATCCTTAAATTTCTGTACCGGTCCGCTCAACGCGGTAATCCAGGATGTTATTGCTCCTGAAATGCGAGCCACGGCTGTTGGTCTCGCGCTGCTACTCGCTCATTTGCTGGGCGACGCGTCTGCACCAACTCTCATTGGTTTGATCTCTGACCGTACTTCATTGGGGACAGCACTTCTAGTAACTGCCCCGCTCTTCCTCTTCCTGGCAGGTCTTGTATGCCTGATTGGACTAAGAAGCGTTGCACGAGATATGAAACGCATGCAAGAGCAGATGCGGGCCGAGGGATAGGATCGATTGGCAGGCAAGGCAAACGAAAACCCTCCTCTTATTTGAAGAGGAGGGTTTTCATTCTTGGAGCGGGTTACGGGATTTGAACCCGTGGTCTCAACTTTGGGAAAGTTGCATGTTACCACTACACCAAACCCGCTTGAAGCTTCCCAACAAGGAGCATTATAGACTATAGGTTGTTAAAAGTCAAGCATTTTTCAGCGAAACTTTTTGTTGTTGGATGAGCGCTCAGCCACCAAGCGCTCATCCAACAACAAAAACTAGCTCTTCTTTTTTGATTTATCTTTCTGGGCTTTGTAGTACGACTTGGGCCTGGGATGACGCTCCGTATCGACGTAGGCTGCCGTGGTAGCATCTTCACGGGCGGCAACGTCGGTCTCATCGCGCTCGCTTATCAGCTCCTGCAGATCATTATAGATGTTGTAGTTGTCGATAGCCTCGCGCATCTTGAGCATATGACGTAACACATTGATTTGTGTGATGTTGGTTTTATCGTCCCTGGCGGGCTCCGTCTTGCGCAAAAGTTGCTCTACCAGCTCCATAGTATCATCATGAGCGCCAATACCTTCGAGGCGCTCACGCACGACTAATAATTGCTGATATAAGTTCATGTTTATCTCCTCCCGAGGGTGGATTATCTCCTCTCCACTCTCTAAGAGGTATGGTAACATAGCGGGCTTAACCCCGTCAAATTCGTATGACTATATGCAGGCCTGTTACAAAATTCCCGGATGCTCTTTGGATACGAAAAGGAAACAAAAATGAGCTCCGGGATACTTAATGAGCCTGGTACCTCTTGTAAGTACCAGGCTCATTGCACAGAATACGCGATGCGATTAATGTACTGTAACAGGAGTAGACGGGGTTGGATGATCAGAGCCAGCGACAACACGACCAGTTGTTGATGGGATTGATCCTCCAAGAGCCGTCACGCCACCTGCGATAGTGTAGATGGACTCGTGGCAAACTGCTCCTGCACTGCTGCAAGCAACTCCTCCATTGGGTAGCAAGGCTTTCGCAAAGGCAGGGAAAGCCTTACCAACTGAGGAGAAAGAAGTCGAAATGTAATCACCTACCATCAAACCCAGGTCTGATTGTGGCAGCCAGGACAGCTTCATGGGGCCGGTAATGTGTATTAGTGGTGAGAAAGTGTTTCCCCCATTAGTCGACGAGCCGTAGCCGACATTGAGCTGACATGTGCTGACCGTACAGTTGGTATTAGAATAGTAGTAGAAGGCTACCACCAGGTGAGCACCGCTGCCCGATGTTGACTTATCCACAGCAACGCCAGGGATGAAGAAATCGGGGAGAGTAGCGTTAGGCACATTAATTGGGACGCGCCTCACCACGGAGGGAGAAGCGCCGCCAGTGAGGACGACAAACACGAGTTGATTGGCAGCACAGCCAGAGACGAAACGACAGTCTTGCCAGAAAACGTAGACGTTGCCCGCACCATCAACTTCAGCTGAAACAAGAGGTCCAGAGCGCAGACCGCCGGCCTCCTTATGAGAAAAGATCTGTTGAACAACGAAAGCATTACCCCAGCTTGTGCCACCATTGGTGGAAGTGAAAGCGAGGACAGCGGACTCGAACGCATTGTCTATGGGAACGACGACGTGACCATTGGGCAGAACGAGAGGCTGCCCGCCAACACCAGCCGCATGGTTGGCTGTAGGCTTACCTGGCCCCCACGTCAATCCACCATTAGTAGATGTATTCATTAAGATGAGGTTACCGTTGGAATTGTTGTCGTACTCATAGTAACAGTGACCGTAGAAGGGGCTGCTAGCGGTATCATCACAGACGATCCAGTCTTTGTCGAGAAGGACATTAGAACCGAGATTCTCGACTACTACAGGTTTACTCCAGGTAAGCCCCCCATTGGTAGAACGGCTGACGAGCATTTCAGCCCCGGTTAAAAAAAGGCCCATGGACGCGATCAGCCAGACCTTGTGCTTGGCGTCATAAGCAACTGCCGGGTCAGTGGTGCGGGGAAACGTACCGCCTGCGTAGACAGTGATGCCAGGCAAGAAACCGTGTTTCCAGGTTGCGCCATTGTTGGTGGACGTTGCCCAGCCGATGTTGGAACTCCCGCCGTGGGAATCGGGAAAGCGGCCAACCTGGAAGGCTGAGACAATAGTTGAACCGAAAGAAAAGGTATCAGGCTCGACTTCCGTTTGGTGCTGGCTGGTGCTATTGGTGTATGGATCCGTGCTGAACTTGATGAGGGTTACTGCAGCAAAGGCCTGACCCGTTGAGGCGAGGGCCAACAAAAGGGTGAAGGCCAGTGCGAAGATGGCACGAGCTTGCCATCTGAACCGGGAAATAATGGATCTCATTGCTCCTCCTTGAAGCTGAAGCTAATACGCGACGCCAAAACAAACCTCTAACTTTGCACTGCGGAACGATCCCCCTTCCGCTCGACACACGATCTGTTGGCAATATATCGATGGGATTAGCCGGCAGTACCTTCTCAGCAGACCCGGGCTAGGAGAAGCTGCCCATGAACACCTTACATTGGCACAAACGCGCGTGCAGGCAAATGATCGGGACTGCACGAAACACCTGTCCAGTAAAAGAAGGGATTATAGATACTCTCTTTTACCTTTTGATTTTTCATGCTTCAACTTACCTTAGAAAGGTGCAAAGATAGAGCATACAATATACGAGAACAACTCCGCAATAAGAGTACCATAGAATATCGACTATGTCAATTGCTGTGATGAATTTCTAAAAATCCAGGCTACACTTTGTACAAATGGAAGGATCGAACCAGGGATACCCAGGAGGGGATACCCTGTCCCCACACAGGGTTCCCCTACGCATCAATATTGTAATTCCGGCGGCTAAAGCTTAGAAGAATATTTCATCCTTCGTGCCTGGCCTCTCTCACTTCATGATGCCTTGAGGAAGGTACCTTGCACCCCTTGCATCTGGAATCTTCCATCTTGAGTCACCGCTAGCACAACTACGGCCTTATCGACCGGGTTGCCATCAGGTCCAAAGGCGATTTGTCCGCTGACTCCCTGGATCGCATTCGAGCCTGTAATCGTGGTCAAGGCGTGACGCAGATCATCTGGCGAGATGTTCTTCTTCCCGTTCAGTGCAATCCTGCTCCCTTCCAACAGTGCGAATGTAGCATCGAAGGCAAGCATAACTTCATTATCCGGACGGCTATAGCCATAAGGGCTGAGATGGGTGACCCCGCCTGGATCGAAGTGCTCGGGATATTCACGGAAAAAGGGCGGTTTCTGCGCGGTCAAATGCTGGACATCCCATTCATCGGGATAAGCCAGAGCGGTAAAGCGCAGACGACCTAAATTGGCGTGCGCTTCCTTGGAGTAACCGCTCAAGATATAGAGACCATCTCCACCCATCACGAGCAAGTTCGCAAATGGTCCAGTCGTTGGCAAATTGGATATAAGCACACTGACATCACTCGAAAACCCCGAGAAGTAGATCAAGTCGGGGTTATGAGTCAGCGCATCTCGCAAGCGGCCCGGTACCGTTTCCGGTTTTCCTACGGTATACTGCTCGGTGACTACAATGCTGTTGCCATCAGCCGTGAACTGCCTCTTGAAAGACTCTCCGAGACTCTTGCTGTAGGAATCCGTCGGATCTTCGAAGAGCGCGACCGCCTTATCGTGCAGGATTTGTTCAACATACTTGGCTCCCGCAGCCGCCTGGCTCGTGTCTGGCGGGGCCACGCGGAAGAAGTAGGGGGAAATGCCCGTCAGTGCCACACTGGTAGCCGTCTGCGAGACCATGGGAATGTGTGCCGCC
>Ga0137377_10005496_pt1 | contig 10152 bp, 7 predicted proteins | sample SagtaG_22_FD_104815 | JGI IMG/M metagenome (GOLD analysis project Ga0137377, IMG submission 104815) | Vadose zone soil microbial communities from Sagehorn Ranch, Mendocino, California, USA - Sage2_L_40_16 metaG | ecosystem: Environmental > Terrestrial > Soil > Vadose zone | place: USA... | reverse complement strand
TCTTCGCGTGACATGCCGCTGTCGAGGAGGGCCAGCATCACGCGCTGTGAGAAGACAACGCCGCCGCCGAACTGAAGGTTGCGGAGCATTCGATCAGGCCGCACCTCGAGACCCTTGAGCACCTTGGCCATCTCGAGCGCCATGTAATCGACGGCGGCGCACGCGTCCGGAAAGATGATTCGCTCGGCAGACGAGTGGCTGATGTCGCGCTCATGCCAGAGGGCGGTGTTCTCGAGAGCCGTGACCAGGTGCCCGCGCACAACTCGCGCGAGCCCGCATACGCGTTCGGTCATGACCGGGTTCCGCTTGTGCGGCATCGCCGAGCTGCCCTTCTGCTGCTTGCCGAACGGCTCGAACGCCTCGCCGACCTCGCTGCGCTGCAGGTGGCGGATCTCGGTCGCGATTCGCTCCAGTGTCCCGGCCGCAAGCGCGAGCGACGACATGAAGCTCGCGTGGCGATCCCGGGCCACGACCTGCGTCGAGATGGGGTCTGGCTTCAGGCCCAACTCTGCGCATACATACTCCTCGACGCGCGGATCGACAGTGGCATGCGTGCCCACCGCGCCGCTGACGCGACCCACCGCGACGTCGTCGGTGGTGCCCTCGATACGGGCCCGAGCGCGATCCAGCTCGGCGACCCAGCCCGCCACCTTGAAGCCGAAGGTGGTCGGCTCGGCCACCACACCGTGCGTCCGGCCCGCCATCAGGGTCTTGCGGTGGCGCACCGCCAGCTCGGCGGCGGCATCGCGCACGCTGGTCAGATCGCGATCGATGATCTTCGACGACTCGACGATCTGCACCGCCATGGCGGTGTCGTTGAGGTCCTGGCTCGTCATGCCGAGGTGGACGTAGCGGGCCTCGGGCTGGCCGATCGACTCGTTGACGACCGTCAGGAAGGCGATCACATCGTGGCCGACCCTGGCCTCGACCTCGGCGATCTTCGCCGCGTCGAATGTTGCTTGGCGGATCTTCGGAAGGGCCGATTCGGGGACACGGCCGAGCCTCGCCCACGCCTCGGTCGCGAGGATCTCGATGCGAAGAAACAGCTCAAACCGGTGCTGGTCGGCCCAGACCGCCCGAATCGCAGGCGGAGAGTATCGCTCGATCAATTAAGGCGCCGGCTCCCAATGGACACTGGGGACAGCGCGATTATAACGGGCGCCATGCGAGCAGATGTTGGGGCTGCGTCACCGGGGCCTACAAGATGCTGTGGTACCAGAATGTGTCGTGAGACCATCCGAGCCTCGCGCCGATAATCGACAGCTAAATGCCGCCTATGCACCTTCCGGTGCCCTGTAACCAGTTCGGGCGACGCCTCGTTTGAACGGGCGCAGGCTGAAGAGCCAGTGAGCGACCTGCAGCGCGACGACGAGCGCGAGCTCGTCGAGAGGGCCAAGCGGGATCCCCGTCAGTTCGGGGCGCTCTACGACCGGCACTTTCAGCAGATCTATCGATTCGTGTATTCAAGAGTGAGGGAGCAAACAGCGGCAGAAGACGTCACTTCGGAGATCTTCATGAAGGCTCTGAAGGCCATGCCCCGATACCAGGACACGGGGCGACCGTTTGCTGCCTGGCTGTATCAGATCTCGGTCAACGCCATCGCCGACCGCTACCGGACCCTGCGGCCGTCATCTCCGCTGGAGGACTTCCACAACCTTTCTATCGCCGAACCACCGCTCGAGGAGCAGGCCGCGCACCGTGACGAGATCCGCCGGATCTGGGCCCTTGTCGAGGCGCTGCCCGTCCAGCAGAAGACGGCGCTGGTGCTGAAGTTCCAGGAGGACATGAAGATCGAGGACATCGCGGTCGCGATGGGCAAGACGGCGGGCGCCGTCAAGCTCCTCATCCACCGCGGGGTGAGCCGCTTGCGCGACGAGGCCGACAGCCTGAGGCCGGCGGAATGAGCATGCAGCACGACCCTGACCTCGACGACGTCCTGCAGGACCAGGAGCTCAGGCGCGTGGCCGCACTCCTGCGCGAGGCGCGCATGACCGAGCCCCCGCTGGACGACGCGTTCCGGTCCGCGCTGCGCCGCCAGCTCATGAACCAGGCATGGGGCATGAGCGGGGGCGGCGTGCCCTGGTGGCGCAAGGTGTTTGGGCCGACCGGCATGGTCTGGGCTACGGCCACGGTGGGCGTGATCCTGATCGGAGTCGTGGTCGTGCTGACGAACATCAACCAGCCCGGCAGCTCAGATCAGGTCGTGGTCACGAGCCCCATCTCCAACCAGAGTGCGGTCCGCCTGCAGCAGCCGATCCAGGTCACGTTCAACCAGCCGATGGACCATCCATCGACCGAGGCCGCCGTCCAGATCGCGCCCGCCACCACGGTGGCTTTCTCGTGGCACGAGAACACTTTGTCCGTGACCCCGACCGCCGGCAACCTGGCGCCGAACACCCAGTACCAGGTGACGATCGGTCCGGGCGCCAAGACCGCAGCGGGACAGTCGCTGACAGCGCCGAAGACCATCACGTTCGTGACCCAGCCGCCGCCGTCGCCGTCACCGTCGCCCACCCCCATCGCGAGCCCGACCCCGCGTGGAGTGCTCACCAACCAGCACCTGCTCGCGAGCATCCCCGACGGCATCACCGCCGTGCTGTGGTCGCCCGACTCCTCGACCGTCTACTACATCACCGGCAAGGGCGCGCTCGAGTCGGTGCCCCAGGGGGGCGGCAGCGCCACGATCCTCGCCGCCGACGGGGTCAGCTCCCTCGCCATCGACGCGGCCGGCGATCAGCTTGCATACATCCGCAAGGGCAACATCGTGATCCTCGCCATCACCGCGGGGACCACGATCGAGGTCGTCCCGACCTCTGCGCCAGTCCTCGTCGGCTGGACGACCGGCGGCGTGGAATGGACGACCGCCGACGGCGTGTATGCCATCGGTCCCGGCGGCCAGGGCAAGATCGCGCCGCTGCCAGCGACAGGCACTGTCACCGCCATCTCGTTCGCTCCCGACGGCGCCCACCTGGCTTACACGCAGGACCAGTCGCTCGATGTGCTCGACCTCGGCACCGGCAAGACCATCGTGCTCGGCCTGTCAGGCGCCCGCTTCCTGGGCTGGTCGCCCGACGGCACCGGGATCATGTACTCGAGCGCGCAGGGCGTAGTGCTGGCAGACCTCGGCGGCAGGAACACCACGTCGTTGCCGGCCGGCGAGCCGAGCTGGTCCACCCAGGACGAGGTGCTGCTGGGCAGCGACGTCAACCTCTTCGAGATGCGCCCCGACGCGTCGGGCCAGACCAAGCTCGCGGAGGGGACTTACCACCTCCCGGAGTGGGCGCCGAACGGAGTCGCGTTCACATACTTCCGCGGCGGCGAGCTGTTCACCGCCTCCGCTCCGGCGCCGGCGCCTCCTCTGACCTCCCCGCTGGACGCGGCCAGCTCAGTGGTGAACACATTCATGAAGGCTCGCAAGGACAACCCTGACAGGGCGAACGCGTACCTCGACGACAACGGCCGAAAGGCATACTCGAGCGCAACCAGCGGCTTGAACCTGCAGGTCACGGGCGACCCCAGCTTCTCGCGCTACTACCTGCTCACCGGAGAGATCACCGGGAGCCATCCAGACACAGCCCAGTTCGTGGTCAGGATCGTCCTCGAACACAACAACATCGATGTCAAGACCTTCGAGGAGACGCTGACACTGGTGCGCACACAGGGAAGCCAGCAGTTCCTGGTCGACCAGGCGACTGCCGGGCCCGTGCTGTCGCTCGGCACGACTGCCGAGGTGGTCAGCGTCGACTTCACCGCGACCTCGGTGAAGGTCACGTTCGACAGCGACCTAAAGCCGGAGACGGTGACGGCGGGCGTGATCATCCTCGACAGCAAGGGCAAGCAGATCGGCAACGCGCCTGTTTACTCGAAGCGCACCGTGACCATCGACGGCCTCGACCTCAAGGCCGGCAAGGGCTACAAGCTCGTGGTGCTCTCGACGGTTCAGGACGTGAGCGGCAACAACATCGCCGCGGAGTACGACCTCGCCTTCTCGGGCCCCTCTGACACGCACGGCGACAGGCACCGGGACACCAGCCCATCTCCGAGCCCGCAGCCTTCGCCCAGCGCCTCCCCTTCCAGCTAGACGAGCTTCAGCGCGCGGGCGGCGCGCACGAGGCAGGTGACCGAACCGGAATGGGCGATGTCGCCGTCGAGCGCGGCCTGCAGAGCCTCGACGAACGGCAGCCGCAAGACCTCCATGTCCTGCTCATAGGTTTCCGGCTTGCGCTCTGAGGTGGTGATGCCTTCCGCCATGAACATGTGCGCGCGCCCGGTGAGGAAGGCGGCGCCGTGCACCACCCCGAGCGATGTGTACCGCGTCGCGATGAGCCCCGTCTCCTCCGCCAGCTCGCGCTGCGCACAGGTCATCCCGTCCTCTCCCTCGTCGAAGGTTCCCGCCGGCACCTCCCACGAGGACTCCTCCCAGGCATGGCGCCACTGCCTGACCAGCATGGTGTCGCCGTTGTCGAAGTAGGGGACGACAAAGGCCGAGTCGGGGTTGGTCACCGCGGTGTAGACGGCTTCGGCGCCATCGGGAAACTTGATCACGTCGTTCCGGATGACGAAGGGGCCGGAGCGACCGGCGACGCTGGAGCTCACGACCTCGAACGGCCGCCCCCGCGCCGGATGCAAGAGCTTGCTCAGCTTGTTCTGTGGACGATGGCCGCCACCGCGGCAGCCGCGGCGGCGACGTGGCGAGGGTCGGGGCCGTAGTCGAATGGCGATACCTCGCCGGCGAGTTGCTTCGCCTTGTCGACCAGCTCCGGGTGATCGTCGATGAAGCGGGTGCTCAGGTTGCCCGAGCGGAAGTCCGCACTGTCGAGGATGGCGCGGTGGTAGCTGATCGTGGTCGCGGGCCCGACGACGACGAACTCGCGCAAAGCGCGGGCTGCGCGTGCGATGGCCTCCGCGCGATCGGCGCCGTGCACGATGAGCTTGGCCACGAGGGAGTCGTAGTTGGGCGGCACGTCGGAGCTCGGGCCGAAGCCCGAGTCGACGCGAACCCCTGGTCCAGCGGGAGCGACCCAGCGGGAAATGCGCTTTGGGTTGGGCAAGAACTTGCGCAGCGGATCCTCGGCGTTGATCCGCATCTCGATCGCGTGACCGGTCCACGTGACCTCCTGCTGAGTGAAGCCCAAGGGCAACCCCGCGGCGACTTTGATCTGCTCCTTGACCAGGTCGATGCCGGTGACCGCCTCGGTGATCGGGTGCTCCACCTGCAGCCTTGCATTGACCTCGAGGAAGTAGAAGTCGCCCTCGCTGAAGATGAACTCGACCGTGCCGGCGTTCACGTAGCCCGCGGCCCGCGCCGCCTTCAACGCGGCTTCGCCCATCGCGGAGCGGATCTCCGGCGTGACCGCGGGCGATGGAGTCTCTTCCATGATCTTCTGGTGGCGGCGCTGGATCGAGCACTCACGCTCGCCGAGATGCACGGCGTTGCCGTGGCTGTCGCAGATGACCTGGATCTCGATGTGCCGCGGCTTGCGCACGTAGCGCTCGATGTAAATCGTGGGATCGCCGAAGGCTGAGCGCGCCGCCTGTGAGCTGCTCTCGATGGCGGACACCAGGTCATCCTCCGTCTCGACCACCTTCATGCCGATGCCGCCCCCGCCGCCAGATGGCTTCACGAGGACCGGCAGCCCGATCTCCCTGGCTGCCGCCACGGCGGCAGCCGGGTCCGAAATGGCGCCGCTTCCGGGCGTGACGGGGACGCCGTTCTCGACCGCGAGCTTGCGCGCCGCGAGCTTGGAGCCAAGAGCACGCATCGCGGAAGCGGGCGGTCCGATGAACTTGATGCCGGCTGCTTCGCAGGCGTCAGGAAACGCGGCCTTCTCCGAGAGGAATCCGTATCCGGGATGGATCGCCTCCGCGCCACAGTCGTGGGCAACCTTCACGATGCGCTCGAGCTGCAGGTAGGACTCGGAAGGCGGCGCCCCTCCGACGTGGTGCGCCTCGTCGGCGTAGCGCACGTGAATCGCGTCTCTGTCCGCGTCCGAGTAGACGGCCGCGGTCGCGATGCCGAGCTCGCGGCACGCGCGCATGACGCGAATCGCGATCTCGCCACGATTGGCGATCAGTACTTTCTTAAAGAGCTTGTGCTTCATCCCACCGCGAGCAAGGGCTGCGAAGGGCTGACGACCTCGCCCTCCTTGACATAGACGTCGCGCACCGTGCCCGCGACCGTGGTGACGATGTCGTTCTGCATCTTCATCGCCTCGAGCACGGCGACGACGTCGCCGAGCTTGACCGCGTCGCCGGGCTTGACGGGAATCTTCACGATGAGCCCCTGCATCGGCGCGATCACCGTTCCCTCGCCCGACCTGGGCGACGCCGGGATTGGGGATGTTGCCGCGGTGGCCGCGCTCGCGCCTGGCAGGACCGTCATGCCCGCGCCGGTGACGCGGACCTTGAACACCTCGCCTTCCACCTCGACCTCGAACTCCGCGGTGCTGGATGCCGGTGGTGGGCCGGGGTTGGTATGGGCGGGAGCGGGAGCCGGGTTGGGCGCCGGCGGCGGGTCGGCCGTGGTCACGGCCGCAAGTCGCTTCTTCTGGTCGGGCGGCAGAGCAGGTTCGCGCAGGTAATCGTTGGCGAGGTTCGGGAACAGCAGCTGGATGAGCACGGAATCGTCGCTCGTATCGAGATTCATCTTTCTAAGCTGCTGGCGCGCCATCTCGACCTGCGGCTCGAGGAGATCCGCCGGCCGGATGGTGATCGGCTCTTCGCGCCCGAGGACGAGCCGCCGCAGCTCGTGGTCGGCCGGTACCGGTGGACGGCCGTAAAGTCCCTGCAGGTAATCCTTCAGCTCCTGGGTCACCGTCGCGTAGCGCTCGCCCCCGATGATGTTGTAGACGGCCTGGGTGGCGATCATCTGCCGCAGCGGCGCGACGAGGGGCGGGTAACCCAGCTCACGCCGCACGCGACTGACCTCCTCGAGCACCTCGTCCGTGCGCGCTTCGGCGCCGTGCGCGTCCAGCTGGCGATGGATGTCTTCGAGCGTGGCGCCGGGCATGTGGTAGCGGAGAATGCTGGCGTCGACGCGATCGGCCACCGGGCTGAGATCTTCGATGTGCTCGCGCTTCAACGCCTCGACGTCCCCCTGGACGTCCCACATCGCATCCAGGTTCAGCGCGGTGTCATATTCCCCGCCCTCCAGCGCCGCGACGACGCTCTCTGCCGCCGGCTGCGACGCCCCCCACGCCAGAGGTGACATTGCCACATCGAGAATGTCGGCGCCGGCTTCGACGGCGGCCATGTAGGCCATCGGGGCCATGCCGCTCGAGCAGTGTGAGTGAACGTCGATGGGCACGGTCACAACCTGCTTGAGCGCGGTGACGAGCTCCCACGTCGCCTGCGGGCTCAGCAGCCCTGACGTGTCCTTGATCACGACCTCGTGGCAGCCCATGTCGACCAGTCCCTTCGCGAGCGAGCACCACAGCTCGATGCTGTGCGCAGGCGAGACCGCGTAGCACAGAGCGCCCTGCACCTTCTTCTTGGCCTTCAGCGCCGCGCCGATCGCGGCTTCCATGTTGCGCAGGTCGTTGAGGGGGTCGAAGACACGGAACACATCGATGCCCTGCCTGGCCGAGTGCTTGATGAAGAGCTCGACGACGTCGTCGGCGAAGTTGCGATTCGCGACCAGGTTCTGACCGCGGATCAGCGCCTGGATCGGGGTGCTCGGTGTGGCCTTGTGCAGCTTCCGCAAGTACGCCCATGGATCTTCGCGGCGCCGCACCTGCGTTTCGAAGGTCGCGCCACCGAAGGCTTCCATGGCGACGAAGCCGAGGCGGTCCATCTTGGCCGCGACGGGCACGATCTCGTCCCCGCGCAAGTGGCCGCCCAGCAGCGACTGTTGCGCGTCACGAAATGTGGTGTCGAGCAGGTGGACGCGAGCGACCTTCTTTGCCATCAAGTTGCGAGGGCGGCCCGCTTTTCGTGATGGTGCTGCGCGACGCCGGCGTCGGTGATCCCGATGATGCGAGCGGCGAGCCAGGCGGCGTTCTTGGCGCCCGCCTCACCGATCGCGACCGTGGCAACAGGGATTCCTGCCGGCATCTGCACGATCGAGTACAGGGAATCGACGCCGCCGAGATGCTGCGTGGGCACCGGGACCCCGATCACCGGAAGGTCGGTCCAGGCGGCGACCACCCCGGGAAGATGCGCGGCTCCGCCGGCTGCCGCGATGACGACCTTGAGCCCGCGATCCCGCGCTGACGTCGCCCACTCCATGACGCCCTTGGGGTTCCGGTGCGCGGAGCAGACCTTCAGCTCGTGCGTCAATTCCAGCTCGTCGAGAACTTTGACGCACGACTCCATCAGCGGCAGGTCTGACTTGGAGCCGAGGATGATGCCGACCACAGGCTGCACTAAACCGCCTCCTCAGCTATATCGGTTCGGAAGAAAGCCCCCTGGAATCGTACCTGCCGGGCGCCGGCGAGCGCCTTCTCGCGGGCTTCGGCCACCGTATCGCCAAGCGCCACCGACGTCACCACCCGGCCGCCATCCGTGACCAGTCCGCGGCCCGGCTCGAATCGCGTCCCGGCGTGAAAGATCTGCACGCCCCGCGGCATCTCGGCGAGGCCGTGAATCGGCAACCCGCTCTTGACCAGCGCGTCATCCGGGTAGTTGGCGGACGCGACCACCACCCCGACCGCCGCTTTAGGGTTCCAGGTCGGTTCGGGGAGGCTCGCCAACGTCCCTTTCGCCGCCGCCAGGGCGAGTGTGACGAAATCCGAATCCAGGCGGGGGAGCACGACCTGCGCCTCAGGGTCCCCGAAGCGGGCGTTGAACTCGAGCGTGCGGATGCCGGCCGGCGTGAGCATCAGACCCGCGTAGAGCACGCCTCGAAACTCGTCACCCGAATCAGCCAGCTCGCGCACCGCGGGCTTGAGCACCTTTTCCAGGACCTCGCTGAGCACCTTTCCATCGACGCCTGCCGGCGGTGAATACGCGCCCATGCCTCCGGTGTTGGGACCCTGGTCCCCATCATGCGCGCGCTTGAAATCCCGCGCGGGGGCGAGGGCGATAACGTCGGTCCCGTCTGTGACTCCGAGCACCGACAGCTCCGGGCCCTCGAGCCTCTCCTCCAGCACGATGGTGGCACCGCTCTTCCCGAAGCGACCCTGCACGAGCATGGCGTCGATGGCCGAGCTCGCCTCCGCCACGCTCGCGCAGACGACCACGCCTTTGCCACGCGCGAGCCCGTCTGCCTTGACCGCCACGCGTCCGTTGCGCTCGCGCGCCCACCCTCGGGCGGGCTCCGGCCGCGTGAACACGGCAAAGTCCGCGGTGGGGATGCCGGCGCGCACCATCAGCTGTTTCGCAAAGGACTTGCTCGATTCGATCCTGCCCGCTCCGCGGTTGGGTCCGAACACGTTGAACCCGGCAGCCCGGAGCGCATCGCCGACCCCCGCGTCGACGGCAGCTTCCGGCCCCAGGACGACCAGGCCGAGACGCTCCCGCTTGGCGAAGTCGACGATCCGCACTACGTCCGCGGCGCCGATGGGGACGTTGCGAGCCATGCCGCCGGTGCCTCCGTTGCCGGGCGCGCAGTACACGCGCTCGACGAGGTCCGACTGCACGCATTTCCACACGAGCGCATGCTCGCGAGCCCCCGACCCCACCACCAACACTTTCATATGTGTTCTGGCCCGGGAGCCGCTCGCCAACCCATCGGCTCTGGCGGCCGGGCTACGCCGAAGCTTGCCTTGTCGAGCTTATCCCCGGGCCAGAACACCGGGCGCTATTGGACCATGGCGAGTGCGTTTGGGGTCACGATCTCATGAGCATTGCCCCAGTCCACGAGCTCGACCGTGGAGCCGCCGCGGAGCCGCCAGTATCGCCGACCCGCGGTGCGCCAGGTGCCATCGCTGCGCCACAGCGATCGCAGCAGCGTCAACGCCTGAGATGCACGCGGATCCGCGAGCCGGCCCAGCATCGCGATCGCTCGAAGGCCATGAAAGAAGTCGTAGTGCCAGTAGTGCGGCCAATGGAGGTGAGTCCACTCCGGGTGGATGGGCTGCCCGGAGCTCGTCGAGAGGTACACGTCCTCCGCCGCGGCGTGCGCCGTGCGGTCGGTCCGCGTGACACCAAGTTCGACCAATGACACGAGCCGCCAGTGGGCGCCTTTCCATTTGTCGTACGGATGGACCCCGG
>Ga0137377_10005494_pt1 | contig 10152 bp, 8 predicted proteins | sample SagtaG_22_FD_104815 | JGI IMG/M metagenome (GOLD analysis project Ga0137377, IMG submission 104815) | Vadose zone soil microbial communities from Sagehorn Ranch, Mendocino, California, USA - Sage2_L_40_16 metaG | ecosystem: Environmental > Terrestrial > Soil > Vadose zone | place: USA... | reverse complement strand
CGTCCACGTCAACTTTCCGGAACACCTCGAATATAATGAGGTCGGAAACGGCATCCTTCGCCATCACGACAAAAGAATCAACCCATGGAAGATCGCTCCGGATGGCCGTTCGGCGACCTATGAAATCGAGAGTCTCGAGTTGCCCGGCGTACACGTGCAAACCTCAGCGGTCGCCGACGGCGGCCGCGCCCGGTTCTCGATGAAGATCCTCAATGGCAGCGACAAAACATTGAACCGTGTCAAGCCACTCTTGTGCTTCTGGTATGCTGGCTTGGCGGGCTTTCCGAGCAGGCTATCCGATAATTTCACATACACCTACGTGGTGATGGACGGCAAGCCGGTGGCGCTTGCAAATATTCCTACGGACAATCCCGAAGCTACAGCCAAAGTAGCTTACGTCCGCGGCTGTACCCAGCACGACTGCGACCAATTCGCGCGAAGTCGCGGGGGATTGATCGAACGCGATCTCGACCTGGCATTGATCGCTGTGACGGCACGGGACGGAAAGCGAAAGGCTGTGATCGCGTTCACGCCGGGCAAAAGTATTCTCTCGAACACGGCGATTCCTTGTGCGCATGCCGACCCATACTTCGGTACGCTCAGGCCCGGTGAATCGGCCGAGGCTAACGGGGAGATTCTCTTCACTGACAGCTCGCTGGATGAGGCAGTAGAGGCACTTCGAAAGGAAGGAGCAGAGGCAGAAGCAAGCAAGAGCCACAATTGAGCGCAGATATCATGAGCCTACCGCTCGCCCATGTGCATGAAATTGTAGGGCCGGGCCCGTTTCCCAGGGCGGGGGCCCCGGCCTGTTAGGTTACGCCTCCAGCGGAGGAAGGCAGGGGCAAGCGCCGGCCCTACAATCGCGGGATTTTCATGGCAGCTCGCGTCCAAGATCGTTGATTTTCAAGAGGCGGCACATGGGATTCAGTCGTGACTGGACACGCAGAACTTTCTTGCAGAGCGTTGGCGCCGCCGTGCCAACTGTCAAATTGATGCTGAGCCCAGCAATCCCAGGGGCAGCCGGTTCGGGCGGATGGCCAAATGAGCTGGATTCCATCAAGTTTACGCCAGTTGATTTGGGCAACCACTTCACCGCCTCTCCATCCGACTTCGGGCCCCGAGAGCGAGCGAAAGGGCTGAGCCCCGAATCGGCTCAGGATGGCCTGATCCGCACGCCCGCGGGAAAGGAAACTTTTCGAGGTATTCCGTTTCTGCTGGGCCCCGAAGGAGCGCAGAAAAGGTCTTGGGTTGTTCTGAGCAAACGCAAGAACGCCTGGGTTACTGAGAGTGTCGAGATCCCCTTGAACCGGAAGGCAGGTTTTATTTGTTTGGCGCAATTCAATGACTGGGATTCAAACGAAACTCCACCTCCTGATGAGGAAGTCGAGGAGAAGGTAGGCCAGCACCTGGCCAATGTCGTCATGAACTTCGAAGATGGCAGCCAGGAATTGCAGCCCATCCGCCGCCGCTTCGAAGTGAACTCTCCCTCAACCGAGTGGGGCCATTTAAGCTTCGCGTCGCTCGCGCACGTTGCGGACCGTCCAGGTCGACTGACGGACTTGCTTCCCAATGCGATGGGTTGGGGAGATCTCCAACAAAGCGTTCTGGACAACTCTTACTCCGCTCCGGCGTTATGGATCTGTGCGATCGCCAACCCTCATCCCGACCGGATCCTCAAGACGTTGCGTTTGCAAGCCGTCTCCGATGATCCGGTGGTCGTTTGTGGCCTGACGCTTTTCCACGGGCGCGAGAACCCTCTCCGCTACGAACGCCTGGCCCTATACCGAATCACGCTGCCGGAGCCGGTCGTCGGGCAGCAGGACCGCTGGACGGTGGACGTGGACCTCGGGGTGGTCGCGCGGACTTGGTTGCCCACGCGTTTCGCGCCCGAGTCGTGGCTGGCCTCGTCAGACGCTGGTCTGGGCGCGCGGGCCGAGCTGATCCCTGGCGGCCGCTACCTCTACGCGGAGCTGACCTCCAGTTCAGGGGCGACTCTTTGGCTGCGAGATACAAAGTTGGGGAAAGAATATGCGTTTGACCTCAGGCAGGACCTCGCGGGGCGAGAACTCAAGCCTCGGGACTCCTCAGCGTCCGGCACGCGCATCGAGATTCTCGAGCGCGAAAAGGTCTGGCTGCACGGTCAGGTGGTCGACAGCGCCAACGAGCGCCCCACGCCGGTGCGCCTTGCCTTTCGGTCCAAGGAAGGCCGTTACATCCCTCCTTACGGCCATCGCACTGAGATTAACGACGGCTGGTTTCAGGACTACGGTGCCGACGTGAAACTGATGGATACCTCCTTCGCCTACGTCGATGGCGCCTTTCAGGTGGAGTTGCCGGTGGGCGAAGTTTACGTTGAGATGACAAAGGGGTTTGAGTACAAGGCTGTGCGCCGAAGGCTCAAGATCGAACCCGGACAACGCGAGCTGAAACTCGAAATCGGACGAATGTCAGACCTTCGTTCCCAGGGCTGGGTCAGTGCCGATACGCACGTCCACTTCTTGTCTCCGACGACAGCCCTTCTGGAGGCCCAGGCGGAAGGACTCAACCTGATCAATCTGCTCGCGGCGCAGTGGGGTGACCTGTTCACGAACGTGGGCGATATTAGGAACGAACCTCTCGTTTCCCGAGATAAGGAGACGATGGTCTGGGTGGGCAGCGAGAACCGCCAACACATCCTTGGGCACATCGCCATGCTGGGCCCGAGCGCGCCGGTCTACCCGATGTCGGCTTCTGGACCCGATGAGAGCTACCTCGGCGACCCCCTATGGAACAGCATGGCCGAGTGGGCTGACGCTTGCCGGGAGCACGGCGGGCTGGCTGTGTCTGCGCACTTCCCGTACCCGACTGGCGAAATTGCCGCGGATGTGGTGCTGGGCAAGCTTGATGCCCTTGAAATCTGGCCAATGAGCCCCGGCGGCGTGCCTGCGCCGGCGCACTTCAACTATCTGCGCTTTCTCGATTGGTATCGATACCTCAACTGCGGGTATCGCCTTCCGGCCGTCGGTGGCACCGACAAAATGGGAGCCTATATGCCGGCCGGGACAAACCGCGCCTATGCCTATATCGGTCAGGAAGAGTTCAGCTTTTCGAGCTGGGCCAAAGCGGTGCGCAGCGGAAAGACTTTTGTGACATCGGGGCCGCTCCTGTCTTTCCAAGCCGACGGTCGCACGCCCGGCGATGAGATCATTCTCGGCGCCGGCGGCGGTACTGTTGAAGCACAAGCTAACGCGATGAGCTTCGTGCCCTTTCATCGGCTCGAAATCGTTCTCAATGGCCGCGTAGTGGCCACTCGGGAAGAGCCAATGGGGACGCACGAGATGATGCTCAAGGAAAAAATCCGCGTGCCCGGGCCGGGATGGTTGGCGGCGCGTTGCTCCTCGCGGCTGGGACCCGTAACGCGATGGGAGTTCAAGGTCCAGGCCCATACTTCTCCGGTGTATTTGGTCGTGCCGGGCGAGGAACTCTTCTCGCCTCAGGCAGCAGCCTATATGCTGACACTGATCGAGGGCTCTCAGACCTTTGTGGAGAACCTTGCTACTCGGCCAGACCCGGAGAGGCTGGCGCGAGTGCGAAAAGTTTTTGAGGATGCCGGTGCTCAACTGCATCGCAGGCTGCATGCGCACGGTATTCAGCACTAGGTGGCACGGACTCCGAGTCGCGCGGACGGTCGAGGAGGTTCTGATATCCTTGGCGCGGAGCCGCTATTCTCTCTACAGGCTGCTCAAATGCTGAAAAACACTGGAGCCGTCCTTCTTACTGGGCTCACCATCTCGTGGGTTTGGCGAGGCATTCGGACGCGCGCTCTACAAAGCGGAAACTCACCGGGGCCCGTCCCTTTCGAGCACGTTATTAGCGACGCCCATGCTCCGGTCGACCAGTAGGCCGCGGGTGTTGGCGATATCAACGGCGATGGTTTTGTGGATGTTGTTAGTTCCGGGAGTGCTCCGGGAAGCGGAGGACTCTACTGGTATGAGTACCCTACCTGGGCCAAGTTTGTCATCGATGCCACCGGAGGGTTCTCCGATGACTTGCAGCTTGTCGATGTCGATAGCGATGGAGACTTGGACATCGTTGTGCCAGAAGACGGAAGCAAAGAGGTGAGATGATACGAGAACCCTGGGCCTCGCGGGAATCCTGCCACAGATCCCTGGAAAGTTCACGTCATCGGTAGCTTCGCAAGATTCGGGTTTGAATCGGCGCATGACCTGGAAGTCGCCGACTTCAGTGGCGACGGAAAGATCGACGTCGTAATCGCCAATCAAAAATGGGAACTTCCCAGGCCGGTCAATCAATCCGAAGACGTTATCTTTTTCCAGAACAGCGCGGATTCCTGGACTCCTGTCGTCGTGTCGAAAACCTATGGAGAGGGAACGTGCATCGCCGATCTCAACGGGGACGGAAAGCCAGACATTGTGAAAGGGGGATGGTGGCTGGAGAACCCCAAAGACCCGCTGCACGATCCGTGGCCTGAGCATTGGTTTTACAAGGGATGGCCCGACAGGGCGGGTGTGGCCGTTGCCGACCTCAACCACGATGGGCGGCTGGACATAGCTCTTGCCGCAGCCGAATCGCGTGGCCGACTCTCTTGGTTTGAAGGCCCGGCTGATCCTATCCGCGGTTCCTGGAAAGAGCACGTCATCAATGAGCATGTGGATTTCGTGCACACTTCCACAACGACGGCAAGCCAGACGTGGTGTTTGCCGAGATGCAGCAGTCCGACCAGAAGAGAGTGGGCTTCTTTCTAAATGATGGTGGCGGAGAGAATTGGCGACTGGAAGTGGTTGCGCGGACCGGGTCTCACAACATCCGCGTCGCAGACATCCACCGGGATGGGGACAACGATATCGTCGACGCCAACTGGGATAGCGCCTCGGATCCCATGCACGCGCCCCTGGAGATGTGGCGCAATCTTCGGAGTGACCGGCGTAATGCCCACAATTTGTCGCTGGACAATGGACGTACATCCAGGTGGACGATGACCGGGGGAAATGGGGGGATTTCAGCAAGCCCGAATGGCTGCGATATTTCGACTTGGCGGTCGGCGACGTCAATAAGGATGGATACCTGGATATTGTTGCGGGCAGGTATTACTACCGGAACCCCGGAGGGAATATGACTGGCCCCTGGAAACGTGTGACCTTCCCCATCAATGTCGACGGCATGTTGCTTACGGATGTAGATGGCGACGGGCAGTTTGATGGTATCGGGGAGGCGGTTCCGGATGTCTGTTGGCTGAAGCCGTTGGACCGGAAGGGGGACAACTGGAAGATCGGCACGATTCCAGAAGGCACCGATTGGAATACTCAGGGCTACATGGTCGCTAGACTCGTACCGGAAGCAAAGAACCCAAATCGTGCTTTCCAGCGCGCACGGTTTCTTTTATTTCATGATACCTGATAACCCTGAGCGAGGTAACTGGCCGCGGGTTGAAATCACGAGTGAAGGATACGACGAAGGTTTTGGCATCGGTGACATCAAGGGCGATGGTCTACTCGATATCAGCGGCCGCTACGGCAAGGATGGGAAGAGCCTGGCCTGGTGGCAGAATCCCTGGGAACGGGTCCGGAAACTGGACGAAACATCCCGTGGGAACGACGCGCGTCGAGATGGACCGGAATGTTATGGCGGATCTGAACGGTGACGGCCGCCCCGACATCGTTATCACGGAGGAAAGCGACTGGAATGGTGACAGTGTCTACTGGTTTGAGAATCCTTCCGGCCCGGTCAGCTCGAACTGGGTGCGCCATAAGCTGACCACACAGTTCTCCACCAACAGCCCGGACGTTCGCGATATGAACAACGACGGCAGTCCTGACGTCATCGCGGCCGAGCACCGCGGCGCAAAGCGGTTGGAGATCTGGGAGAATGTGGGCCACGGGGCTTCCTGGATTGAGCACGTCGTTTCTAGTGGTCGTGAGAATCACCTTGGCGCTCTTGTTGTGGATCTGGACGGCGATGGAGATCTCGATATCGTGGGAATTGCGTGGGACGGTTACAAGTTCCTCCACTTGTGGCGCAACGATGCCATCCTGAGATTGGGCCGAGCATTGAAGGTTGTTACCCCGGTGATTTCGCCAGAGGGAGGAATCGGACCAGAAATGCGGCTCGTTCACATCGCAACGGAAACACCGCGAGCAACGATTCGCTATACCTTGGATGGAAGCGAACCCACAACATCTTCGGCCCTCTACGCCGAGCCTCTCATGGTGGCGGGGAGTGCGTCAATCAAAGCCCGGCATTCAAGAATGGGATGAGCGACAGTGATGTTGTCGGCGCCACATTCGGCAGGACCCCCACTGCTGAGTCTCGCTGACCTCGTGGACTGAACATGTGGGCCTTCGCTGGACACACAAGCCCGCAACAATTCTGTACGTCCCGATTCACAACATCAAGTGACGTCCCATATGTGCGATCCTGTCCTACTATCTATAGGTACGAAAATCCATCCCCTGCGCCCAACACGATTACAGCCTGCATACGGCTCATTCGGGGCGCTCCAGCGCCCGCTCGAGGTCGCTTCCTAAGAGAGAAGGGCACCAATATTTTTCGATGTACTCGACCACAAGCTCCGTTCCCTGGTCGTGGGCCACATAAGGCCGATCCTTGGGGTTGTACAGGCAGTTAGTCAGGTCGCGAACGAGGATGCAACGGATTCCTCGTTTGGTCATCTGCTGGATGGCAAACGGCCGATTCAGCACACACATGTTGGTGTGGACGCCCATTACCAAGAGATTCTCAATCGCTCGTTGTCGGAGCAGGCTATAGATCTCCTCGCCGTCGTCTGAGATAAGGTCGGAGTCACCAACGCGGATCGCTGAATTCTCTCTGGTCCATGCCACATAGACCTTGTCAGGTGGGGTAGTGTCACAGCCACCGTCGGCATCGTCGATTGGCAAGCGAGGGGCGGACAGGTTGAGATCGGGAGGAGGGTCAACCTTAGCGATCTCCAACATCCTTTTTCTCTGCGGGTAGCCTTTATAGAAGCTCATCGTATCCGAAGGAGCGTGAATGATCAGAATCCCGTGACTTCTGGCTTCATCGATGAGCGGCGCCATCTTCCTGGCCAGGAGATCAACCCGCCGCGCTGCGCCTGTGCACCAGTGGTTGTCCCACATGTCGCAGATCACGATAGCCGTCTCCTTCAGCGGAACTTCTTCCTGGAAGTTGACCACCTGCCAGTGGAGCGTGGTCTTAAAAGGCTGTACCCTTGTTCGGAGGTTCAAACGAATAACGCGGCTAGCCACAGCTTTTCCATCACCTCTCAGCAAAGAGGGGACGAAACTTAGGCCGACGAACACCAGCACCACGAGCTTCAGTTTGGGTTGAACAGACGAGAGAACCATGGTCAGCCCCTCCCTTCGCACTTAAAATCAGATCCAGAAAACGTCCTGCTTCGGCTCCATTGCAGCGAAAAACTGATCTGTGCTCGGCCGGACAGGATGAGACGAAGCGATACCACTCTGCGCGGCCCCGGCCTGGGCACGCGGCTTGTGAGCGATGCCGACCCTCGCTGCGCGTGGCTACGCGCGCCATCCATAAATTTAGATCCGATCAATCCACGTTAAGCGTTTTCAGGTTATCTGTCCTGATGGCTGGCGAGCCGCCGTCGCCTGTCGCGGCTGCACTGAATCGACGAGTCGTCGCAGCTCACCGACGCTCTTCGCAACGGCCGCATCCTCGTCGGCGCTGTAATCCGGGTGCAGGAAATCGATTTCGACAGCAAGGATGCCGTCGAAGCCGGCGACCGCGAGCAAATGCACCAGGCGCTGATTGTCGACAAGGCCATCTCCGACCGGTGCCGACGAGAAGAAGTACCACTCGTCTGCCGCGACCCCTTTCTGTGGCTTCAGATCCTTAATGTGAGTAGCGTACACGCGGCTTGCCAGTTTCTCCATGCCTTTCACCGGGTCATCGAGCAAGCGCACGAAATTACCGGTGTCGAAGTTGATGCCCAAATAGGGGGAATCCACTGCGTCGAGCAGACGCGCCATTTCATCGGCGGTGAAGTCGATATGATTCTCTACGGCCATTCGAATCCCGTATTCCTCCGCGGTCTTCACCGCCTCGCGGAACATTCCCGTGAGCCGCTCGAGTTGGGGTTCATGTGGCTCTTGGCGGAATCTGAGACTGCTGCCGACCACTCGTATCACTTTCGCGCCGATCTGCTCTGCGCGGTCGAAGCTGGCGATCATGTCGCGGTAGGCTTCACGATTGGCGCCGCCTTCGAGACCGTCCGGGTGCCCCCAGGCGTACACGCGGTCAAGGTTGTACTTATCCAGTAATCCTCGGACTTGGCTCAGATACTCGCTTGAATAATCGGGAAAGAAACAAGCCTCGAGGGACACGCCATCAACGCCGAGCTCGTGCGCCCGAATGACGAAGTCTTCAACGGTCATTCTTCGCGCGGGCGGAGTTTGCTGCGGGTATATCTCGCCGAAGAACCGATGGTAACAGTAGCTGTCGATTCCAATCTTCATAGTCCACACCCGCAAGACTTGTCATGATAACACCACCGAACCAGAACGCCAGCTTGCTTTCTTACGGGTGCGATCGGGCACAGCACGAAGCATTGGTTGCCGCGAATTTCGCAACATCGTAGACCAGTGTCAAAGGCCGAGCCCCAGACGTGTCCGTCTTTATTTTCGTCGCGTCCCTTCGCCCTCCTATTGAAAATCCGGTTCGCACTGGGATCGGGTAGAATCTGCGTCAGTTGAACCTTGAGAGTTGGAGGGTTTATGGAGAGACGCAGATTTCTTAAAGACTCGGCGGTCGGTGCAGGCACGTTTATGGCAGGCCTCGGGTTCGGAGGTCTCAACGAAAAGTCCATCGAGAATCCGGGCGCGATGTCGTCGAAAGGGGCACAACCCGGCAGGTTGATCGAGGTGCCTGGCACGAGTTACGAGGTTACTGACGTTTTGACGACAATCCCAGTCAGCGTCGCGCTCGGCAAATTTCTCATCTCTGCGACTCAGCTCACACAGCAAGAGTTTGAGGAGATCATGGGTTATAACCCCTCGTATCACCGTGGTCCGGACCTGCCGGTCGAAAACGTGACGTGGTGGGAGGCGATTCGATACTGTAATCTCCGTAGCATCACAGAGAACCTGGAACCGTGCTTCAACCTCGCGACCGGCTCCTGTGACCTGCGCAGGAATGGGTATCGACTCCCCACTGACGCTGAGTGGAGTCATGCTGCGGGTCCCCAGTCCACGCCATCTTCAGGAAATATTCGCGACATTGCAAACCTGGGCTCTTCCGACACGAAGAGCGTCGAACGCCTCGTTCAAGACTTGAAGAATTCGGGTACGAGACCGGTCGGCAGCTACTCTCCAAATCAGTACGGCCTCTACGACATGATCGGGAACGTTTGGGAGTGGTGCTACGACTACTTCAACCCGGCGAACACGCCGCAAGCTTCCCATAACCCGACCGGTCCGGGACGTGGGTTAGCGCGCATTGTTCGAGGCGGTTCGTTCGTGAGTACCACGTCTGAATGGACGCGGGGATACCGGTCGTCCATCGAGCCCGATTACAAGAGTCGATTTACCGGATTCCGCGTCTGCCGCACAGTCGAGCCCAACGGAGTACTTCCGGCGGCGCATCAAGCTGCCAAATGGTTCGAGCCGTACAATCAGCCCCCGGTGGGATACGAAAGTTCCACTGGGAGTCTGTCATCCCTCCTCGCAGGCGTGAGTTCGGCCTCGGAGTGGAAAAATCGCCGCAGCGCCTTGGAGGCAAAATGGTTAAGGATGCTTGGTGCCCCGGATATCAAGGTTTCGGGGCCCGCAGCCCGGCTGATCGAGACCGTAACAGACCAGAACTACACCGGCAAGCTCATGTACCTTCAGGTTGAGCCGGACTGGTGGGAGAAGATTTTCATCATGATGCCGTCGAACCCTTCGACAAATCCAATTCCCGTGGTAATCGTGCCCTTCTATGATGTAGACACGCCGGCTGGCCGGAACATGTCAGGGCGCGAATTTATGCCCATTGGTGTCGATTCTTTTGCGTACATGGCGGTGCAAAAGGGATACATCGCTGTGGCAATTCGGTGGTACGGCGAGAGCTACGGCGAGTGGTACAGCGAGGCAGTGGCAAATCTCAAACTCCGGCATCCTCAGTGTACAGGTCTCGGAAAGTGGGTCTGGGATG
>Ga0137377_10005492_pt1 | contig 10154 bp, 9 predicted proteins | sample SagtaG_22_FD_104815 | JGI IMG/M metagenome (GOLD analysis project Ga0137377, IMG submission 104815) | Vadose zone soil microbial communities from Sagehorn Ranch, Mendocino, California, USA - Sage2_L_40_16 metaG | ecosystem: Environmental > Terrestrial > Soil > Vadose zone | place: USA... | reverse complement strand
CCGCGTATACGCCCTAGGTGTATACGCGGGGGTACATACTGCGGTCTGAGACCCGCGTATACACCTATGGTGTATACGCGGGGCTATTTACTACTGTCGGAGCTCCGCCTATACGCACTAGGTGTATATGCGGCGGTACATATTGCGGTCTGAGCCACCGCGTATACGCTGATAACCCAAGTCTCCTCTGTACGCGTAGAGTAGAACCAAAGGTATGCTCCAGTCCGAAGGCCGATGTATGACAAGTCCCCGACGCTGTCAGATCAGTGGGGCAGTCGCTCTCACCGCTGCCTGCGCTGTGGTGAGACGACGATGTCTCTGCCGATGCCCCGCTGTCCGCCGCTGTGTCCCACCATGATAGAGACGAGAATGTAACCGAAACAGAAGGGCAATCCCTACTCTGAACACTACACTGTATGCTAAGAAGCTGCTCTGACTATCTACAGTACACCAATTATCCTCTTTATACTTAGATAGGCAGGACAGACCTTCCCTATGCCGCACAGACCCTCTATCTCAACCCTTCGTCGCAGGTGGGATCTGCTACTCTCCGATGCTCCCCCCAAGTAATCGCCCTACTACCGCCGTACACCTCTGCCTCGTCCGATCGCTGTTGATGTGTGTTCAAGTAGGCCGAAGAGTCGGTGCGATATAGTCCGCCTAGTCCTGATGTCAGTGTTAACATCCATCCGCTTTGGGCTGCCAGAGTCGACCGAATGTCCTTGGCTCTCCAGCTTAGAAGGAATCGTGACTTTGTAGTGTTTGTAATTGCCCATGCCTTCGGAGCGACGGTCCGACGGCCTTTTGGAGTTCCCGACCCTATACGTCGCTGGCTTCACCTCTTCCGCTATCGGTCGGTCCGCCTGCTCTGTCGGCCGCTTGGCCAGCTATCACTCACGCATACGAGTTCCACGCGTATCACCTCCCAACTGAGATACTGACTGTCCAAGTCAACCCGGTCCGTCGCTCCGCCCGTGGGATCCGCCACCTCGTGTCCTCGGAGGTATGCCCTGTCTCGGCGATTTCCAATACTGACATATATAAAAGAGATAAGACGAAAAAGGCGGAAAGAGGGGGGCGCATCTACGTCTATCCACCCCCCATCACCCTCTCTACATTTTGGGCTTGCTCCTGACCATGTCCTGTCGCGGAGTTTGCACTCCTGAACTTCTGCGACGTCGTTCCGCCGGGTGGACCTCCGGGACTTGTCCTTCGGACTTCACACTTGCGGATTCTCTGGAAATTCGTGGTGTCTCTCGTGGTCGGACCGCTCCATTGTTCCGTCTGTGTCATGCGATTCGTCCCGCTCTGTGTGGTTAGCCGGTTGGCGGCCCGCGCTTCTACCCCGTCGTTTGTAGAGATCGGTTGTCGGCCTATTGAGTCGCTAACGGCCCGCAGGAAACTTGTGTCGGGCTTTTGGATATTTAACGCGACCGCGCGACTTGGAGGACTTCAACTTGACACACACACTCTTCCCACTATCATGTCGACAACTCCCACCCCCACTACTCCTTCGCCCTTTGCTCGCATCCAGTACTATGGTGTCCAACGGGTCTGAATTTTCACACAAAAGCTGGTTTCCATTTTTGTAATTTTTTGTATCCATCAAACGCTTTCCGGATTCTTTGGGATACAATTGGGTAGTTTCTCTGAATGTTTTAAAAATAATACTAAGAGATCCCATTATGAGAATCAATCGCAGGACAGTTGCCGGTGTGACAAATTGGTGTTCCCGGTACATATGTCTGACTCAACACTTCAAATTATACCCTGAAGACCCAAAAATATTCATGGAGCATGGGATAGCACCTATATACGTAGGCATACACTTAGTTTGTATTTCCGGGAAGATCTGCAAGTGTGGTGAGGGACGGAGTGGCTTTTGAGAATTTTGTCACAGGCAGACAGTGTTGAGTCAGACATATGTACCGGGAACACCAATTTGCCACACTGGCAACTGTCCTGCGATTGATTCTCATAATGGGATCTCTTAGTATTATTTTTAAGACATTCAGAGAAACTACCCAATTGTATCCCAAAGAATCCAGAAAGCATTTGGTGGATACAAAAATTTACAAAAATGGAATTCAGCTTCTGTGTGCAAATTCAGACCCGTTGGACACCATAGTACGAGCGTGTTCGTCTGGAGCTACCGGGTCTTCGCGAAGAGCTGGAGGAGGTCACCAACAAGGAGGCTGCCCGGGCGTGGGCCGAGGCCTTTGGTTGGGTTATGGTACGTCATGTGTTTTCTTTTGGGTTCCGTAGTTTCTGACTTGTTTTTAGCGCGACCTTGCGTTCTTTGGGAACACTGCTGGCATCGCGGTCGACGACGACTTGGACATTCGCGCTGTCCTCGTTTCTGCGCGGGGCACTCTTGCCAGTTTCGCCACCTCGGAGTGGCTTCTCCTTGTGCCCCTCTTGGTGCAAGGCGTCGACGACACGCTTCGCGGCTTGGAGCCCGGAGCTACACTTGGGAGTCTAGTCCCTATCGTCCTCCCTACCGAGCCGCGTCGCGTCGCGTCCCCTGGTCCTGCACCGTCCGCCCGTCCGTCTCGCGAGCCATCCGTCGAGCCCGCGCTCCCTCCAATCCGCCTTCCGCCACCTAGATCGTCCCGCGTTCGCCGCAAGCGATTGACTGTCGGTCCCTCCGGAGGGGATCGTCCCGCGCGCCTGCGTTCGCTGCAGGCTACGGAAGAAAGGCTGTGTCCTCTCTCCTGCCGCGGACCCTGCCTTTTCGGACTGTGTCGCCTGTCTTCGTGAGGGCGTGGAGTGTGTTCTGGACGTGCCTGCTGGTGCGTCACTTGTTTTTCCTTCTGTTCTCCGTTTTGCTAACGTTTTTGCGCGATTATTAGCTTCCTCTCGCCCTCCTCGTCGACCTTCGCCACCACCTCCCGTATCTGCGCCGCCTGCTGCACCTGTCGTGCTTGCTGTCTCCGAGGGGCCTCTCGGAGCTGCCCCTTCGCGGGTCCCGTTCGGTGCCACTTTCGGCCCTTCTCGCGTGCCACTCCGAGTTCTTGGCCGCGACGCGCGAAGAAGCCGCGGCTCGCTTTTCGTTCGAGGCTGCTAAACGGCGCCTTATCCGCACCCAATCGAGCTACCTCGCGCTTATTGGCATGCGGCACACCGACGATCGCGAATCCGACGGTGAAGCCGGGGCATCGGGGCAGCCGGACACGGAGTGGACGGGAATAGCGTAGGGTCTTCAGTTAGGGCACGGGGGCGAAGTCAGGTGTTTATAACTTATGGTTATACACACGGTACTCACACGGTTTATAACGTGTGACTAACTCAGTGGCCTTGGTAGTTGGTGTTTCTAACACCTCACCCACACAAGGCGCAAAATATAATATTTTTAACATCATGGATGCAGGGAAAGCCTGCGGGGACTCGCTGACCCGATAAGTCCATCCACAGGGTATCTACACAGCGGACGCTATGCCAGTGAACGCTGATGCAGTACAGGCTGAGCTGCGGGATGTGTAAGGGAAAGTTGAAGCATGAACGCGCTGTGAACTTGCGCAGAACGCAACCAGTTTTTGGACTGCTATATGTATTCTACCTCCGGTGAAGTATACGCGAAATTACGAATGTCTCCATCATAACAACTACCTCGGAGCACCCACTAACTATCTTTTCATAGCCTCATGATCAGCCCTTCGACCTCCGGTATAAGACGACTGCGAGCAAATCCAAGCCGTTCCCGCCCTCACAGCCACTTGTTCCCCGCCTTTCTCTCCGACTTCGCTCCCTACAGTATTTTCAACCTTTGGACAAAGACGATCAGCTCAACAGTGCGGCACCTGTAGGCCCTCGTATTCAGTCATTCCGGTTATCGTTCTCGCCGGCGCAGGTGCCTAGTAGGGACTCAGTATTTAAGCTAACCCTCGCTCGTCGAGGAAGGATCAGCAACTGATTTTACCAGAATCCAGTGTATTTCTTCTCTCCCCCTCTCTCTTATACTGTATGTGCTTTCTCATTCATCCTAGCAGGTCCACGACGCCTTCGCTCTCGCTCTCATCTTCTGTTTCCCCTCTTATCTTGGACAACACTGCCCTCTCAGAACCGCTAGCCTGAGCTTGGCTACAACACGTCCTCTGCCCACCATGAATCCCGAGAGCCGCGACAGCAAGCTTAAAAGGTTTGATCCGTACCTTCATGGACTGCCTTCTCTGGCCATCACAGTGTCTTTCTCATGCTACAATTTCACACACTTTTCTCTAGACCCAGACTGGGTAGAAGCCATAGGCAGTGTCGAAGGAGCAGTGAACCGTCCGAATGTGACAAAGAAGGCAACACGCTCATAGAGTTTTTGAAGTACAAGACATGATGTTCTAAATAATTCTGCACTCGGACTCTTTCGTATCGGATTTATTTACATGTATATTATTCTCACCAGCGATATTATGACACGTCTTCCATAGTCAGCCATAGTTTGAAACCGTGTTTGAAACTCGGGTGTTTGTAACACCGTGTGTTATAAACGTGTGTCAAACCCCTGTGGACTTTGCCCCCGTGCCCTATCTTCAGTAGTATACAGTGTCTTTTGTCTTTAGTAAGTAATGAACTTTTTTCACTTTCTTTTGTCTGACTTGTGTTTCTGTGTGACTTGGTGAGGTTGATGGTGCCCCCACCCTCCTCTCAACTGAAAAAAAAAGTCGGCTGTCCTCAGCCTAAGTCGTGTGTGCACGGGGGTCCGAAATCCGAAATTGGGGTATCTTAAGTGTTTATTCTGTGGGACTTCCCTCCAGACTAAGAGGTCCAAACTCTCGATCTCTCCGCTGTCGCTGCGATCGCCACTTGTGCGATCCCGCGATCTCCGACTTTTGACTTCGATCAGGTCCGGCTTCTGCGTTCGTCCAGTCTTGTTTGGTCGCTGGATCGATCCGGTCGGGTGCGGTCGGGCTGATCTCCGTGATTTTCAGAAACGTATGCTACATGTCGCTGCCTCGAGGCGTTAGGGGGTCAAGTCGTCTTTGCTGAGTTTTTCGTCCTCTTTCTCTTCCCCTAACCCTTTTACCATGTCGCAACCGCAGTCACAGTCACAATCGCAATCCTCGTCCTTTGGTGTTCCGTCTTTCTTTGCGTGCGTTCAATACGAGCAGGCCCGCCGCGAATTGCAGGCCCTGCGATCTTCCATGGAGAACGTGTTGGATAAGCGCAGTGCGCGCTCGTGGGCGGAGGACTTCGGCCGTATTATGGTGCGTCGAGTTTTTTCCTGCCTTGTGCCAGTTTTGCTGATTGCTTGTAGGACGATCTGTCGATTCATGCCGACGCTGCCGGCATCAACGTTTCCCGCGACCGCGATGTGGGTGACTTGGTGATTGCTGCACGGGACAGGCTCGTCTCGTTTGCCACTTCTGAATGGCTCCAACTTGCTCCCCGCCTCGTGAGTGGTGTCGAGGGGGTTGTGCGCGGCCTTGATCCTGGGGTGTCGCTCGGGGAGTCGATTCCCGACCTCCGACTGGCGGGTCCGGGTGCCGAGTCTCCCGCTCCGTCCGCTTCTCCGTCGTCCCCGCAGCCTGCCGTCGTTCCATCGCGACAGCCCAGTGCTTCGTCCACTCGTTCTTGGAATATCACTCACTTCTCTGAGGAGTCCGCGTCGTCTCCCGTCGTTCAGGAACCCGACACCGGGCCCACTGCTCGGCCATCTCGCCCGATGCCTCGGGTTACGTATCTCAGGCGCCTCGCTTCTTCTCCTGAGAGTGCCCCTGCGAGGTCTACAGCTCCTCTGGTAGTTCCGCAGATCCTCGTGCCGGCTCCAACGGTGGCTACTCCTGCTCCTGCTCCGTCTGTTGCGTCGACTCGTTCCTCCAAAAAGCGGTCGGCTGTCGGCATTTCTTCCGGCGATCGCCCGTCGGATTGGACTGCATGCACGCACTGCAAGCAGCAGAAGAAGGGGTGCAGTCCTGCGAAGGAGGCAAACCCTCCTTTCTCTGCTTGTACGCTATGCTTGCGTAGTAAAACAGCTTGTGTCCGGGAAAAGGCTCCTCCGCGTGCGTTATCCTTGTCTCTTTCTTTCTGATTCGTGACGTTTGTTTTTGTTTCAGCCCCAACCCACACCGCTGCAGTTACTACGCATGCTGCTGCTGCTGCTGCTGCGCATCGCCGTCAGGAGTCGCCGCCCCTTCTGTCTCCTTCACCTGCGCCCGTCGCCTTGCCTTCCGATGGCAAGTATCCCGATGATCCTCCTGCCGTTCCGCTTTGTGGGTCGGCTAATGCGTCTATTGGCGATCTCCTGGCTTGGCATGCCGAGATTCAAGCCGCCAAATGCGAGCGCATTGCCGCTTCCGCCCACCTCGAAGCCGCTGATCGGCGTTATCGTTTCGCCTGGAACCAGTACATCAAGCTGTACACTTTCGCCATTTCTGACCGCTCCCCTTTACCTTCCGAAGGTCAGGAGCGCGATTCTTCTGGTGCCGCAGAGGATGAGGGTGATGGTATGAACGAGGATACTGCCGCCTACGTGGTGTGTGAGTTGCGGGCTGGTGAAGATGTGAGGGTCTTTGGTGGAATGGACCTTTCTTGAGTAAACTCTTGTTGGATAGTTTTGTTTTTGTACTCTTTGAAATGCAGACTGTTTGCTTCATTTCGAGTGGGAGTGATCAGACTTTGAGAATTGGAAGGTTGCGGCAAATGCGATCGCACTATGCCTAAGGCCTCCTCCCGACTGAGAGATGGCTGTCCTCAGCCCCCCAAAGTACGTGGTCGTGGGGGGTTCTTTGAGTTGCATAGTTCAGGGAATTGTTGCGAGATAAATGAATATGAAGCATATGAAAAATAAGAAGGATGTTTTAATAAGATGGTCGGATCTTTTTGCGCTTGGCTGTTTCTAATTTAGATGATTTCGATTTTTGATTTGCGCAGACGATTTTTAGAGTAGAAACCCATTTTTTGATTGTAAGACAGTATAATGCAAGTCACATGAAGTCGGATAGCAAAGAAATAAAAATGTGTGTGATGGATAAATATGAGGCTTAACACCGCACTCATTTTCCGTCGTCGCACTGCGCAGCTGCCCTGCTTCTTCTCAAGCTAAAGGGAGGCGGCGCTACTCTCAGAACTGTGGCGCACAGTTGGAAGGATATGTCAATGATATGGGACGATGTGATGGGAGGACTGGTGGACTGATCGCAAATGTATGCACACACAAGGATAACATGAATGACATGATAGTACAGGAGCGATGATTTACTGTGCAACGACAGAGGCAGTATATATGACAAATGTGACTATATGCATGTGACCGGGGCGACCAGATTATACGAGCCCAACTAGGTCACGATAAGAGAACAAGAGTGAATGTATATCTAAATCCCCGCTAAGGGGATGATATACTCTACATCACGTGCTAGATCACATCACATGGTGGCGTGATGCCTACGTCATCTACAGGCAGCGACACTCCTCCTCGACACTATGGTGATGTGAATCGAAAGTACGTGAGTATGGGAGAAAGATAAACTAAGTGTAAACAGTCTGCAGTCCCACTCCTCCTACACCTCCTACACCATCTGCTCCTCCTACACCATCTCACGTGGGACGTGCAGAACGTCCATATGACCACTCCTCCTCACGTTCCACGTGGGGGACGAATGCCAAGGTAGTTGCAAAGGCGCTCGAACTGGGTACGGGTGAGCGACTTGGTCATGATGTCCGCGGTATTGTCAGAGGAGCGAACACGGAGGATGTGGAGTTTGCCAGAATCAACGAGATCTCTAGTAGAGTGGTATTTGATGTGGAAGTGTTGTACTTTGGAGTGCCATCGTTGGTCCTCGGTGAGTTGGCGGGCCGTGTCGTTGTCACAGTAGAGGGGCATAGCGTCAGAGAGAGGCATGTCTAGTCCTTCAAGGAGCTGGTGGAGAAATATTAACTCATGTGAGGCATCATGGAGGGAGATATATTCTGCATAGCATGAGGAATCGGCAGTGTGAGGTTGTTTATGCAAAGCCCAGGAGATCATGCCAGAGCCTAGCGAAAAGCAGTATCCTCCGATAGAGCGACTAGTGGTAGGGCAGTTTGCATAATTGGAATCAGAAAAGCCGATAGGCCGGATCGCATTGTAGCCACCCAAGTCTAATGAGAAGAGCCTAGTGTTTTTGAAATATCGGACGACGCGGATGGCCGCATCCCAGTGTTCAGGTTGGTAGCAATCCAGGACTGTAGCCAAACGCCTGACAGCAAAAGCGATGTCGGGGCGGGTGGCCACTGCAAGGTAATTAAGTGTACCAACCAAAGAACGATAGGGTGTCCGATGAATCCAAGAGGCGATGTTGGCAGGGATGGGTAAAGACTTGTCCAGTTGTGTTATCTGCAGACCAGGGACCATTGGGGTGTCAACGGGGTGTGCATCTAACTGTCCAAACTGTTCCACGATATGATCGATGAGGGCAGTCTGGGACAGAGAGATGATGCGGTTTGGTCTATTATGGATGATGCTGATTCCGAGGGCATATTTGACCACGCCAAGGTCAGAAATTTCCCAATGTTGACAAAGCTCAGTTTTAAACTGGGCATTCTCATCAGCAGAGGAGGAAATTGAGATGATGTCATCAACGTGGACGGCGAAGATAGTGGTGCCAGTGTGTGTGCAGCGTTGGTATACGCACCATTCACACACAAGGCACTGGAATCCCATCTGAGTGATGGTTTTATGGAACGTTTGGTTCCAGATACGGCTGGCCTGCTTCATACCGTAGAGACTTTTCATGAGACACATGACCCAATCCTCTTTTCCTGGTGCCTCAAAGCCAGGAGGCTGTTCCATGAAGACAGTCTCAAAGTCAGGTAGAATTCCATGTAGGAAAGCAGTTTTAATGTTGACGTGTTGGATGTCCCAGTCCAGTACAGCAGCAATATGGAGCAGGGAACGGAATGATTCAAGACGCGCCGTGGGAGCAGTGGTCTTTTCATAGTCGACGAGATAATGCTGAGCGAAGCCTTTTGCGATGTAGCGAACTTTGTAGCAGGCAATGTTGCCAGCATCGTCACGCTTTCGTTTGCATACAAGTTTGCCTTTCAGGGGCTTTTGGCCGTGGGGAAGCTCAGAGTGAGGTATGAGGACAAAAACCTGAAGATCCTCAAGACTTTTGAGTTCAGCACGGGCGCCAGCAACCCAGTATTCTCGTTCAGGAGACGTGAGGGCAGTAGCCCAAGAGGGATCGTCACCAGTGTTGAGCACAGTTTCAGTGTCGCCAGAGGAGATGGCAGTGAGTACTTTACTGATCATGAACGAAGTGGAGGGAACTGAGAGGGTGAGAGGCAAGAGGCAATGGGTGTCACATACAGGTGCATACTCGGCGACAAAGGCGGCAAGGTGGGCTTCATTGTGGGAGGGGGTGGGTATGTTGCCATGGGCTGTGAGACAGGAAGATCAACGGAGGGGGATTCGGGATGGGGCGGATGAAGGGGGAGGGTTGGAAATAGGGGAAGGTGGTGTGAGAGAGATGGAGGGGAGGGAAGGGGTGATGGTATTTTGAGAAGGGGTGGTATTTTGAGGAGGTATGGTATTTTCAACTGTATTTTGAGGAGAGACGGTATTTTCAGCAGTGTTTTGAGGGGTGATGGTATTTGTTTGTTGTATGGTAGTGCTATCTATGGGAGCCTGTATAGTATGTGTATTAATAGGTGTGGAAGTATTGTTGGTGGTGTTTTGAGGGGAGATGGTATTTGTTTGTTGTATGGGAGCGCTATCTATGGGAGTCTGTATAGTATTTGCATTATTAGGTGTTGGTGACAGTACTTGAAGGTTTGACAGTGATGGTGCTTGAGGTATTGTCAGTGATGGTACTTGAAGGAATGTTGGTGACGGTGCTTGAGGTATTGATGGTGGCAGTGCTTGAGGAATTGGTGGTGACGGTTCTTGAAGTATTGGTGGTGACGGTACTTGAAGGAATGTCGGTGATGGTGCTTGAGGTATTGATGGAGGCGGTGCTTGAGGGATTGGCGGTGATGGTTCTTGAAGTATTGGCAGTGACGGTACTTGAGGGAATGTTGGTGATGGTGCTTGAGGTATTGATGGTGGCAGTGCTTGAGGGATTGGTGGTGACGGTTCTTGAAGTATTGGTGGTGACGGTACTTGAAGGAATGTCGGTGATGGTGCTTGAGGTATTGATGGAGGCAGTGCTTGAGGGATTGGCAGTGATGGTTCTTAAAGT
>Ga0137377_10005488_pt1 | contig 10158 bp, 10 predicted proteins | sample SagtaG_22_FD_104815 | JGI IMG/M metagenome (GOLD analysis project Ga0137377, IMG submission 104815) | Vadose zone soil microbial communities from Sagehorn Ranch, Mendocino, California, USA - Sage2_L_40_16 metaG | ecosystem: Environmental > Terrestrial > Soil > Vadose zone | place: USA... | reverse complement strand
GGCCTATATCAAGACTGAGGTCGACCGCTGGGCGCAGGTCGTTAACAATTCGGGCGCCGAACTGGAATGACATCGTTGAAACTTTCCTTTCCAACACTTATTCCGTGCCCGAAATGACGGATCCCGATGTTCTGATTGTTGGCGCAGGCCCGGTCGGGCTCACGCTCGCGATCGACCTCGCCTGGCGCGGCATCGACGTCACGGTGGTGGAGACGCGCGCCCGCGCCGCGCCGCCGGAGCCGAAATGCAACCACGTCGCCGCCCGCACCATGGAAATCTTCCGGCGGCTGGGCCTCGCGGAGAAGGTCCGCAACGCCGGACTGCCAGAAGATTATCCGCACGACATCAGCTATCGCACGACGTTCACCGGGCAGGAGCTGACGCGCATCGCCATTCCCTGCCGCCGCGACCGCTTCACGGCGAAGGATGGCCCGGATTGCAACTGGCCGACGCCGGAGCCGCCGCATCGCATCAACCAGATCTTTCTCGAGCCGATCCTGTTCGAGCATGCCGCGGCGCAATCGCGCATCCGCATCATCAACCGGACGTCGGTGGAAAATGTGATGGTGACGGATGCGTCCGCGACCGTGACCTTGCGCGATCTCGAAACCGGTAAGGCCAGGCGTTTGAGCTGTCGTTATCTGGTCGGTTGCGACGGCGCACGCTCGGTTGTCCGCAAGGCGATCGGCGCCGAACTGGCCGGCGACGCCGTGGTGCAGCGGGTGCAGTCGACCTTTATCCGCGCTCCCGGCCTGATCGATCGTCAGCAGCACGAGCGAGCCTGGGGTACCGGCGTCATCAACCCCAGGCGTTCCGGCATGGTCTATGCGATCGATGGCCGCGAGCGATGGCTGGTGCATAATTATCTGAAGCCGGGCGAGGCTGATTTCGATGCCGTGGATCGCGATGCGGGCATCCGGACCATTCTCGGTGTCGGCGCGGATTTCAGCTACGAGATCATCTCCCGGGAGGATTGGTACGGACGCCGGCTGATCGCCAACAGGTTTCGCGACCGCTGCGCCTTCATCGCCGGCGATGCCGCGCATATCTGGGTGCCCTATGCGGGTTATGGCATGAACGCCGGGATCGCCGACGCCATGAACCTGTCATGGCTGTTGGCTGCGCACCTCAGCGGCTGGGCGCCGGCTGCGGTGCTCGACGCGTATGAAGCGGAGCGTTGGCCGATCACCAGCCAGGTGTCACGATTTGCGATGTCGCATGCGGAAGCTGAAATTCGCCGCCGCGGCGCGGTGCCCGATGAAATCGAGGAGGCGGGGCCGCGCGGCGAATTGGCGCGGCGTGAAGTCGGACGTCTCGCCTACGAGATCAACGTCCAGCAATATGCCTGCGCAGGTCTCAACTTCGGCAGCTATTACGACCGCTCGCCCATCATCGCCTATGACGGGTCAGAACATCCGGCCTATACGATGAACAGCTACACGCCGTCGACCGTGCCGGGCTGCCGCACGCCGCATCTATGGTGCGAACACGGCACCTCGCTTTACGATGAAATGGGACCGGAGTTCACACTGCTCAGGTTCGACCCGGCCGCGGATGTCGCGCCGCTGCAGCGTGTGGCTCGTGACAGGGGCGTGCCGTTGAAGATTCTCGACATCGGACAGCCGAAGGCCACCATTTTCTATGGCAGCGGGCTGGTATTGTCGCGCCCGGACCAGCATGTGGCCTGGCGCGGCGATAGGTTGCCGGCCGATCCGCTCGGATTGATCGATCGCGTTCGCGGTGCCGCAAACTAGGCCTGTCAAAGACAAGACTTGCCAGGACAGTTTTGCCGGGACAAGTTTTGCCAAAGACAAGTCTTGCCGAGACAAGTCTTGCCAAGACAAGGCTTGCCAAAGACTTGACCTGCGGGGACCGCAATCGGCCTGGCGGTCTCAATCGATGCGCTAATCTTCGTTCGCGGCAATCGATTCCATCAACGACACCAGCTGCCGTTGCACGGTCTGATCCTTGATCTTGCTGTAAGCCCGCAGCAGCCTCAGGCTGAACGCGCTGTCGAGGAACAGCAGGCTTTCGACTTCCCGCGCCTTGCCGTCACCGTCGTAGAAGAACGTGACGGGAACATCCAGCGCCGTGGCGATTTGCTGAAGGCGGGCCGCACCGACGCGGTTGACGCCTTTCTCGTATTTTTGGACCTGCTGGAAGCTGACGCCGAGTTTGTCGCCGAGTTCCGCCTGCGAGATCTTTTGCTCGACACGCCGTAGCCGAATTCGTTTTCCCAATTCAATGTCGGGTTTTCCGGCACTGCGCTGCTTCATTTTCTTCGCTACTGATTTGTTCATTCTGTTTTTACCGCCCTTCGGTCGAGAAGCCCCCGAATAGATGGGTCAGGGATTCACCCTTATACACCGCCTTAAATTCGCTTGGATGGACGAACTCGTCCCTGAACCACGGGAATTTGGCGGGATTGAAAGCTTCCACCAGCCAGTCGATCATGTGGCGCACCCTGGGGATGCGGCCACTGCCGGGATGGTAGGACAGCCAAATATCGAACGGCTGGCGTAGCTCGATTTCGAGCGGAATAATCTTTCCGCCGAGCTCGCCGGCATAGGTCGGAAATACGCCGATGCCGGCGCCGTAAGCGACAGCCCAGTAATTGGCGCTGCTCACATTGGTCTTCATCACCAGCAAGTCGCGCTGGGAGCGGCCGGGAAAAAAACTTTCAAAAGCTTCCTTGGCGGCGGTCTGGTCGGCCACCTGCAGCACCAGCCGGTGCTTGGCGAAATCGTCCGCGGTTTTCGGGACGCCGTAGGTGTCGATATACTTTTGGCTGGCAAAGAACATCAGATGCATTCTGCCGAGCCTGACCAGTTTGACGTCAGGCGCGGTCGGGCGCGACAGATGGATCGCCACATCGGCCTCATGCCGCGATACGTCGGCAGACCGCATCGCGCAGTGCAGATCGACGAGAATATTCGGGAACGACTGCTGGAATTCGACCAGGCGAGGGGCCAGCCAGAACGTCCCCAGCCCTTCGGTGACGGCCACCCGAACCTCGCCCGAGAGCGTGTTGGCGACGGAATTGCTGGCGCGCAGCAGGTCAAACGAGGCAGCCTCCATGCGTTCGACCGCTGAAACGACCAGCGCCCCTTCGTCGGTCAGACGGGTGCCATGGACGTCGCGGGTGAACAATTGGGCGCCGATCTGCCGCTCGAAATCGTCGATCCGCCTGCGAACGCCGTTGATGGACAAGGCCAACCGCTCGGCGGCGGACCTGAAGCTGCCGCACCGCACCACTTCCAAAAAGACCCTCGCGGCGTCCCAGTCCGTGAGACTGCCTAAAGCGGCTTTTTGGCGTTCCTCCTGAGGAACGCCCCTTTCCAGTACGAGACGCATACATAGCCCCTTCTGCCCGCTAAACTTGGCAGAATATCGTGAAAACTACAACCGTGACGGGTCAATATGACTTGGCATTCGGATAGTTATGCTTACCAGCCGGCTGGCCTCCGGGAAACCCGGGGGATTCCCGGCTTGCAGTACGTCCACCCTTGAAAGGGGAGCCGCGTGACGTCAGTTGTAAGCCTTCGTACCTTTGCAAATTCGTCGATCGTTCCCATCGTCGTTTTTGCGGATGTGCAGCGGGAATATCTGACGAAACCGCGGCTGCTGGCGATTTCCGAGATCAACCGCACTTTGGACAATTGCCGAAAGGCTCTGGATCATTATGAAACGACCGAATGGATCGACGCGACTCTACCTCGCAAGCTCGGTATCGGAAAAAACGCTGGTGGCTAATTCAGAAGAACGACTGCTTGCGGTTCTTGCAACTCTCGAGGAATGCCGGGCGGCTCTCGCCGGCGGCGCAAACCAGGAGACGGTGCAATTGCTGTCGGTGGCCATCCTCCAGCTACGGATGAAACTCCATCAGATTTCCGATTCGGAGTTGAAGGCTTTATGCGATGCGATGGTGCCGGAGGATGGGCCGGAAAGATCGGAAGATCCCGCCTCCGCGCAGGGCCAGCGCCGGCGCGCCTTGCTGAAGCTGGTCAAATAGCCACGCGGGTTGCCCATTCCGGTCGTTTGCCCGGCCAGCCCCTCCCGTCCCCGGTCTAGCCCCGCCTGGGACGGTGAGGGGGCGCCTGGCGAAGCGCCCCCGGACCTGCGCGGAAAAAATAGCCTTGCTTGATTCCGTTGCGGCTGCAATCTCCTGTCTTCCGCGGAGCAGCAGAGACCCATCGGATGAATCAACTTATTATCCGTGCCGGCGATTTCACGTTTGACGCACGTTTCGAAGAACAATTGGCGCCCAAAACCTGTGCCGCGTTTCGCCGCGCGATGCCGTTCGAAAGCCAGATGGTCCACGTTCGCTGGAGCGGCGAGGGGGTCTGGCTGCCGCTCGGCGATCTCGATTTTGGCGTCGGCTATGAAAACCACACCAGTTATCCCGCGCCGGGCCAGATCATCCTTTACCCGGGCGGCATCAGCGAGACCGAGATTCTGCTCGCCTATGGCGGCGTGCACTTCGCCAGCAAAATGGGGCAGCTCGCCGGAAACCATTTCATCACGTTGACATCCGGGCTGGATCGGCTGCCTGAGCTTGGCAAGACCGTGCTCTGGAAGGGTGCGCAGAAGGTTCGGTTCGAGGCGGCTTGAATGGCGGATGCCGGATATCCCCGCGACCTCGGCGGCTATGGCCGCCACCCGCCCGATCCCCATTGGCCGGATGGCGCGCGGATCGCGGTGCAGTTTGTCGTCAATTTCGAAGAGGGCGGCGAGAACAATATCCTGCACGGCGATCGCGCGTCGGAGGCCTTCCTGTCGGACGTGCTTGGCGCGCAACCCTGGCCGGGACAGCGCCACCCCAATGTGGAATCGATGTTCGAATATGGCTCGCGCGCAGGCTTCTGGCGGTTATGGCGCCTGTTCAGCGCGCGCAAACTGCCGGCGACGGTGTTTGGCGTCGCAACCGCTTTGCAGCGAAGTCCCGACATTGTCGCGGCCATGCGGGAGGCCGGCTGGGACATCGCAAGCCACGGGCTGAAATGGGTCGAGCACAAGGATATGCCGGAAGCGGAAGAGCGAGATGCGATCGCGCAAGCGATCCGCATTCATACCCTGGCCACCGGACATCGGCCGCTTGGCTGGTATACCGGTCGGAGCTCGGTCAACACCCTGCGGCTGGTGATGGAGGCTGGTGGTTTCCTTTATTCCTGCGACTCTTACGCCGACGATCTACCCTATTGGGTCAAGGGACCGGCGGGACCGCATCTCATTATTCCCTATAGTCTCGACACCAACGATATGCGTTTCATCAACGCGCAGGGGTTCGGTGACGGCGACCAGTTCTTCGGTTATCTCAAGGACAGTTTCGACGTGCTCTACGCCGAGGGCGCGACGTCGCCCAAGATGCTGTCGGTTGGCTTGCACTGCCGGATTGCCGGCCGGCCGGGAAGGGCGGCGCCGCTGATGCGCTTTCTCGATTATATCGCAAACCACGATCGGATCTGGGTGCCGACGCGCCTCCAGATCGCGCAGCATTGGCACGCCAATCTCGCGCATCTCGCTGCAAGCGCACCGCATATCGGGTCGTCCTGATGGGACCGGGAATCTCCGGAGCCGACGGCCAGTCGCTGGGTCAGGAGATTGTCCACCGGATCAACGCCTTGGGCGCCATTTCCGAGACGTCGGGTCATTTGACCCGCATCTTTCTCTCCCCCGAGCATCGCGCCGCCGCCGATCTGCTTCTGGCGTGGATGAGCGAGGCCGGAATGCGCGCGCATCTTGATGCCATCGGCAATGTCTGCGGCCGTTACGAAGGAGAAGTTTCGGGTTTGCCCTGCCTGATGCTGGGATCGCATTACGATACCGTACGCGACGCCGGCAAATGGGGTGGACCGCTGGGCCTGGTCACGGCGATCTCCTGCGTTGGAGATTTGCACAAGCGCGGCCTGCGATTGCCCTTCGCGATCGAGGTGACCGGCTTTGCCGACGAAGAGGGCGTCCGCTTCGCATCGACCTTGCTCGGCAGCCGTGCGGTCGCCGGCACCTTCGATGAACGCGTGCTTGGCGCCAAAGACCGCGACGGAATCTCGATGCGCGAGGCCTTGTCGCGGTTCGGTCTCGATCCCGACCGGATCGGCGCGGCCGCACGGATCCGAAGCGAACTGCACGGCTATGTCGAACTGCATATCGAGCAAGGGCCTGTGCTTGAAAGCGAAAACCTGCCGGTCGGGGTCGTGACGGCGATATCGGGGGCGACCCGGCTGGCGGTCAGTCTCACCGGTATGGCTGGGCATGCGGGCACGGTGCCGATGCTGTTGCGGCGCGACGCATTGGCGGGCGCCGCCGAATGCATCGTCGCGATCGAGGAGTTTTGCCGGACCGACCAGGGCGGGCTGGTCGGGACGGTCGGATCCATCAACGCGATGCCCGGCGCGACCAATGTCATTCCCGGCCAGGTATCCTTCACCATCGATATCCGTGCGGCCTCGGATGCGCACCGCAAGCTCGCGGTGGCCGACATCGTCCGCCAGATCGAAACGATCGCCAAGCGCCGCAAACTGGCGCTGCAGGCCGATGTCACCCACGAGAACCGCACGGTGCCCTGCGCGCCCTGGCTCAGGCGGCAGGTGGCGGATGCCATCGCCGGCGAGGGCTATCGCGTCTTCGAACTGCCGAGCGGGGCCGGTCATGATGGCATGGCGATGATCGACATCGCCGACGTGGCGATGCTGTTCGTGCGATGCCGCGGCGGGATCAGCCACCATCCGGACGAGCATGTCGACCTCGCCGATGCCGACGCCGGCGCGCATGTTCTGCTGCGGCTGATCGAAAACTTTCGTCCGCCGCAGGCCGCCGACCGCGGCTGATTTTATCCCGCGGTCACCTCATCCCGCCGTCACATCGACCAGCTCGTCGCCACCCGGCGACAGCGATTTTTCGATCCACTGGCGGCTGATCAAGCCCGTAGCCCGTATGGCGGATTGAGCCGAAGGCGTAATCCGCCTCGTCGACTTCCACAACCGGCAAGTCAATATGCTATCCTAGCCCTCATGCCTAACTATCATCGCGCGCACGTCCCCGGCGGATGCTTTTTCTTCACGGTCAACCTGCTGGAGCGGCGGCAAACCCTGCTCGTGGACCAGATTGCCGGCTTGCGCGAGGCGGTCGCCACGACGCGGCAAGGTCATCCCTTCACTATCGACGCATTTGTCGTCTTGCCCGACCATCTGCACGCTGTCTGGACGCTGCCACCCGGCGACAGCGATTTTTCGACCCGCTGGCGGCTGATCAAGAGCCGCTTTGCGAAAGCGCTGCCAAAACAGGAACGGGTCAGCGCGGTTCGCAGGGCGCGCGGCGAACGCGGCATCTGGCAGCGGCGGTTCTGGGAGCATCTGATCCGCGATGAGGCTGACGACGCGCGGCATGTTGAATATTGCTACATCAATCCGCTCAAACATCGGTTGGTCGCGCGGGTCCGCGATTGGCCGTATTCGTCGTTTCATCGCGACGTGCGCGCGGGCATGTTTCCGGTCGATTGGGGCGGCGACGCCTAAACGATCGGTGAGTTCGGCGAGCGCTGATCTCGAGGCGACGCCAGCGCGACTGCTCTTGCGCGGGGCTTGTCGCCTGGAACGGCGGATTACGCCTTGCTCCAATCCGCCCTACGGGCTACGGGCTGCAGAACTTCCGGACAACCCTACCCAACGCCAGAATCTACGCGGTAAGTCCGCCCTTCGAAACGTCATCGTTTTCGATCCCGATGTCATCTTACCGAGCCGCGATGTCAGCGGCCGTGACGACGGTGGGAGATGGCAATACGCAATATGTCGATGGACTCGCACTCATGACGAACAGTGCCACAAGGTTGGCGGATGGGCTTTATCACCCGAACGCCACGGGCTCAGCAGAGATCGCGGCCACACTTTCTAATTTGGTAAACTAAATCCGGAACGCTCATGGACTTGGCGAAGTCCGCATTACCCTCGGAAGCGGACATCCGGGCTGGTCTTCAGGACGTCTGCTTTGTGCCAAGAAGAGACAATTGTTGCAAGCTTTGGGTGACTTGACTATGAACGATGCGTCTCACCGGGCTGTGATCCTAGGATCGACGATATGAAGTCGAAAACGCCAAAGCTTGCGAAATGCTGTTCGGCAAAAATGGCAGCAGAATATGTTCGCCTTGGATGGACTCTCAAATCTGAGTTTCGCGAGGATGGCGACGATGAGCCGTGCGAATACGTATTCGAGTGGCTCTTGGATGGCGAAGCCGTCTCTCCCAACCGAGTCATTCATTAGCTAACAACGAGATACGCCAGCGGCATTTGGTCTGCTTTGGGTCAATTTCGGAAGTCGATGCGCGCAACGGTGAGGTCTGCTTTACCCCGATGAACGGACATCGTTCCCACGGCCGTTCACTTCCGAAAAGTGCCAAAAGCGGACATCTGTCGTTTTATGAGTACACGCCCTAATCTTTCGGGAACATGCTCCGATTGGATTGAATCGAATCGTGTTCCCGTCTCTTTTGTTTGAGCATGATCTTCGGCAACGCCTCGCGTTTGTCCCGAGGGAAAACCGGCGTCCAATTTTTCGGATCAGGTTCTCGAAAATCAAACGGCCGCTCGGTTGGAGCGGCCGTTGTTGTTTATGCGCGAGCAAAACCGATCAGGCGCTGTCGCTGTCGCCGTCACCGTCGAAGTCGTCCGAATCGAGATCCATGTCGTCGTGGTCGTCATCATTCGACGCGGTATCGAACAACCCCGCGCGCGAATTGTCATCGGCACGGTGTCCGGAAGAACCGATATCGTTGATGCCGGCGTCACGCGCCAGATCGCTGTCGGATTGATCGCTCCACGGCCGCTGGCTTTCGGATTTGCCGCCAAGCCCGGCCGTATCGCCGAAGCCATGCTGGCTGCCTCCCATCATCGAGCGGATGCTGCCAAGCAACAGCGATCCGCCGACCATGCCGGCGGCGGCCGCCGCCGCGGTTCCCAGAAAGGAGCCACCGCCTCCCATGGGAGCCTGGGGCGCCCCATAGGGACCCTGATTGTATTGAGCGCCCTGATTGTATGGCTCGGGCGGCTGCGACTGCTGCAGTACCTGACCGCTGTTCCAGACCGGGCGGCTGCCGACGTCCGGCGGCCGGACATTCGGCACCGAGCCGCGGGATTGATTTTGTCCGAAGATCGTCTCGCGCATCGAATCGAGGAATCCGCCGGATTGATGTTGTTCGCCGCCGCCTCCCGCCTCCAGTTCCTGGATACGGCTGTTGGCGCGCTTGAGCGCTTCGTCCTGGAGCAGCACGGTCTGTACCAGCGCGTAAACGGCATTGGGCGCGTTGCGCAGGCCTTGCGCGATCGCAGCGGTGGCGTCGGGATCGCGCGGCGCGCCCTCCACCCTGGAGAGCCGGTCGAAAAGATCGTCAACCAATTGGCGTTCTTGCGGGGTCATGGCGTTCTCCTTCGCGTCGGAACCGCGGGGCAGATGTAGGGGGGCTTTGGGTCGCCAGTAGTGCTGCGTGAAATTAAATTTACGTATGCGACCAAACGCCCGAAAGCCGGCTTTGCAGACGTCAGCCCAATGTAACTTTGTTCGCGGCCAACAGTTCCGGGAAAGCCTCGCTTGCGAGAAAAGCGTGCTCCTGTTCGCGCTGGGTCGTCAGCGGGTCGAGGCTGACAAGGGTTTCGTCGACAAAGCCCGGGTGGCACATGATGAGACCATGCTCCGGCAGCCCATCGAGAAACTGCCGCATCAACACGCCGAAATCGGGCTCTTTCGAAAAATCGTAAGCGCCGGCGAAAGCGGGATTGAATGCAATGCCGGCGCGCGAGGCGCGGCGGCGAAATTGCGCGCTCAAAATGTCGAGAAACAACGTTTTGGGGGCGCCGAGCCGCTGGGTCAAAGGCTGCCAGCGTCCGCCCTGGCGAATCCAGGCGTTGGGTGCGGCTTCTTTCACCGCCGTCAGGAACGCGTCGCGCACCACCGGAAACAGCTGAGCATGCTGATGGCCGTCGACAAAGTCCGGGGCGCGGCCGAACATTTCGCTGAAAGCCTTAAGCTGCACCTTCAATTCGGCATGAATGATCTCGGGATCGAGTCGTCGCAACAGACCTGCGCGCAGCAGTTTCGGAAAGCTGAAGAACATGCCGCCATCGAGCGGCTGAAAATGCATCGTCAGCGGGCGGAACGGCGCGGTCAACG
>Ga0137377_10005483_pt1 | contig 10160 bp, 9 predicted proteins | sample SagtaG_22_FD_104815 | JGI IMG/M metagenome (GOLD analysis project Ga0137377, IMG submission 104815) | Vadose zone soil microbial communities from Sagehorn Ranch, Mendocino, California, USA - Sage2_L_40_16 metaG | ecosystem: Environmental > Terrestrial > Soil > Vadose zone | place: USA... | reverse complement strand
GAAAACAGATATGGATTGTGTCGCCAGAGAGGGAATTCAATTTCCGGACAGCAACAGGTACGTAGATTACCGGCTGCCAAGGGTTCGAAGAAACCGACGATTCTAGTAGTCGACGATGAAGTTGCTTCGGGCCAAGTGTTATCGGTGAGACTCAAGCTTGCCGGATTTCGGTCTTCGTTTATCTCTTCGGGTGAACAGGCGCTTCGAATTCTAGCAGGCAATCACGTGGACGCAGTACTTTCCGATCTGAAAATGCCTGGCTTTAGCGGACTGGAGCTATTGACCAGAATTCGACGCGACTATCCGTCGCTTGCGTTTCTTTTGTTGGTGGGACGCAACGATGCCCATATTGGTGCGCAGGCGATCAAGGACGGAGCAGACGACTATCTCCTCAAACCCGTGGAGGCCAAAGATGTATTGAGGAATCTACGGCGGGCCTTGGACAGGAAACGGGTTGAAGGGGAAGCGCTCGAGTTGCAAAAACGGCTTGAGCAATTGGTGTTCGAACGAACCGCGCAACTCAGCTCCGCACTCCAGAGCGCGAAAGAGAGCTACGAAAATACCTTGCTCGCGTTGGGGGCGGCGCTGGACCTGCGAGATGGACAGACCGCCGATCATTCCCGGCGAGTCTGTCGGTACTCGCTCGAAGTCGCCAAGCGCATGGGTTGCTCGGAAGTTCAGCTGAAGAGCCTTAGTCAAGGCGCCCTTTTACACGATATCGGGAAGTTGGCTATCCCAGACTCAATTCTCTCGAAGCCCGGCAAGCTCACGTCTGAAGAATGGAACACAATGCGAGGTCATGTGCAGATCGGATATGACCTAGTGAGCCGCATCCCGTTTCTCCGCGATGCGGCGGTCCTCGTGCTAAGCCATCACGAACGGTACGACGGAACCGGATATCCCCGAGGCCTGCAAGGAGAACAGATCCCGTTGAGTGCGAGGATTTTCGCAGTCGCGGACGCGTTTGATGCCATGACTTCGCCGCGGCCCTATCAGGCCAAGCGGAGCGTATCGCAGGCAATCGAGGAGATTGCTCTAAAGACCGGTCGGCAATTCGACCCGCAAGTCGTTCAGACGTTTCTTGGCATACCGACAGAAGTCCTGAAAGAGATACACGGAGAACAAAAGGAACGAACGTACGCTAGACCTGCCGTAAGACCGACGGAATTGGAAACGTCCGGCCGCATCGGCATTCCTGTCGCGGCTTGTGGTTAACCGACGCTGCTGTTTTCCAAGTCGCTGTCTGCGAGGATTCGGTAGAGCTTCGCGCGGCTTATGCCCAGAAGCTCCGCCGCACGCACCTTATTCCCGGCAAGACTTTCGAGGACGCGATGAACGTGTGCCCTCTCGACTTGGTCGAGCGTGGCGACGGTTCCTTCGGGATTGATTTCAGAAGGTTCTGTATGACGGATGTATTCGGGCAGATCTTCAATGTCTACCGCTTCTCCGTCGGTCATCATGCAGGCGTTTCCGAGAACGTTTTCAAGCTCGCGAATATTTCCTGGCCAAGGATAGCGGGAAAGCAGCGATTGCGCCCGGCGTGTTATTCCACGGACCGGTTTTCCGTATTGCGCGGCGAAGCGTTTAATGAAGTGCTGTTGAAGCATGTGCAGATCCTCCTTCCTTTCAAGCAGTGTCGGCAGCGTGATATGGACCATGGATAGCCGGTAGAAGAGGTCTTCCCGAAAGCGCTGTTCCTTGATCATTGCTCGGAGGTCTCTATGCGTTGCAGCGATCACTCTGACATCGACACGGCGGACGGAGGGAGAACCGACACGCTGGATTTCCTGATTTTGTAGCACCCGAAGAAGCTTTGCTTGCGCAGCAGGGGACAGTTCGCCAACCTCATCGAGCAGAACGGTACCGCCGTTCGCCGATTCAAAGATTCCGGCGCGGTCCTGAACGGCACCCGTAAAGGCACCCTTCACGTGACCGAACAGTTCGCTTTCCGCAAGGGTCTCGACGAGAGCCGAACAATTGCAGGCAACAAACGGGCCTGACGCCACAGGGCTCATTTCATGAAGCGCCTTTGCGGCCAATTCCTTGCCCGTCCCGGTCTCGCCAGTAATCAGGACAGTTCTGAAATGTTGTGCGACACGCCGTATTCGGCGAAACGTCTCGAGCATGGGAGCGCTGCGTCCAACCATCGCTGCAAATTGGTATTTGTTAAGAAGGGCGTTCTCTAGCTCAAGGCAGTGCTGTCGATTGCGTAATTCCGAGAGTAGGGACTCCACCCGTTCCTGCAGCTTCTCAGCTTGGACTGGCTTGTTCAGGTAGTCACAGGCCCCTTTCTGGATTGCTTCGACGGCCGATTCAGAGCTGTAGTGTCCGGTGAGAAGGATAACTTCGATGGCAGGGTCGAAATCGATGATCCTTTGAAGAAGATCCATGCCACTCATGCCAGGCATAACCAAGTCTACGATGACTAGTTGAGGGTGCTTTGCGTGAACGAGATTGAGGCCAGTCTGCGAGTCGGAGCTGGTGAAAACGACAACATTGTCCTGCGAAAGCAAAGTGGCGATGAATTTAAGATGTTGTTCGTCGTCGTCGATAGCGACTACTCGTAGGGCAAGATCGGTATTGTTCTCGTGATCAACTGGAAGCATCGAACGCTCCGCGACACAGTCAACAGATTCTAAGTCTGCCTAATTTAACGACAGTAACTTACCGAGAGAAGATCATAGGTGGAGTGCGCAACGACATTGGCAAGGGCCTTGCCGGATCGTCGGCGATCTTTTTTCCAGCCTAGTCCTAATTCCCCAACGGTCCAAATCGGATCGCTACAGGCTTAGCATGACAGGGGTTTTCGATCGGAGCCCACGTGCGTCTTGCTTCGTATATGAAGCAAGACCCAGTTTGCCTCATGGCAAGACTTGATACCGAATATCTTTTAGAGAAAATATTTTATTACTTCTCTAGAACTATACGCACCGCGATGAGGCACGGCGCCTCGTAGGATGAGCGCCCGGCGATTTACCCTGAGCAGATTGGAGTGCGAATGCAGACCCACAGATGGCCTCGACTCGACGCGAATTCCTATTGAATGAAGAAACTCGACCGCCTGGATTGGGCGGAAGGCTTAACACTGTCCACGTTCGGAGTTCGCGCCGGAGTACGTGTCAACGTCTTGGGAGTGCTGCCGCGCGTTCTCCCCCTGCTCCCTCCTGGGTGGAAGAAGTCTCACCGAGTCATCGTCGAGCGATTGTATTCGTTGGTGGTGGCACAAGGTTGCGAGCGCGCCGGAGTGCGCCGTCTACACCTGCTCTATGCGGACAGCACACGGATAGCGCGGGACGCTGCGTTGAACCGAGTGCTGGCAACGCTGGAGACGGATCTCCACCGATACACCGCGGAAGCGACGTCCGATATGACCTTCCTCCACGCCGGGGTGGTTGGCTGGCAAGGAAGTGCGATCATGTTCCCCGGTCCCAGCCTCAGTGGTAAGACAACGCTAGTCAGAGAAATGCTGCGGCTCGGCGCAACGTACTATTCCGATGAGTTCGCTGTCGTGGATAGCTCTGGCTTGGTGCATCCGTTCGCGCGCCCTCTGGGAATCCGGGAGGACTCTTCCTATGCGCAGACCAAATACTCGGCCGAAGAATTGGGAGCGACATCGGGTGTCAAACCGCTGCCCATGGGCATGGCAGTGATATGCAAGTACGAGGCGGGGGCGCGGTGGCAGCCAGCTCCGCTTTCTCAAGGTCAAGGAGCACTGGAGCTATTGACCAACAGCGTCGCGGTTCGAAGCCAACCGGATCAGACTCTCAGGAGGCTCCAGAAGCTTGTCAGACACACGATCTTCATCCAAGGGACGCGCGATGAGGCCCACAAAGCAGCCGCGTCCATCTTGAACCTATCGTGCGCGCATAAATGACTGGAGACAGTATGAAAGAACGGCAATTTCCTCGGGCTCGTCTGAATTGCCTCTCGCGAGAATTCGGCAAAGAGGTCCTGGTCTACGACCTGCAACGGGATGTGGGCCACTGCTTGAATTCGACGGCGGCGGCCACCTGGAAGCTATGCGACGGCAACAATAGTCCATCGCAGATCACAAGGACGCTTTCAAGGCAGCTGTCAGCGCGAGTGGACGAATCCGTAGTGCGGCTGGCCCTGGACCTGTTGGCGAATGCCAATCTGCTCGTTGAACCGAAAGTGCCGGTTGAGTATCTTTCGCGTCGCGTTGCTGTACGAAGGATTGGCATAGCTGCAGCGATCGCTTTGCCTCTGGTGACTTCCATCGTGGCGCCCATGCCTGCCCAGGCAGCGTCATGCTTGCATAACAACCAGCCATGCGCCAACAGTGCAATGTGCTGCTCGGGCGTTTGCGTTCCAATTGTAGGCCGTTGCCTTGGTGGTTGAGCCTTTCTCGGCAGGTAGCCCATCACGCATCCTCCAAATCCCGCTGCCTCTGATTTCATTCTGACCTATCCCCGCGCTGCGCGTGAAGCGAACGCGCATACTTGCGGAGTGGACCTCGGGATATTTCCTATGCAGCCGTCCTTCTCGCTGCTTGCTGCGCCTTCCGATCTCCTTAGCAGTGATCCGCGTCATGATCGTTCTCCAGCGCCGTTACTTCCGCTGATTCTTGGGACGCTCTTTTCTGCGTTCTTGCTCAGCCTCCCAGCGTTTCTCTTCCTCGGCCACTGTGGAATGTGGGAGAACGCCGAGACGCTGTGGCAATCCCTGCTTTTTGCGCTCTTCTTCTCGCCGTTCAACTTCGATATAAACATCGTCCGGGTCGCGCCATTTTTTCTCGAACTCGCGACGCTGCTTCCAGAAGCGGCCCTCGTCGAAGCGTTCGCTGTCAGCCAGGTGCTCGGTGAAATCGGCGTTCATGTCGCAGCGAACTTCTTCGATCTCGACTATGGCGCACTGGACCGACTTCTTGTCGGCACAGGAAAACTTCTCCATGCTATGCAAGAGTGTGATGACATGATCCACACCCTCATTCAGCATGAACAGGCTTTCGTAAATACGTAGCTTAGGGGAACGTGCGGACAGTTGCTTGGGAAACGGGGAACCGATACCTTCATTCCTAGCCATCGCTGCCTCCTAGTAGGTGATGGTGGTCAGGGGCGCGTAGGTGCTAGTAACACTTGCGCGTCCCGCTTGCGATGCGCCTCCCAGCTCTATGCTTGAAGCGCTACAAGCAAAAGACTATCTCTATCGACGTAATGTTGTCAAGGGCTGTTCATTGGCAGGACTGGGGCGCGGCAGGTACAATCCGACTCATGGATCCCAACGTGATTTCGAAAGTCATGCAGGAGATGGGCCGTAAAGGTGGCAAAAAGGGCGGGAAAAAGGGAGCGAAGAAGCGCGCAGAGTCCCTCACTCCCGAGCAGCGGAGCCAAATCGCGCGAAAAGCAGCAAAGGCTCGGTGGGTGAAAGCAAAAAAGAAAAGCAAAAAGTCTTGAATTACGAAAGGGATGAATCCGAGGGCGAGAATGATAGCCGTCTTTGAGATTGCACTTTAATTCCTCAGGGGCTCTGTTCCTTCACCCAAGATGCGTAGATACCGGGGATACGCAAACAGACGATCTCTGCGTTTGCCGGTGGATTCTTTCGCGATTTTGAGTTTGGTGAGTGTTTCGAGGGCACTCGTGACGGTGGGGATAGATAGTTTGAGGTGTTTTGCAGCAGGACCAATCTTGGTCAGTGGATGTGCTTGCAGGTATTCGTGAACGGCCAAGCTTGATGCAGCCTTGCGTCCCATGGTTCGAATCTTTTTTCGGTCTGCCTCGAAAAGATGAAGAATTTGAACGGCTGCATCGGCTGCCTGACGCGCCGTGGCCTCTGTGCCTTCCAGAAAAAACTCGATCCATTCTTCCCAAATCCCTTCCGTTCGGACGCGCTGAAGGAGATCGTAGTAACGTTGGCGGTGGGTCTTGAAATAAAGACTGAGGTATAGCAGCGGCTCACGCAGGATGCCTTTGGCGCAGAGAAGCAGCGTAATTAGCAAACGACCAAGACGCCCATTTCCGTCAGGAAAGGGGTGAATCGTTTCGAACTGTACATGGATGAGCCCGGCCTCGACGAGAGTGGGCAGTTTGTGTTTTTCGTCATGAAGGAAATGTTCAAAGCGGTCGAGACATTCCATCATTCGTTCTGGGGGAGGAGGGACAAATGCAGCATTTCCCGGACGGCTACCGCCAATCCAGTTTTGTGAGCGGCGAAATTCGCCGGGTGTTTTGTTTGCGCCTCGTCCCCCACGTAGCAGGATTACGTGAATCTCTCGAACTAGGCGCAACGACAGGGGAAAACCTCCCTTGATGCGACGGAGACCATGTTGCATCGCCGCCACATAGTTGGAGACCTCCTCAACGTCGTCGATGGGAACACCGGGCACTGCTTCATTTTCGAACAGGAGCAAATCCGAGAACGAAGATTTGGTGCCTTCGATCTGGGAAGACAGAAGGGCTTCTTTACGGACATAGAGGTACAGAAAGAGTCGGGTATCCGGCAGGAGTGTCGTCAAGCCATCCAACCGTCCGAGGGCCTGATTTGCCCGGTCGAGATGTTGGTATAATCCACTAAGATCGACAAGCGGGTCCGGGGGCAAGGGTGGCGGCACAAATGCCCTCACCATCTCACCTGCTGTTGTCGTTGAGACGTATGTGCCAAGCCTTGAATTCTTCTCGTTGGGCACTGGCGTTATACCAGCTCCCTTTAATAAGCCGATTTCTTATTAAAACATATATCGCCTTCCTTTAATAACACTTTTAGTGACAGCCTCCTGAACAAGTTTCATCATAATTCTCATGAATGATATGCAAGGCTTTCTTCTTGCCTTGAATCCAACAGCCTCATACCATTTTTCTCTAGGCCTAGACTAACATTGCTTCACGACGGAGCGCGGCTCCTCTATGAAAAATCGCGAACAACGAGATCTCTTTCCCGGTGCGCTGGAGATGATGATTCTTCGCACCTTGAGGCGGCAGCCTCTTCATGGGTATGCGCTCGCACAACATATCAAGCGAACTTCGAACGATCTACTCCAGATTGAAGAGGGTTCGCTCTATCCCGCTCTCCAGCGGCTTCTGAAAGACAAGTTGGTCAAAGCCGAGTGGGGAATCTCCTCAACAAATCGCCGCGTGCGGATTTACAAACTGACCCCGGCAGGAGCAAAGCATCTGGCGCATGAAGTATCGCGATTTGAAAAGATGCTGGAAGGGGTTGCACGCGTCCTGGCGCCGGGTGAATCATGAATTGGCTGAAACAACTGTTCTCTCGCCGGCACTTGTACGACGATCTCTCGGAAGAGATTCGCGAACATCTTGAGGAAAAAATCGAGGAACTGGTCGCCAGCGGCATGGCAAGAAAGGACGCGGCGGCCATCGCTCGCCGCGAATTTGGAAATGTGACTCTGACTGAGGAGAACAGTCGTGAAATCTGGCGCTGGCCTTCCATTGAGAGTTTTATCGCAGACATTCGCTACGCCCTGCGGACTCTCCGCAAAAGTGCGGCCTTCACGGTAACCGCGATTGTTACTCTGTCGCTCGGAATCGGTGCAAACACCGCCATTTTTATGTTGCTCGATGCGATCCGATTGCGCAGCTTGCCCGTGCAAAACCCGCAGGAACTCGCCGAAGTTCGCATCACAGACGCCGGACATCAGGGCATGGGCATCAATCAGCAATATGGAGAATTGACGCGGCCTCTGTGGCAGCGAATCCGCGACCAGCAGCAGGCCTTCTCGGGCGTATTTGCTTGGAGCGTGAACCAAAGATATGTAGGCCGGGGAAGTGAGATGCGGCACTTCAGAGGGCTTTGGGTCACCGGCGATTTCTTCCAGGTATTGGGAGTCAGGCCCTTCCGTGGACGACTGCTGATGCCTGAAGACGAAGGCGCTTGTCCCCCTACCAGGGCGGTTGTTGGCTACTCGTATTGGCAGAGCGAACTGGGCGGGCGCGACCTTTCCCCTACGATCAGACTTATTGTGGACAACGAGCTGGTCGAGATCATCGGCGTAACGCCACCCGGATTTTTGGGGATGGTCGTTGGCGATCACTTCGATATCGCGCTCCCATTTTGCCAGCCGAAAGAAGAATTAAGTCGGCACATTTTCGATGTCTCGGTGATGGGCCGTCTGAAGCCCGACTGGACCATTCAACGGGCCACGGCAGAAATGGATGCGCTTAGCCCTGGCATTTTCGAAGCCACCGCTCTCCTGGACCGCGACGCACACACCATCGAGACCTACAAAAAGTTCAAGCTCGCGGCGTACCCGGCCTCAACTGGTGTCAGCGCTCTGCGGGATTATGATCGCTCGCTCATGCTATTGCTGGGCATCGCAGGACTCGTGCTGCTGATCGCTTGCGCGAACCTTGCTAACTTGATGCTGGCTCGCGCGAGCACCCGCCAGCGTGAAATGGCGGTTCGGCTCGCGTTGGGTGCCTCGCGCAGCCGCCTCCTAAGGCAGTTGCTCACGGAAAGTCTGTTGCTCGCGGCAACGGGTGCTGCTCTCGGTATCGTTTTGGCGCAATCATTGAGCCGCGTACTCGTGTGGTCCTTCTCGACCGAGAGTACAGAAATAAATCTGCGGATCGTCACAGACTGGCGTGTGCTGCTTTTTGCGGCTGGTGTAGCGGGTTTAACGTGCATCGTTTTTGGAATCATGCCCGCATTACGCGCCACGCGCGTCGAGCCCATCTCTGCTATGAAGGCCGGCGGCCGAGGAACCACCGGAAGTCATGAGCGCTTTTCATTGCAGCGGCTGCTGGTTGTTACTCAAATTTCGGTTTCGCTGGTGCTCTTGGTCGGCTCGCTACTCTTTGTCCGCAGCTTTCGCAATCTGATGACCTTCGATCCGGGAATGCGCGAGGGCGGTATCACCGTAGCGTTTCTGGGATTCTGGCAATCGGATCTGCCGCGGGATCGTTGGGCGAACTTCCAGAAGGAATTGCTGGATGAAATCCGATCAGTGCCTGGAGTTCTGAGCGCGGCAACCACCACCAACGTTCCGCTCTCGCAAGGTAGTTGGACACATGGCGTTCGCGTCGGATCGCAGGAAGGCAATTCTAAATTCACATGGGTGAGTCCGAACTATTTCGAAACCATGGGCATTCCGATTGTCAGGGGGCGTTCTTTTACCCTGGACGATACCACGTCCTCACCGCGAGTGGCAGTAGTGAACGAGACTTTCATCCGCCGCTATTTATCTGGCGTCGAGCCCATCGGACAGACGCTGCGCACCGGGCAGGAACCTAACTATCCTTCCACCGTCTACGAAATTGTCGGCGTCATACCAGATACAAAATACAACGACCTGCGTGGTCAGATTCCGCCTATGACGTTTGCCCCAGCGTCGCAGTTCCCCAATCAAGGCCCTTGGTCCAACGTGATGATCCACTCGAATCTTACGCCAGCGGCGATTGCCGCGACTGCTAAGCGCCAGATCGCCGGAAAGCATCCCGACGTCATCACGGAATTCGTCGATTTTCAGAGGCAGATTCGCGATGGGCTTGTTGAGGAGCGACTCATGGCAACGCTGTCGGGATTCTTCGGCTTACTCGCGGTGCTCCTCGCAGTGATCGGACTCTACGGCGTCATTTCCTACATTGTCGCCATGCGCCGCAACGAGATTGGTATCCGCATGGCCCTTGGAGCGAGCCGAGGAGATGTTGTCGGCATCATCGTCCGGCAAACTCTGCTGCTGCTCGTTCTTGGCGTCAGCGCTGGCGTTGTCCTTGCTCTCGCTGCCGCTCGAGGCGCGAGTTCGCTGCTCTTTGATCTGCAACCAAACGATCCATTCAGCTTTGCCTTGGCAACCGTCGTGTTAGTTGCCATCGCATGGGTTGCCAGTTTTGTGCCAGCCCGCCGCGCTGCGCGCGTCGATCCGATGGTTGCATTGAGATACGAATGATGGAATGAACGTATGTTCGTTGGCATTGCATCGATCCTATCAAGTGAATCATGAGTTGGCTGAAACAACTTTTCTTTCGCCGGCACCTGTACAATGACCTCTCGGAAGAGATTCGCGAACATCTTGAGGAAAAAATCGGGGAACTGGTCGCAAGCGGCATGTCAAAAAGGGAGGCGGCTGCCATCGCGCGCCGCGAGTTTGGGAATGTAACTTTGGTTGAGGAAGATAGCCGCGAAGTCTGGCGCTGGCCCTCGATCGAAGACCTCGTCGCAGATCTTCGCTATGGCCTGCGCACACT
>Ga0137377_10005481_pt1 | contig 10161 bp, 8 predicted proteins | sample SagtaG_22_FD_104815 | JGI IMG/M metagenome (GOLD analysis project Ga0137377, IMG submission 104815) | Vadose zone soil microbial communities from Sagehorn Ranch, Mendocino, California, USA - Sage2_L_40_16 metaG | ecosystem: Environmental > Terrestrial > Soil > Vadose zone | place: USA... | reverse complement strand
GTGCAGCCCCTCTGGAGAGCGCCTCAATTCCCACGGCCCCAGAGCCTGCGCAAAGATCGAGAAAGCGGGTGCCGTGGATGCGCGGGGCAATGACGTTAAAGAGAGTCTCCCGTAGTCGATCCGATGTCGGCCTCACTTGCAGAGATGGCGGGCTCTTGAGATTTCGGCCCCGGTATGTGCCGGCGATTATGCGCACGAGTCTTACCCGGATCATCCAACAGTAGCCAAACCAAACCGAGGATCTTGCGTAACTCGTGAAATCATATTGGCGGTTGTCGTAGCTTTCTCGCGTTTAGTCAGGTAGAACTCCGCTTCACCTTTTGCCAACTCCAGTATCTGCTGATCTCGGACCAGATTTCCGATGCGAAATTCTGGCAGGCCCGATTGTCTTTTGCCCAGCAATTCGCCTGGTCCCCGTAGTTCCAAATCCTTTTCGGCAATCACAAACCCGTCGCTCGTTTTTGCCATTATGCCCAATCGCTCTTTGGCTATGCTAGTCTTCTTGTCGGAAGTTAGCAGAACACAAAAGCTCTTCTCGGCGCCTCGACCAACGCGCCCGCGTAGTTGATGAAGCTGAGACAGGCCGAACCGTTCGGCGTGTTCGACAATCATTACTGAAGCGTTGGGAACATCAACGCCAACCTCAATTACTGTTGTCGAAACGAGTATTTGAATTTGGCTCGCGAGGAAACGTCGCATTACTTCGTCCTTCTCGGCTGGTTTCATTTTCCCATGAACAAGTCCAACAGAGAACTTTGGGAAAACAGTGTCGCGCAAATACTCGTACCGGCGGGTGGCATCTTTGAGATCCATTTTCTCCGATTCCTCGACAAGCGGATAGACAACGTAAACTTGCCTGCCTGCCTTCACCTCACGGGAGATCAGCCGCTTCACTTCCAGCCGGTCCGTTGGATTATCAGCGAACACCCTGGTCTCAATCGGTGTCCGGCCCGGAGGCAGCTCGTCGATAACGGAAACATCAAGATCGCCATACACAGTCATCGCTAATGAACGTGGTATCGGAGTGGCGGTCATGACGAGAACGTCAGGATTAAATCCTCGCGCGCGCAATTCTGCTCGCTGCATGACACCAAAACGATGTTGCTCGTCAATCACTACTAATCCGAGACGGGCGAACGAGACCACCTCTTGAATCAGCGCCTGCGTTCCTATACAAGCATGAATCTCGCCTCCTTTGAGTGCGGCCTGCAGCCTTCGCTTCTCTGAGGCTCGCAGTGAACCAGTCAGCAACTCGACTCGATAGGGAGTTTTTGCCAGTAGGCGTTTGATGTTGCGCGCATGCTGCTCGGCGAGTATTTCCGTCGGCGCCATTAAGGCCGTTTGATACTCATTCTCCATCGCTGCGATCATTGCAATCAAGGCAACGATAGTCTTGCCGCTTCCTACGTCTCCCTGCAGCAGGCGATTCATCGGCGCTGTCGATTTCATATCGTTGAAGATTTGCAAAACAACCTTTCGTTGGGCGCCTGTCAGCTTGAATGGCAAGACCGAAGAAACGGCAGACGTTACTCGACTATCTATCTTGATTACTGCTCCTTTCGATTCCTTTGTTCGCTTGCCTCGTTTCAGAGCTACGGCAAACGCAAGCCAAAAGAAGTCTTCAAAAATCATTCTTAAATGTGCCGGACTTCTGGACCGTTCGTAATCGTCCATGGATGCGTCTTCGGGAGGAAAGTGAATTTCGCGTAACGCTTTTGCGCGGCTGATCAGCTTGGCCCTTTGTCTTAGGTCCGCCGGCAATGTTTCGGAGATTGCCTTGTCGGTTAACCTTGCCAGGACCGCATGTATGATCTCCCGCAGACGTTTTGAGTTGAAGTCGCCCAGCTTGCGATAGATGGGGACACGACGCCCCGCATGGATTGCGGCGAGGGACGGATCTGACGTTGCTTCCTCGCCCTGTTCGGTCAAGCTCTCATCGTCTGAAGTAGTAAGTATCTCAAGCTCGTCCGCAGGTTTCTGTAAGCGCAAAGCAAACGTGTTGCGGCGAGAGTCCCACTCCCAACGTCCGAACGCGATGAAGCGCGTTCCTCGCGCGAGTTTCTTTGTATAGAAGTTTACGATCTCATAGGCGTGACTGCCGGAAATGAACCACCAAACCACCACCGGGCGACCAGTCTTACCTGCGTCGACACCCGCGGCTTCGAAGATGAAAAGTTGCGACTTCCCAAAAGAGCGTTTGTTTCTGACTTGATAACCGCCAGCGACTTTTACCTGCAGTTCAAGCGAAGCTTCCATTCCATTTGCCAAATCCACGATCCGCGCCAAATGAGATCGATCTTCGTAACGCATCGGCAAGTAGTTGAGCAGGTCTTCTACAGTTGCGTCCGCCGCTTGTTTTTTGTTGGAATAAGAGGCCAGCGCTGCGGCCAGCTTACGCGAAAGGGTTTCGCCTAATCGCGCAATCCTAAATAGGTGAAGATCCTCAATTGGAGTGTTGAGGGAGATCGCGACTGGCATGCGTTTGGATCATAGCATAGCGAAGCGAACCCGATGCAGTGTTCGAGTGTTTAGCAGACTGCGGAAGGCCATGGACTAACCAGAGCTGAAACCTTGATTCGAGAGTTGGAGAACGTCGAATGAGTGATTTTGAAATGGCAGAAGGAAGTCAGATGAACGATACAACCGCCGAGACCTTAAAACAGTTGCGTCAGGGTTTGCTCAGAGTGCATAAGATACTGCTGGAGCTGGAACGCACCGGATACGAGCGTGCCCGCGGGAAAATAAGCAACAGCTACGAGTTCCTTCAGCTCGTGCTAAAAGATCCCTGGTTTGACTGGCTCCATCGTCTTTCGGAACTGATCGTCCAAATTGACGAGACACTGGCCATGGTCGATTCCGACAAGGCGGCGACTGAAGACGAGGCCCTTGAACTGGTCACTCAGGCCAAACTCTTATTGGCGCCGTCAGAATCGGGAAGCGAATTTCAGAAAAACTATTTTCTCGCCCTGCAACAATCGCCCGATGTTGTGTTGCTTCATTCTGAAGTGACGAGGCTACTGGGAGACGTCAAGCAAAAACTAACTTGAGTGGTTCAGCCGGCGACCCGATTACTTAGCTACTGCTTCGGTCTGCACACAATACTTGTCAAATGCTTGCGTTAGTTCCTGCGCGATCTCCCGTGGACCACGGCCCTCAATCTGATATCGCTCCAACATGTAAACCAACTTGCCGTCTTTCAGCAGCGCAACTGAAGGTGAGGATGGAGCGTAACCGGTAAAATAACTGCGCGCTCTTTCCGTCGCTTCAATGTCGGCGCCGGCGAAAACGGTCGCAACCTTGTCCGGCTTCACACTATGTTGGAGTGCCAACGCGACGCCGGGTCGAGCTTTCCCTGCTGCGCAACCGCAAATTGAGTTTACGACTACCATCAGCGTGCCTTGACTGGTTTGCAGCGTTGCGTCAACCGCCTCAGGTGTTTTGAGTTCTTCAAAGCCAAGACGCGTTAAGTCCTCACGCATTGGACGAATCATGATTTCTGGATATGGCATTGTTCTAAAAGATCTCCTTTAAATTTCAATTTATCAATTCATTGTAACATGCGAACACCAATCAGGGGTGCCAGCTCTGGTAGTGGGTAGCGTCCTAATTTCACGTCCCACGGAGAATGCACTAATACAATCTCAAATTAGGACAGTCCTTGGTAGTGTTTTGCCTTGGCGCTGAGCTTGAAAGGACGAGCTTGATAGTAAGTGGCTTTCAAACTTGGGGCGGGAACAGGGTTCACCTTCCCGACCTGAGAGATTACTGAAATTGAGCGATTGAAGTTGCCGAAACTTAGGTTCGTAACAGCCGAATGTTCATAAGCTAGCCGAGGTTACAGAAATCCTTCGCGGCATCTCGCCGTCACCGCTCAAAACAATTCGCCAGACACTCGGTGGGAGCCGATACTCACCCAATCGCTCGGCCCACTCGATCACGATAACCGCAGTCTCATCGGAAAGCAGATCGTCGAGGTCCACCGCGTGCGCGGCACTCGCCCCTTCCTCGAGTCGATAGAGGTCGATGTGGTAAAGCCGCAGGCGCCCGGCGTGCGGATTTACCAACGTAAACGAAGGGCTTGTCACTTCGTCAGGCTCAATACCCAGTGCTGCGCAAACTCCCTTCACGAACATTGTCTTGCCGGCCCCTAACGGGCCACTGAGCAACAGGATCTCGCCACCACGTAGTTCCCCACCAAGCTGCTCTCCAAGGTTGAAGGTTTCCTCCGGCGAGAAACTCTGAAATTCACCCAAAGGAAGTTGCGAAGGTTTGGCCGCCATCATTAGGATTTCGACTATGGTTGCTCGCCTTCAGGATCAAGGAAACGCACAGCGGCACTGAGATGCTCGCGTATATCTGAAGCCACCATCGTGCGCATTCCCAGTTCATCAGCCGCGAGGTCACCTGCGAGCCCGCCGATATAAAGTGCGGCGACGGTTGCGGCAACAGGATCAACTCGTTCCTTCAAGGAGGCAAAGGCTTGTGCTATGAATCCAGAAATGATGCCGGTCAAGGTGTCGCCCGCGCCCGCAGTTCCTAGTCCGGCATTACCTGTCGGATTGATGAAGACTCGGCCATCAGGTGAAGCGATTAGCGCTCTTGAGCCTTTCAGAACCAGGATTAGTTCATGGGAAACTGCAAAGTCGCGCGCGGCGTTGACCCGATCGTTTAGTGCAGACTTTTCCCCGGCGCCCATCAAGCGAAGCATCTCTCCGGGGTGAGGCGTTAGCACCAGAGGATACTCGCTCGAGCCGTTAAGACCAGTTGGCCATGGAGCCAGGCAGTTAAGCCCATCAGCGTCGATGACAACGGGAGTCGCACGTCGTTGGACGATAGCCCGAACGAACCGGCGAGTTCTCTCGTCTTCCGATGTCAGACCAGGGCCTACCGCAACCACCGAGGCCTTTGTCGCCAGACCAAGGAAATGATCGATTGCTTCATCGCTGACCGCCCCACGATCTGTTTCCGCCAGCGCGGTAGTCATAATCTCAGGCATCGCCTTGCTAACCAACGATCCTTGCGCAGAAGCGGGCGTCGCGACGGTTACCAGACCCGCGCCCGCGCGTATTGCCGCATTGCCACATAATGCAGCAGCACCCGTGTAACCACGCGATCCTGCAACTATTAGAACGTGCCCGTGTGTGTTCTTGTACGACTCGGGCGTGTAACGCGTGCTAACGAGCCATTCGCGAGCGTCCTCTGCTTCAATGACGAAAAGCGAGGGCGCGGCGGCCTCGATTAGTGACGCGGGTGATCCAATATCGGCGACGATTAATTGGCCGCAAGAGTGAGCAGCAGGAGGCAGCACATTCGCCGGTTTCGGGGCGGTGAATGTCACTGTCAGATCCGCCTCGACCGTTCCTCCAATGAGTTCAGCGCGGTCGGCATCAAGGCCGGAGGGCAGGTCGACTGAGACAACCAAGGGACGTGTTCCTGAAACTCGATCACGGGCTGTTCTGAGTATCGATAGGTGTTCGATTACTTTTAAATAAACTCCCTCCAGCGGCCGCGTCAGACCAGTCCCAAAGAGGGCATCGACAATCACATCGTGTGTCCTACGGGGCCGGGCTATTTGTTCCCAGGTAGATACGCTGTCGCACTCCAGAAATGTGAGTGGCGAAGGGCAAGCGGACGAACCAGCTTCAAAACCGGCGAGTTGGTGGACAGTCTTGAGGTTCGTGAGTGCATCGCCTTTTGTCTCCGCGAGTTTGCCGAATAGAACGACATCGCAGTGAACGCCGTTGCGAGCCAGACAACGCGCCAGTGCCGCTCCGTCGCCCCCGTTGTTTCCTTTTCCGCAAAGCAGGAGCGCTCTCTTCCCGGTCAAATCGTCATTGAAGTGAGATAAGATGGCCTGGAAACAAGCGGTGGCCGCAGCCTCCATCAACAGCAATGATGGAGTTTCATACGTTTCCACCGTGAGACGGTCTATGTGCCGCATTTGGTCTGCGGAAATAACGGGTTGCACGCTTGGATGATAAGTAGAGGGAAAGCCGCGGTCAATTAAAAGGAATGGAGGGTAGTTGTCCTGATTTGAAATTCTCTGCGCTACGTCTGCGTCGTCTGCGTCTCGACGGTGAGCGCATACGAACCTAATTCTTCACCGCAGAGACGCCGAGGTCGCTGAGAACGCGCAGAGAAAAACTTAAATTAGGACTACTAAATGGAGTTTGGCGAACCTTATTTTGTCGTTGATGACCTAAGGTTATCGAGTGCTCAGGAGGTGCCCCCACTCGATAAGCTGTTATCGAACAATGCCGCAGGCAACAAAAAAGGCCGCCCGAAGCCGCCCCTCGCCTGCCTGCCACCGCGCCAACCGTCCGTTTTTCCAGGATACTTAAGTAAATACCTAATGCTTACCCATCTCCAGAAAATAGTGAAAAAGATTTTGGGGCGCGGCTAAACCCTGCCTTCATAGCATTTAGGGTGAAAAATCCAAGCAGGCTTTAGAGTCTGCGTCTCATTAGGACTGAGTTTTATTTCGCCGGTCTTACGGCTCGAACCATTCTTCCAATGACGGTACGTGCCTCGGGTAAGCCAAACGCAAAAGTTAGTGTGAAGTAGACGAGACCATAAGATCCGAGAACTATGATGGCGAGCGGAATCGGATGAAGGCGGATGAAAAGTAGCTTCAGGCCCCAGCCCACAGTCGCGCCCGCCGCCGCACCAACCCAAAGTTTTGTCACAAAGCCCAAGGGGAGGCCGGTGCGACCGATCCGGCGATTCAGAGTTCTTCTGAGCAATGCAAACTCTACCCAGCCGGCGATGCCAGCCGAAGCAGTAAGCCCGGCCACTCCCCATTTGGGCTCAATGCCCAACTGCCGTGGTAGAGGGAGGGCACAGAGGTATCCTAAGACTGTCGTCAACGCTACCCGCAGAAGAGCATATCGAAGCGGCGTGCGGGTATCGTGCAGAGCGTAGTAAGTCGAGGAGTAGAGTCGACCCAGTGTTGAAGCGAGCAGACCGACTGCAGAACCGGCAAGTATGGCCCAAACATAGATTGCGTCGTTATGAGTAAACCGGCCGGTTTGATACAGGACTGCGGCGATAACGTCGCCGAGAGCGACGAACGCCATCGAAGAAGGAACAATAAAAAAGGCAATCCGTTTCAGACCAGCATCCAGACGGTGGCACAAGTTTTCGGCAACTACCTCGGTCGCTCCCAGGGCCTTCGCCATGGTTGGAAGTTCGGCTGCGGAAACGGACATGCCGAAGAGACTGACCGGCAGCGTATAGAGACTCTGCGCGTAGTTAAGCGCGACAACTGCACCCTGCCCCAGAAAGCTCGCAAACTCGGCATCAACAAACGCGCTGATCTGGACGACACCCCGGCTCATGAAAACTGGAAAAAAGTTATGAACCACCTGTTTGACATGAGCGTTAGCAATATCGATTGCGGGCCGGAAACGATGAATCAGTTTGAGCACCGTGGGCAGTTGAACGCCAAACTGAAGCGCACTCCCCACGACTGATGCCCAGGCAACAACCTCTGCGAGTGGAAATAGATCGAGGCGCTTTCCGTAGAAAATAAGGGCGGCGATTATTGCGACATTCCACGCGACCGGCGCAGTGTAAGAAATAAAGAATCGATGGTGACTGTTGAGAATTCCCAGACACCAGGCAGAGAGAACAAGCAGACCCGCTCCGGGAAAGAAAATTCTAACTAGCGTGATCGTTAACTCGCGCCGTTCGTCCTGAAATCCAGCAGCTATAGCGGTAACGAAAAGAGGAGTTGCCAGTACTCCGACCAAAACAACAAGCGAAGTAATAAGAGCCAATAGGCCGAAGACTGCGTTTGCTATCTTTGTCGCCTCCTTTTCATCACCTTGCGCCAGCAGCCTCGCATAAACCGGAATTAAGGAAGCCGAGAGAGCGCCCTCGCCAAAAACATTTTGCAGAAAATTTGGTATGCGGAAGGCAGCGCTGAAGGCGTCGCCGGCGCCCGAGCTGCCGAAGTAATGGGCAAAGATACGTTGACGAATTAGACCAACGAGACGACTGATAAGGATGCCGGCACCAACCAGAAAGGCAAACTTGCCGGCGCTTCCTGCCGGTCGAGATTGCCGATCTTTGACGGAGAACTCTCCCGTGCCGGCTCCCACTTGTTCAAAAGTCTCGCCGGCAATAAGACTTGAACCCTCGGGAAGAGTCTTCATGTCGCCTAGATCGTTTGTAGCCGCGGAAGGCAGATCTCGAGCCGGCAGTTTGCCTTCCGGTTTGATTGGAGTGTCGTCGGAGTTGGCGGGATCCTTCATCTGTTATCAGAGATCGTAGTCCTTCATTTTGTTAAGGAGGGTCTTATAACTGATGCCAAGGTCCTCCGCGGTCTTGCTTTTGTTTCCATCGTTCGCACTGAGGACTTCCTGTATCTTCCTGCTTTCCACGAGTAACAACGCCCTGTGAGCGACGTCAGACAGAGTGCCCGAGAGATTCAACTGCTGCAGCGTTTGAGTCTCCTCGGAGCTTGTTATTCCCAAACCAAGATCGATTGGCTGTAGGATCATCGTGTCGGTAAGAATACAGGCACGCTCGATAGCATTCTGGAGTTCGCGGACATTTCCCGGCCAGCTGTGTTTCCGCAAAGCGGCGATAGCTTCTTCGCTCAGGCTCGCCTCGCGACCACGAAGCTCTTTGCCGAGTTTTGAGGCAAAATTGCGAGCCAGCAGAACAATGTCTTCGCCTCTTTCTTTCAGCGGCGGAATCTCTAACGGAAATACTGCGAGACGAAAAAACAGGTCGCCACGGAACTGACCCTTCTCGACTGCGGCTTTCAGATCTCTATTGGTGGCCGCTACCACTCGAACATCGACCTCGATTGGTGCCCGGCCGCCAATTCGATCTACGACCTTTGCTTCGATAACACGTAACAGTTTGCCTTGAACGGACAACGGCAATTCTCCAATCTCATCGAGAAACACTGTACCACCAGAAGCGAGTTCAAATTTTCCCTGGCGGCGATCATTTGCGCCCGTAAACGCGCCCCGTTCATGTCCGAACAATTCATTTTCGATCAGTGTCTCCGGAATAGCAGCGCAGTTAATCGCTACAAACGGTTTGTCACGCCGGTTTGAAAGGTGGTGAACGGCCAGGGCAAATAGTTCCTTGCCGGTGCCGGATTCCCCGAGCAGCAAAACAGTTGCTTCTGTCTGGGCCACGCGCTGCGTGTCGGCAACAGCGCGTTTAATAACTTCCGACTCGCCTATGATTCGGGGAAATCCATAGCGCTTGGACCATTCCTCACGAAGTAAGACATTCTCCGTGCGAAGGCGTGCCTGCTCAAGTGCGCGCTCAACCAACAATAGTAGATGATTTGAATCAATGGGTTTCTGCAGAAAGTCGTGCGCTCCATCTTTCATCGCCTGCACGGCCTCGTCAATCGAGCCAAACGCCGTCATGACAATTACAGGAACGTCGGCATCTGCAGCCTTGGCCGCGCGCAACACATCTAAGCCCGTGCCATTTGGCATCCGCAAATCAGTCAGCACAAGACGATGGGGTGCGCGCGAGATTTCATTGATGGCCTCTCGTGCATCAGCAGATTCGTTGACTTTATAACCTGCATTTTCCAGTGTGAGGCGCAGGACCCGGCGTAAGCTTTCTTTGTCTTCGACGAGAAGTATGTTCGGCATAGGGAATCGCGAATGCCCTTACTTTGATCGGCAAAAGAATAATTACCGCTGTGTGGTACCACTCAAACGCAGTCGCATCATTCCTTGTTACTCACTAGGCTGTCAAGCAAGTATGTATTCGACTCCTGCCTGGTCTGCTCCGTTACGGAATGTGACATCGATGGAACCTGATTTCCGAACAGATCTTCTACGTTTTGGCTGGATCAAGACAAATAGTTCGGGTTTTTAGGAAAATCAGCGGGCTTTGTACTTTTAGATCAGTGTGAGGATTTCAATCCCTGGGAGTGCCACGCTGATTCTATGGGATCGTCCGCTCGTGCGGTGCCGCACGCCGTGCGCAAGTTGGACGGTAAAGCGCCCCGACGATCTATGATCGCCGGGGCGCATTTCAGTATTTGAGTTATCGCAATCGTTCAGGTCACGATGCTTGCCGGAACTCCCGTTGAATTTTATCCAATAGCTGGAAGGCAAGCTCTTGCTCATTCAGCTCTTCAAGATTGCTTTGTTCCTCTAATGCCTTCTCTTTGTCGTT
>Ga0137377_10005477_pt1 | contig 10163 bp, 10 predicted proteins | sample SagtaG_22_FD_104815 | JGI IMG/M metagenome (GOLD analysis project Ga0137377, IMG submission 104815) | Vadose zone soil microbial communities from Sagehorn Ranch, Mendocino, California, USA - Sage2_L_40_16 metaG | ecosystem: Environmental > Terrestrial > Soil > Vadose zone | place: USA... | reverse complement strand
GGGCCTATCAGCAGGATCTGCTGGATGCCGATCCCACTGCCAAATTGGAGGCCATTCCCATCGGCGAGCGCCACCCGCGTCCGTTGACCGAAAAGCAGGTAGAGGCGATTCTGGCCGCGATCCCTCGCCAGGACCTGCGCAATCGGCTGCTGGTGACGCTCCTATACGAAACCGGCATGCGCGTGGGGGAGGCATTGGGCTTGCAAGTCCAACAGGTGCATCTCAACGACCTCGATGGCGGCTACCTGCGGATTGTGGGCAAAGGGAACAAAGAGCGGGTGATTCCCTTGATCGACGCCAGTCGCAGTGTCGCCTTGTTCCGGAAACTTCTCAAAACGCTAGGCGGGGTCGGTCCACTCTTCCGAGGCGATGTGCGCAAAGGGGGTCGGCATGGTGAGGCCCTCGATTACAGTACCGTCTGGTATCACTTCGAGCGGTACGTGGACCAGGCGCGCTCTACCCATCCTGAACGGTTTGTCGATGAGCACGAACCTATCACCATCCACCGACTCCGCCACACGTATGCAACCATCAAACTGCGCGATGGGGTCAGCTTGCCGTCGGTGCGCAAGCTGCTGGGACACACCAACCTGCAGACGACGCTACGCTACACTGAGATCGATCTGGAAACGATCAAGCGCGAACTGGTGGAAGCGCGTCGAAGGAAACAATGAGGGGAGGATGAGCCATGACGGCAGCGACACTCGGCGCTTCCGGGCTTTACAGCAAGACTGGTCATCTGAGGACCTCGCTCGGTTTTTCCTCCTCGCTATGGAGGATATGCGAGAGGTGCATACCTGCCGCGGTGCAGCCAACCGGCTGGGCTTCGCGCTCAATCTGCTCCTCCTTCGCTTGCTTTTTTGTCCTCTTCCCGAAGTGAATCTTACCCCTGAGCGCATCGTCCAGTTCGTTGCCATGCAGCTCAATGTCCATCCAGAGGTCCTCGCCGAGTATGGCTCCCGGAGACCACAGACGCGCGACGAGCACCTGGTGCAGATTCGTGGCTATCTCAAACTGCGTCCCTATTCCCATGAGGAGGACGATCCTCACCTGGCCGAGTATCTGCTGGCTCGGGCAAGGCCTCGCGATGATCCTGCTGTCTTGCTCGAAGAAGCAGAGGATTGGCTGCGCGAAGAGGGCATCCTCTTTCCGGCGGAAAGCACCATTGACAAAATCATCGCCCAAGTTCGTCCACAGGCAGAAAACCAGGCCTTCGCGGCCTTGACTTCGCAACTGACCCCAACCCAGGCGCAGGCCTTGGAAGATTTGCTGCAGCGTGACCAGGGCAAGCGTGGTTCGACCTTCGCCTGACTGAAAGAACCCGCCGTGAAAGCGTCACCCGCTTCTATCAAGATCCTGATCGCCAAACTGGAGACCGTGCGCCAGCTCCAGATGAGTACGATCGATGTCTCGCAGCTGGGCCTTCCAACTTTTTGGTGAAGCGAACGTAATATTCATCTAAGGAATATCCTCGAATATCTGTTCTAGCCAGCCAAGGAAGCGTTACTCAAGAAGGTTTATGTCCGCATCCCCATTTTTTCCCTTACCAGATGGTCTCGAAATCACCTCTGGAAGCGAGACGGGTGAAGAAGTTGTTGTGTGTGACCTCGCACCGCTGGGCGCGACGCGCTTCTTCTCTCGTGAAGGCGCGCCGTTTGAGCGGGATCAGATCCACCTTCAGCATGGTGTTGAGGTGGATCACGTTGTAGGGCAGGCCGCGTCGAACCGCGTCTTTCCAGGCCTGCTCGTCGACGTAATAGTCGTGCTGGAGCAGTGGTACCAGCGAGCGCACCTGACTGGGCTCAACATCAGCAATCACGTCCACATCCTGGGTGCGCCGAGCCAGACCGTGGAGCGAGCTGGAAACCGAGCCGCCAAGATAGTACGCAATGCCAAGCTGCTCGAACGCGTCGACGATGGGAGTGAGCGCCTCCATGACATCGTGATACATCGACATCGGTGGTCTGTTCCTTTCTTTACCGCATTGCTCGTCACTCTTGCCATCACCAATGAGAGAACCGGGATGTTGATGCAGCTTTCCAATCCCTGCCTGCTGCTGGTTCGTCGCGATCAGGCGTCTCGTAGTCCTGCATCCACCAGCGCCCGGTGCCACGTCTCTATCACGTCGAGCTTGCTGACCCATTCCGCGAGGAGCGCCAGATCGAGGTCTGGTCCCTGCACTTTGAGCATGCCCAGGAGGTCATTCCATTCGGCATCGTCCTGCATACCATCGGTGCGCAATTGCTCGTCTCGCCGGTAGCGTTGCAACTTGAACAAGATCATTTCACTGGCCAAGGCAAGCCGGAAGGGGGGATAGCGGTCATCAAGCGTGTGATGGGCGATCAGCTGGTGTATGGAGGTATCGAACGCATCTCGTTTCGGGAGGACGACATCGACCTTCATCAGCGAGTCCAGATGGATCAAGGGAAACGAGGTGCGTGCTCGAACGGCCTTTCGGGTCTCATCCACGTCGAGGAGGTAGTGCTGCTGAAGCAACGTGAACAGTGAACCGCTGCCTCTTGCTCGCTGGCCTCGCAGTGGCTCTCCTGCCAGGTATGGATGCTTGACCATGCCATACTCCGGGTCAGTGATTGCACGAGCCGAAACCGCTTGCTCAGAGGAGAGCTGCGGATCATCTCAATCATGATCTGCTCGGCATCGGGATGGGTATCAACAGACTGCGTTCTCATCTCTTGCTCCTCTTATGCACAGTGTACGAGCATTGTCATAGCTCGTCAAGGAGAAGAGCGGAAACCCGGAGTGCCTGGCTGCGGCTCAACCTGGATCAGGATGATTGTCAGCCATACAGATTCGACTCAAACAGAAACAGGTCGCTCACACACGTTCACGACGAACGAGATCGACAAAGACCCTCATGAAATGGCGAGAGTGCGGGGATTTAGGCGTAGAGCGTTGATGCCTCTCTGCACTGCTGCTGTCTGACAAGATCAAAAGAATCGCCGCGGTATCAGACACCAGAGTTCCTCCCTGTCTGACATCTTGTTGTTCGTTGAGCATATTACATAGGAGGCTCGCGCTAATACCTCCCAAAGAGAGGATGACAACGAATCGGCCATGTAGGTCACGCTGGAGCATGGATCACCCGATCCACCGCTGGATACCCTCTACGTCTTTCCACCGAGTGTACCAGAGGAGCGGCAAGGCACCGGGCAGGCGGAGGAAGGCGTGTGAAATGGATCCCAACGCGCAGTGGTCTTGCTGGCAGAGCAAAGGCATCGTTGGGGAGTTCGTCTGAGCCCAAAGCGGAGCGTACAGTCAAAAGACGATGGAAGAAGAGCACACGGCACTCATCGGTCTCCTCCTACCTTTGGAGGATGGTACTCTTAGCGCAGCCTCTTCGTCATTACTGAAGGAGGAACATCTATATCCGTTTGGAGGAGCGCAGGCTGAAACTGGGACAGTATCTTTTCATGCGGCATGGCGGCAAAGTCGTCTTCTTCGGGCGCTTTGTCGCCGTACTCCGGGCCTGGGCGGCATTCCTGGCCGGGACCAACCGCATGCGCTGACCGCGCCTTTTTGCTCTTCAATGCCCTGGGGGCATCGTCTGGGCCACGCTCTACAGACTGGGCGGCTACCTGCTTGGCGACAATGTCCACCGACTGGCAGGGCCTATCGGCATCGTGACGGTCGTGCTGGCCGTGCTCCTCATTCTCGCGGCCTTTGTCATCGTGCGCCGCAACGAACAGCGTCTGGCGGACGAGGCGGAACGGGCCTTGCCAGAACAGGAGGGCAACATGGAGGTGGCTCAGGATTTTGTATGAGAAACGTTATGAGAAAAAAGAGTATTATATTACTGAGTATGATAAGTACGTTGTTGGCGCTCGTGATAGCATGCATAGTGCTCATCCGTTTTTACCCGTACACCTCTAATTTCCCTGCCTTTCCAAGAATCACCCGCACCCAAGCAGGGGCAGAGGGAGACCCGGTGAACCTGATCTTGGTCGGGACGAAAGAGCAGATTCTGCACAGCTTTCAACAAGCCGGATGGCTGATTCCTGATCCCATTACCTCCCAAACATCCGAGAAAATTGCGGTTGCGAGTCTTGCTCACCGAAGTTACCCAACGGCCCCAGTCAGTAATCTCTACGTCTTTGGGAGAGTCCAGGATCTAGCCTTTGAAAGGCCCACCAACGATGTCCAAAACCGCGGGCATATTCGCCTCTGGCAGACCGGAATGCTCCTCGGGGGACAACTCGTCTGGGTGGGACAAGCCTCCTATGATCGGGGGATTGAGCTCAGTGGCACCAACCATCTTCCCACCCATCACATTGCTCCGACCGTTGATCTGGAAAGAAATACCGTCGGCACTGACCTGGAAAAAACCGGGCTGGTTAAAGATGAAGAGTATGGAGCATTTACTCCTCCCATTTTCTCTGCCCGCAATGGGGGAGGAGATTATTACGAAAGCGATGGCGATGTGCTGGTGATCAACTATACGACTGCTCCCATCCCACTCTATCAGCAAGCATGGATGATCTACGACCTGAAAAATGGGGTCTTCAGCTTCTACGATACGCTCTTCACTGCGCCTCTCCTTGCGTTGGCTTTCGGCATGCTGGGCCTTTCAGCGATTGTGGTGGAGCTTTGGCTGGCGTCTCGATGGCTCTTGAAGAAACGTGGCCCGCGAGGACGAATGACTCCGTGAACTGGCAAGCACAACAGGCATCCAGAGGAAAGCCTCCCATTTGTAGTCCAGGCTACAGAAAAAATGTTTGCAGCTTGCTATACTCTCTTTACATCATCGTGTAGCGCAAGGTACTTGTTTGCGTCATGATGATTTTACTAAGAAAAGAGAAAAGGAGCCCTCCAATAGAGCCAGGAGTACAGGAGCTAACATGGATATCAGCCCGGTCAACACCATCCCCGCTGTTCGCACGAAGCAAGACGCTGACTACGTCTTCTATGAGTTGACCCGCAGTATTTGCCCTGACTGTCGCCGGGTCATCGACGCGCATATCCTCCTCCGTGAGAATAAGGTCTACATGCGCAAGAGATGTCCTGAGCACGGGCCATGTGAAGCCCTGGTCTACGGCGATGCCAGGGCCTATACGTCGGCGGCGAAGTTTAACAAACCCGGCACCATCCCGCTTGCATTTTCCACGCCGCTCGTCCATGGATGCCCTCACGACTGTGGCCTGTGCCCCGATCACCAGCAGCATGCCTGTCTGGGGATCATCGAGGTGAACAGCGCGTGCAACATGGAATGCCCGCTGTGCTTTGCCAACGCGGGGGCTGGCTTTAACCTGACGCTCGATGAGGTGGAGGGCATGCTGGATCACCTGGTCGAGACCGAAGGCACCCCTGAAGTGGTCCAGTTCTCAGGGGGCGAGCCCTCGATCCATCCACAGATTATCCAGATGATGCATGCGGCCAAGGCACGCAACATCCGCTACGTCATGCTCAATACCAACGGCAAGCGGATCGCCGAGGACGACCACTTTCTCGCCGAACTGGCCGACATTCGTCCCTCGATCTATTTTCAGTTTGATGGCTTTGGGTCGGAGACCTATCGTATGCTTCGCGGTGAGCCCGACATTCTTGGGCAAAAGTTACGCGCCCTGGATCGCCTGGCCGCCATCGGTCTGTCCGTGGTACTTGTGCCGGCCGTCGAACGTGGTGTCAACCTCCATGAGGTCGGGGCCATCGTGCAATTTGCCATCGGGCATCCAGCCGTGCGTGGCATCAATTTTCAGCCTGCTTTCCATGCGGGGCGCCATGGCGAGCACGATCCATTGCAGCGCCTGACCATCCCAGATATTCTCCAGGCGATGGAAGAGCAGACCAACGGCACGTTCCTGGTCAGTGACTTTGTTCCCGTTCCATGCTGCTTCCCGACGTGCAACTCGGTGACGTATGCCCTCATCGACGGCGAGACCATTCTCCCGCTCCCGCGTGTGCTCAACGTGGATGACTACCTGGACTATATTACCAACCGGGTCACCCCTGATCTCTCCGACGACATCAAAGGAGCGCTGGAGGGCCTCTGGTCTTCTTCGTCCGTCGCCGGGTCAGAGAAAGCCACCCGGCAATTCGCGCTGTCGTGTGCCGCGTGCGGATTGGCGGATGGGTTTGATGTGAGCACCTTTGCCCAGCATATCTTCATGATTATGCTGCAGGACTTCATGGACCCCTGGACCTTTAACCAGAAGAACGTGATGAAGTGCTGTAAGGAAATCCTCCTGCCCGACGGCAAGCAAATTCCTTTTTGCGCGTACAACAGCGTCGGCTATCGCGAGCAGGCGAGAGAGCAGCTTGCCGCACGCGAACGAGCGCGCAATCGGGCTCGACGTGATGGCACCTCGTATACTCCGCCGCCACTGACGTTTACGTTTGATCAGCCAGTGGATCAGGCTCACCCTGCCAATGGCTCGAATGGTCAACACGCCAAGACGCGGACGCACTCGTGAGAATGGAGACCCGCATGGACACGAGAGCAGACAACATGGCAGGAGTCCAGGCCGATGAGGTCAAGGCCTGTTGCGCCGCAGCATACGCAAGCGACTGGGCGCGCCACCTGCTGGGTGAGTCGTTCCATCCCGGCGGCCTTCTCCTGACCAAACGCCTGGGGACACTCCTCGACCTTGGACCGGGCAAGCATCTCCTGGATGTGGCTGCCGGCAAAGGGGCCAGTGCCATCTTTCTGGCACAACAGTTTGGTTGTGAGGTGAACGGTGTCGAGTACGGACAGGAGGCGGTGCGAGAGGCGACGCGCGCAGCCGAAGCTGCTGGCATCGCCCACCTGACCCACTTCGAGCAGGGCGATGCAGAGCGCCTCGCGTTTGCCGATGGCCAGTTTGATGCCATCATCTGCGAATGCGCCTTCTGTACCTTTCCGAACAAAATTGCTGCTGCCGAAGAGTTCGCCCGCGTGCTGCGGCCTGGTGGCAGCATGGGTCTGACGGACCTGACGCGCAAAGGCTCGGTGCCTCCAGAACTGCAAGGGCTGCTTGCCTGGATTGCCTGCATCGCCGATGCACTGAGGATCGACGAGTACGCGCGCTACCTGAGCGATGCAGGCCTCACAGTTGATCGTATCGAACCACATGACGATGCGTTGACCACTATGGTCCACGATATTCGCACGAAGCTGTTCGCGGCTGAGCTACTGGTGAAACTGAAACAAATGAACTTGCCCTCGCTCGACTTTGAGCAGGCCAAATCGCTTGCTCGCGCGGCCGCCGACGCGGTGAAAGATGGGCGCTTTGGATATGCACTGATGACCGCCGCCAAGCCGGGTTGAGCGACTTCTCATGCTCACGTTCAAGCATATGGCTGGCCACCTCACGAAGATCAAGCGGTGCTCTGTTGACATAGAAGACGCAGTTACGTGGCATGAAGAGAACCCCCTTTTCCTGAAGTAGAGTGCTGAACCAGGAAGAGCTCTGTAGCGTAGACTACAAAAGTTACTTTCTCCTCGTATGTTCACTTGCCCGTTTTTATGCACAGCATAATGAACGGCCGACCCCGACCAGGTAAACTGCTTGGGCGATATCCCTCCCTGCTGAAGGAATGGTGGTATGCGCGAAAAGCGCTCTCTCCTCCATTGGTTTCTTGACCGTCGTCATCAGGAATGTGTCTGCTTGGGCGTGCGTAGCGCTGTATCGTGTCTGGCAACCGCATCGTATCTATATCAAATAGGAAGTTCCATTGCAGTTTTTTTCGACGCTTTCCTCAAAAAGATCGCAGTGGCCTGGTGAGGAAAGTCAGAAGTCAGGACGGTCAACGTGACAGCAACCGAGGAGTTCCTTGCCCGGCTGGATCGCAGATCGAAGGAGAAGCACGATGCGTGTACGTCATCTCCTCGCACGGCAGGAGAACAGGCTCAGTGAACCTGTAGCGCTCATGGAGTCGCCCACAGGCCAGAGCATGTGCGATCATCTGCTCACCATAGACATCTTTCGCGGCCTGGGATCACAGGATTTTGGGGTCATCGGCCATGAGATTGAGAAGCGGACCTGCTGCAAGGGCCAGATCCTCTATTCACAGGAGGATCCGGTCGAAGCGCTCTTCCTGCTCAAGCGCGGGCGCGTGCGGCTCTATCGCCTGACGCCTTCCGGCAAGCGGCTGGAGCTGGCCGTGATCGAGCCGGGCACCTTCTTCGGGGAGATGCCGCTCCTCGGGGAATCGATGCGCAATACGTATGCCGAAGCGCTCGAAGACGCGCTGATCTGTGTCTTGAGCCGCACTGATATTGAGCGGCTGGTATGTGCGCACCCACAGGTGGCGTTGCGGATCATCGAGGTGTTGGGTCAGCGCCTCGCACTGTGCGAGGCGCGTCTCGAAGAGGTGGCTTATCGGAGTGTTCCGGCACGCATTGCCGCGGTCCTTGTGCGGCTCAGCCAGGAGCAGCTTGATGAGGTGGTGGAGATCACGCACCAGGAACTGGGCGATATGATCGGAGCACTGCGGGAGACAGTCACCAAGACGCTCGATGAGTTCCAGCAGACAGGCCTGGTGGAGCTCTCCCGCGGGCGCATCGTCCTGCGGAACGTGGTGGGCCTCCAGGCGCGGATGGAGGAGTAACCGGTCGCACCCCTTGTAATGTAGTCTAGCATACAGACAGGGCGCGCAGACGAAGCTATACTTGCTAGAGAGACAAGAGCATCCGAAGGAGCAATGAAGCGTGGTGAAGTGTTGTCTCTCGCAAGCATGGACGCCTTCAGACCGAGAGCCAGAGGCACACTCCTCCATCCTTTCGGGATCACTCTCCCCTTACAAGCAAGAGGATGAGCGTCTTCTTTTTGGTGAACTGACAGCTTGCACCAGGTCCTGGTGACAATGCGTCTCTCACCTTGCAAACGACTCTGTCGGTGGTAGTGGTGTAGTCACGGTCCTCCAGGTTGCTGGGAGGCAGGACGTGCAGAAAGAGATCGAAGAGGCGAGAAAAAAGCGTTGTCTATTACGCACGCAACAAAGCAACCCGGAGTGACGGTGAGGCCTCCCAAAGAGGTCCGCAGCAAGCGCCCGCTGGCACCAGGTGCAGGGAGCACACATGACGGATGAACAACTGCGCGAGTGTCTCAAAGATCTGCTGCGTTCCAATGTCAGTCAGGGCTATTCCAGGCTGCTCAAGACCGACTACTGCTATACCAAACCGTCGCCAGGCACGTACACGTTTCAGTGGCGGTGGGATACGTGCTTTGAGGCCTTTATGCTCTGCGCCCTGGGCGAGTACGACCTGGCCAAACGCACGCTTAACAGCCTGTTTGCCATGCAGGAAGCAGACGGCTTTGTGGGGCATATGATCTTCTGGAAAAGCAGGCTCCCCCGAAACCCACTGAATGTGCTGCAGGCCAGGCCACGGCTTTCGCTGCTGCGTCCCTTCTGCCAGGCCATCTCTGTGTATCAAAGGGACGGTGCGCCCGTCCTGGTATGCCGAGTATGCTCTTGAGCACGGCCTGAACGCTCTGCTCCTGAAACCATACCTGCCACCTCGAGGGAGGGGGATGCCGCGCCAATTTTTGAGGAGAGGAGAGCGCATGAGTATAACGATTCCTATGTTCTCGGGCACCATACCGTACGTGACCACCGAGCAGATGATCGAGGTCGATCGAGCGATGGTGGAAGATGTCCGCATTGAGCTGATCCAGATGATGGAAAACGCCGGGCGCAACCTGGCTCACCTCGCCCGCATACGCTTCTTCGATGGCAATCCCCACGGCAAACACGTGGTCGTGCTGGCCGGAACGGGTGGCAACGGTGGTGGCGCGTTGGTGTGCGCACGCCGACTACACACCTGGGGCGCCCGGGTGCAGGTGGTGGTGACCCATCCTGCCGAGAACTTTACCCCTCTTCGTGCGCATCAACTGGATAGTTTGCGGCGGATGCAGGTGCCTGTCGCTCAGGCTGCAGCGGTCAACCAGCTGGGAAGTCCAGCCTTGATCGTGGATGGTCTGGTTGGCTACCGCCTGCGGGGTGCCCCGCATGGACCCGTCGCGGACCTGATCCACTGGGCCAACGTAGAAGCTGCGCCCATTCTGGCCCTGGATGTCCCCTCTGGCGTCGATACCACCAGCGGGACCGTCTTTGATCCGGCGATCAAGGCGACGGCGACCATGACCTTAGCCTTGCCCAAAGCAGGGCTGCGTGCCCCAGGGGTGGAGACACTGGTGGGGGAACTCTACCTGGCCGACATCAGCGTT
>Ga0137377_10005476_pt1 | contig 10163 bp, 11 predicted proteins | sample SagtaG_22_FD_104815 | JGI IMG/M metagenome (GOLD analysis project Ga0137377, IMG submission 104815) | Vadose zone soil microbial communities from Sagehorn Ranch, Mendocino, California, USA - Sage2_L_40_16 metaG | ecosystem: Environmental > Terrestrial > Soil > Vadose zone | place: USA... | reverse complement strand
TGGTGCACCGGCTCGACCGGGAAACCTCGGGCTGTCTTCTCATCGCGAAAACGCGCTTTGCCGCCACCGCACTGACCGGCTCGTTCCGCCATCGCTCGGCGCGCAAAATCTACTGGGCGCTGGTCGCGGGCGTGCCGAAGCCGAAGCAGGGCCGCATCTCGACCTATCTCGCGAAAGAGGAAAACGAGGAGGACACCATCATGCGCATCGCCGCCCATGGCGACGAGGGCGCGAGCCACGCGGTGACCTATTACGCGGTGGTGGAGACGGCAGCGCAGAAGCTCGCCTGGGTGTCGCTGAAGCCCGTCACGGGACGGACGCATCAATTGCGTGCGCATATGGCGCATATCGATCACGCCATCGTCGGCGATCCCAAATATTTCAACAAAGAGAACTGGCAACTGCCGGGTGGCCTGCAGAACCGGCTGCATCTTCTGGCGCGGCGGATATCCATTCCGCATCCGCGCGGCGGCGTCATCGACGTCACCGCGCCGCTGCCGCCGCACATGCTGCAGTCGTGGAACCTGCTTGGGCTTGAGGCCGACCGGTTCGATCCGATCGAGAACGCGCCGGAGGAATGACCGGGCCTTGCGCCGTCAATGCGCCGCCATCCAATATCGTCTGAGGGCAGCAAGATCTATCAAAGCGAGGTCGCACGGATCGGGTATCGTTCGGTCCGAAGTGAATTTCGGCGTCGACCAGAGCCGCTTGTGCAAAATTCGGAGGTCCCGCATATGATCAGGACTCTGCTCCACAAGGCGTTTTTTCTCTTCGTTCTCGGCTCGGCGACCGTCTCCAACGTCGCAGCAAATGCGCAGACGCTCGTTCTGCAGGGAGGCAAAGTCTATCCTTCGCCTGACGCCGCGCCGCTTCCCGATGCCGTCGTTGTGACGTCCGGTGGCGTCATCACCACGATCGGTAGCCGCGGCAACGTCCAAATCCCACCGGATGCGCGGGTCATCGATTGCACCGGCAAGACCGTCGTCGCCGGCTTCTGGAACAGCCACGTCCATTTCACGGAGGTTGCATGGAGAAACGCCGCCAATGCACCTGCGGTATCGCTCGAAGAGCATATGCAGGAAATGCTGACGCGATGGGGCTTTACCACCGTGTGGGATCTCGGTTCGGACCCGGGAAACTCCTTGCCTCTCCGCCGCCGCGTCAACTCAGGCGAAGTTCTCGGTCCCAACATCTTGTTTGCGGGCAGCATGTTCCCTAAGGGCGGTCATCCCATTTATGTGCCCAGTGACGTGCCGCTCCCCGAGGTCGCTGTCCCGGACGAAGCCGCGAAATTATCGCGCGATTATCTCGAAATGGGCTTGGACGGTATCAAGCTTTTTACCGGCTCATTCATGGGCGACAAACCCGTCGTGAATATGGATCCGGCCATCGCCAAGGCCGCAGTCGATGTGGCACATGCGCAAGACAGGCCGGTGTTCGCCCATCCGCAAAACCGAACCGGTGTGGACACGGTCATTGCGGCCGGAGTCGATGTGCTCGCTCACACCACGCCCGGAGTACAGAACTATGCCCCCGAGCAACTCGCTCGCTTCAAATCCCAAGGGATCGCACTGATTCCGACACTGTCTCTTTTTACGACCGTTGTCCTCGATCCCGGCGCGACTGCCCGACTGGTTGACTCCACCGTGAACCAGCTCAAGGCCTTTTCGGAGAACGGTGGCGTTGTTCTTTTTGGAACCGACGTCGGTTTCACAAAGGTCTATGACACTTCCCTCGAATTCGAACTCATGAACCGGGCGATTTCGCCAAGCCAGGTCCTCGCCTCCCTCACGACGAATCCCGCCCAATACTTCAAAGCCGCGAAGAAGGGGAAAGTTGAACAAGGATTTGACGCCGATCTCGTGGTCCTCGACGGCGATCCCCTTGCCGATGTTCGGAACCTCGCCAAGGTCGCCTACACCATCCGCGCGGGCCAGGTCATCTATCGGAACCGGTGAAGAAGCTTGCGGCCCGATCCTGCCAACCCAATATGATCGGGATGAAGCGATTAGTGATCATGATTTGCGCGGCGATGTGGACGTTGCTTCCGGGCAGCATGTCAGCGCAACAGATATTGATTCCACCCGGCGGGTCGCAATTCAATCCGCCGCCTCCGCCACCGCCGCCTCCGCCCAAGATCGAGGTGCCCAAGGTTCCGCAGATGGATGCGCCGCTGCGCTACGATTATCGGCCGGCGCCGCGGTCCTCGTTCGGCGACCGCGTGACCCGCTGCCTCGACGAAGCCGCTGCCGCCGGTGTGAAGCCGAGCCACCGCGCCGCCTATTCGCGCAGTTGCGCCAATCGCGGCGATTAGCACGTGTCATCGCGCCGGCCGTCGCTAGTTCGTCATTGCGAGCGAAGCGAAGCGATCCAGGATCGCAAAGAAAGTCTGGATTGCTTCGCTTCGCTCGCAATGACGGTCTCTGAGGAGGCCGCAGCGTGGCCGTCTCGAAGAGCGAACGTCCCCGCTCAGTTCTTGAACTGATCCAAAAACATCCGCAGGGAGTCATGCGGGCTCTCGACGTCCGAGATCAGCCAGCCTTCGGGGCCGTTGACGAGGATGAAGTTCAGCATGACCGCGCGGCCATTGTTGTCGAAGGCGACCGCGACATAGGTCTTGTCGAACTGCCTGCGCAGGATGGCGATCGAGATCGCGCCGAGCTTCCAGGTCGGGCTCTGCACCAGGAAATCATAGGGCTCGCTCTTCACCGACCTCCACGGGGCTCGCAAGCTCGGGTCGAAGAATTGCCGGGTGGTCCCTTCGTCCCTTGGCAATCCCCTGGAGAAATCGGGCGCGCCCTTGCCGTAATAGGCATAGACATTGCGGACCAGCGATTCCGGCGAGCGGAACCCGGCCTCGGCGCTTGAGACGCCAGAACCGGTGAGCAGAACCAGAATGGCCTTGAGGATCCGTGGCATGGCCGGCACGCTTGATTTGCCTTCGGTGCTGGAGCCTTGCCGTTCCGATTGAATCGGAACGGAAGCTCTAGCTTTTTGTTTTGACGCGGTTTCTCTACGCGACCCGGTACCCACCCCGGATCAAGTCCGGGGCAGGCTTTCGCTGGAAAACGCTCTATCATAGCTTGCGCCCCAGTGGGCCGCGACCAAAGGAAGCCGATAACGCATGCGTGACCTGTTCGACGAGGTGGCCGGGCAATCCCCGCTGGATCCGCAGGAAGCCGCGCGGCGCGGCACGCGCACCCCCCAGCGCAAGCGGTTCTATGCCAGGGCCGGCGTGATCGAGGCGCAGGGAGTTCGAGATGGCGGCTTCGCGGTCACGCTCGACGGCAAGCCGATCCGCACCCCCTCCGGGCGTACCGTGACCGTGCCGGCGCGGGACATCGCGGATGCGATCGCCGCCGAATGGGAGGCGCAGCGAGAGACCATCGATCCCCTGACCATGCCGCTGACGCGGTTCGCCAACAGCGTGGTCGAGGCCGTCGTCGACCGGACCGAACTGGTGGCGGACGATGTCGCCAAATATCTGCGCTCCGATCTGCTCTTCTATCGCGCCGGCCACCCCGAGGGGCTGGTGGCGCGGGAGGCCAGGCATTGGGACCCCGTGCTGTTCTGGGCGGCGGATGCGCTGGGCGCGCATTTCATCCTTGCCGAGGGCATCATGCATGTCGGCCAGCCCGACTCGGCGGTGCAGGCCGCGCGGGCGGCGCTGCCGTCCGATCCCTGGTCGATCGCGGCCATCCACGTAATCACGACGCTGACGGGCTCGGCGCTGCTCGCGCTGGCGCTCCTTAACGGCATGCTCGACCCCGACCAGGTCTGGGCCGCTGCCCATGTCGATGAGGACTGGAACGCCGAGCAATGGGGGGTCGACGAGGAGGTCGCCACGCGCCGCGCCGCGCGGCTGATCGATTTCAAGGCCGCCATCCGCATTCTCAGGGCCTTGAAGCCGGCCGGTTAACGAGAGGTTTACGCCGCTCGGCTAGCCTGCCGGGTGCATGGTGCTCACGATCAACCCGACTCTGCCCGCGACGTCCGCCTCCCTCGGGGCGGGCAGTTCGACGCCCACGCTCGTGCTGCAGCCGGGCACGGTGGTGAGTGCCCAGGTGCAGACCGTTCTCGCCGAGAATCTCGTTCGCATTGCCATCGCCAATCTCTCCATCGACGTGCTCACCGAGGTCGCGCTCACGCCCGGCCAGAACCTGCAGTTGGCGGTGTCGCAAACGCAAGACGGCGTCCGGCTTGCCGTGGTCGGGCAGGGCGCCGGCACAGGGTCGGCGGACGCCGCAAGCCTTGCGACTGATACGCCAGTCGGCGCCACAGCAGGCCCGTCGCCTGTCCTGCCGGCGTCAAATGATCCCCTGACGCCGCTGCAGCGCATTGCCGTCTCCGTCGCTTCCGAGAACGCGGCCGCGCAGCAGCAGAGTCTCGCGCCACTCTTTGCCGACCTCAACGCGGTCGCCGCATCGAACAGCCTGCCGCCGGCCGTACGTGAGGCGGTGGCGCAGGTGCTCGCCCAGCAGACCAATCTCGATTCAGGCCTGACCGGCGGCGACATCGAAAATGCGGTCCAGAAATCCGGGCTGTTTCTGGAGGCCGCATTGGCCTCGGGATCGGCTCCTGCCGGCGGCGGCGTTCCGGACCTGAAGGCCGCGCTGATCGTGCTGCGTCAGACGCTGGTGACGGCGCTTGGGACGGCCGAAGGCGCAGCGGCGTCAACACCACAGCCGGCCGTGTCGGCCGCGCCCGCGAGCGATGCAAAGACGGCCGCGTCGCCCACGCTGGTGCCGTCGCTGCCCGTGGAGATCGACGTCCCCGACATCCTGTCGCCACAGGCGCAGCTCGCGCTCACCGGTGAGGCCGCGGCAGGCAATCCGGGTCGGCTCACGCTCGCCGATGTGCTCTCGAACGGACCACAGACGGTCGCCTCGGCGATGGCGTTGACCTTGCTGCAAGAGGCGCTGCCGGACATCCGGCGCGCCGCCGGCTTTGCGTCGGCCGCGACGGCCGCCTTCCAAGACGGGCGAAGCGAGGCGGGCACCATTCGAACCAACACGCCGCCGCCGCCGTTTCGCGGCGCGCTGCCGTCGGCGCAGCCGATCGCCTCGCCCTCGATCGCAGCTGACGCGCCGCTTGCGACATTGGCGCATCGGCTCTTGGATGACACCGATGCGGCGATCGCGCGCCAGACGCTGTTGCAGGTCGCCTCCTTGCCTGATCGCACCGACGCCGCCGGCACCCGCATCGAGGCGTCGATGCCGCGCTGGAATTTCGAAATCCCGTTCGCGACACCGCAGGGGACCGCGATGGCGCAGTTCGAGATCGCGCGTGACGGCGGTGGCGACGAGGCGGAGGCGGCCAAGCAGGTCTGGCGGGCGCGGTTCTCGCTCGATGTCGAGCCGGCCGGCCCGGTGCACGCGCTGATCACCTTCAGCGGCGAGCGCACCTCGGTGCGGATGTGGGCGGAGCGGCCGGCGACCGCGGCGCAATTGCGCATCAGTGCCGGCGAGCTCAGCCAGGCGCTGATCAAGGCCGAGCTCGAGCCCGGCGATATCGTGATCCGGGATGGCGCGCCGCCGCAACCGGCGCCGGCACAAGCGGGACATTTTCTGGATCGCGCGCTATGAGCACGGACGTGAGGAACCAACTCGCCGTCGCGCTGCACTATGACCGGTCCGGCGCGCCGCGGGTCATCGCCAAGGGCAAGGGGGCGATCGGCGCCAAGATCATCGAGGTCGCCAAGGCCCACGACGTGCCGATCGAGGAAAACGAGATGCTGGCCGGCGCGCTGTCCAATGTCGAACTCGGCGACGAAATCCCGGTGGAGCTTTACAAAGCGGTCGCCGAAGTCCTGGTCTTCGTGCTGCGGCTGTCGGGCAAAATTCGCTGAGCTTTGATACTGCTGTCATCGTTTCACCACGATGCCGTCGGCATCGTCGCGGCCGTTTATTGAGAGCTCGTGGAATGCCGCCCGTGATCAATCGCCGCCATGCCCTCGGTGTTCTTGCTGCCGCCACTATTTTGCCCGCCCGTAGCTTCGCCAACGTCGCCGCCCAGCGCAGCGAAATCCGCGAAAGTCTCGCCAAGCACTTTCTGGAGGACGGAACCGTCGGCACTTTCGTCGGCTACAAGATCGACGACTACCTGATCATTGCCAGCGACAAGAACCGGTCAGGGGAGGCGAAACTGCCGGCCTCGACCTTCAAGATTCCCAACTCGCTGATCGCGCTGGAGACCGGCGCGGTGGAGGACCCCGACAAGGACGTCTTCAAATGGGACGGGGTGACGCGCCCGATCGAGGCCTGGAACAAGGATCACACGTTACGCAGCGCGATCGCCGCCTCCGTCGTGCCGGTCTATCAGGAGATCGCCCGCCGCATCGGCGAGGTGCGCATGCAGAAATATGTCGATCTGTTCGACTACGGCAACCGCGACATCGGCGGCGGCATCGACCAGTTCTGGCTGACCGGAAACTTGCGTATCGATCCGGTACAGCAGGTCGATTTCGTCGATCGCTTGCGCCGCGGCGTGCTGCCGATTTCCAAGCGCAGCCAGGAATTGGTGCGCGACATTTTGCCGGTGACGAAGGTCGGCGATGCCGTGATCCGCGCCAAATCCGGGCTGTTGGGCGCCGAGCGCGGCGAGCCCTCGCTCGGCTGGATGGTGGGCTGGGCCGAGAAAGGCAGCGCGCACACGGTGTTCGCGCTCAACATGGACTGCCCCGAGCCGCGCCTCATCCCCGAGCGGATGGTGCTGACGCAGGCCTGCCTCAAGGATATCGGCGCGATCTAGAGCGTGATGACTTTTCTTCGAATCGTCATCTCGCTCTATCTTTTTGTTTGAGCATGATCTTTTCGGAAAACCAGTACCCACTTTTCCGGATCACGCTCTAGCGCCGCTCAAGCGCAAGCGAGACGGCCCTGATGTCGGTCCCCTGGGGCTGGATCGACACCGTTTGCCGGTTGCCGCGCGTGGTCAGCGACAGGTTGGCCGCGAAGTTTTGCCCGTTCGCCGCCACCTCGATGCGATCGCCGGCCGCGCGGCCGGCAAGCGTGCCGGATGCGTTGCGGCTGGCCTCGGTCCATTGGCCGGAAATGGCGCCGCCACTGTACTGCGCATCGCTCGCCAGGTCGAAATTGTAGCTGGGGCTGGCGCATCTTAAGCTGAGGCGAAGCTCGACGCCGCTGCCGTCGACGTCATAGGACGCGCGGCAGCGCAGCCGCTCCTGTTCTCCATTGGCCATGCTGATCGTGCCGCCGCCCGACCATGAGCCGGCCATGGCGCGGAACGGGGACATCATCGCGGCGTGGGTGGGGGGTCCGGCCAAGCTCAGCGCCATCAACAGCACGCCTGTGCTCAAGCCGGTCCCTGCGATCGTGGATTTTTTCATGGGAAACCTCCGAACTCTGGGTTGATGACCCCCAACGCGGCAATGGCGATCGGGTTCAATCAAGTTCCAAAGGCGCTGGTTCACATTGTCGCGCTGGATTAGGCTTGCCGCCACAGACAAGAAGCGTTCGGAGGAAACATGCATTCGACGTCCATCTGGCTCTCATCGCTCGCGATTGCCGCGGCCGGCGGCTGGTTCGCTGCGACGATGTTCGCGGGCCCCGCCACCAGCAAGGAGCCGCGCTTTCCGCAACTCACCATGGATCAGCTCGACGAGAAGCAGAAGCCGCTCGGCGAGCAGATCATGAAGGTCTCGAGCGTCGGCTTAGGGGGACCCTATAACCCGATGATCCGCAGCCCCGTGCTGGGCCAGCGGCTCTATGATCTGTTCTACTATCTGCGCTGGCAGACCTCGGTGCCGACCAAGCTCAACGAGTTCGCGATCCTGATCATCGGGCGGCAATGGCGCTCGCAGGTCGAATGGTTCGCGCATGCGCCGCTGGCGGCAAAGGCCGGCTTGTCAGCCGGTATCATCGCGGAGTTGAAGGAGGGCAAGCGGCCGTCGAGCATGGCCGAGGACGAGGCCTTGGTCTACGACTTCGTGACCGAGCTCACGACCACGAAGAAGGTGTCCGACGAAACCTTCGCGCGGGCGAAGAAGATATTCAACGATCAGCAGATCGTCGATCTGACGGCAGTCGCGGGCAATTACGTCATGGTCGCGATGATGCTCGCAATGGCGGAGGAAACCGTGCCGCCCGGCAAGGAAGAGCCGTTCAAGATGGGCGAGAAGTAGACCCAGGCACCGGCTCTCTCAACGTCGTCATGCCTGGGTTTATCCAGGACGAGCCCGGCCATGACGGAACAAGTACTACGCATGCTATCAAATGCTGCTCGTCTCAATCCTTCGCCGGCGGCAAGTTGCCGGCCAGCGCCTTGTCGATCGCGCAGGCGCCGATTTCGCAGATGGCCTGCGAGATCACGTCGCCGTTCCTGGCAAATCCGGATGCCAAAAAATCGAACTGGGTGCGAGCCAATCGCAAGGATTCAATCGGTACGACGGCGATCGAGTGATCGATCGAGGTTGCCTGGCTCCGCAGGCCGTCGAGCTCGGCCTTGGCGTCCTTGAAGCGCGCTTCGGCGTCTTCGACCAGGGCCCGCAGGCGGCGCGCTTCCTCGGCGAAGAAATTCCGCTCGCTTTCGTTCTGCCGGCTGCTCTCCGCGAGCTCGGTTTTCAACGCGCCGATCTTGGCGTGCAGATTGTCGGATCCAAACTCCGCCGCCTCGCGCAGCTTGAGATTTCGCTCATGATCTTCCTGTTGTTCGCGATGAGCCTGTTCGGCAATCGACGCGCGGCGCGTCAATGTCTCGATCAACGAGGCGGCTTTCAGCAGCATCTCCGCGCTCCGCCCGCTGGTCATCATGCTGGCGAGCCGCCGCAGGAAGTCGAGGATATCCTGGTTGTCGTTCGGCGGCGGAGATGAGGCCGTTGCGGACATCGGCGGGCCATCTGGAGATGAGGAGCGGGGGCTATTTCGGTACGAATTTCCTGAAACGACGGGTTGGCTGCGGCACGGGAATGCCGGCCATTTTATCAGCTATGGGGCCGGGAATCACGGTCAAGCCGCGGTGATGAGCCCGGTTTTTGCAGCACCTGCCTCAAGCGCCCGGGGCGTTCCGCCCGATCCGGCCGAGATGGGTGAAGGTAAATCCAGCCGCATATTTCAGGCCATAGCCGAGCGCGCGGTCGAAGCCGATATGGGCGAGCCAGATCATGGCGATCGAGAGCGTGAGCGGCGCTTCGAAGCCAAATCCAAGCGTCAGCAGCGCCACCGGCGCCATGTAGCTGTGGGCGGCGTTGTAGACGAGCGCGCCGGTCCTGGGACCGGACAGATAGGCCAAAAAGCTCAGGTCTGGGGCCAGAAACAGCATCGCGAAAATCCACCACGAGCCGTCCCAGGCGCCATACAGGACCACCATGCCCGCAAACAGCGTCAGGCCCTCCAGCCGGAGCAGGGTCTTGACGCCGCCGGTCGCGGCGCCGGTGGCATTGGTGGCGACGGTCTCACTCATGGGGGCTTCCTCAAGTCTTCGATTCGTCCGTCCTTGGATACGCCAAAGACGGCCAAAAAGCCGGTTTCCGGTTCGGAAACCGCCGTGTTAGAACGCCCGAAATTACCCAAAAAGGACGGGCGAAAAGCCGATGAAGGATATTCTGGACACCCTTGAAGAACGGCGCGCGGGCGCCAAGTTCGGCGGCGGCGAGAAGCGCATCGAGGCGCAGCACGCCCGCGGCAAATTGACCGCGCGCGAGCGGATCGAGCTTCTGCTCGACAAGGGATCGTTCGAGGAACTCGACATGTTCGTCGAGCACCGCTCGACCGAATTCGGCATGGAGAAGACCAAAGTGCCCGGCGACGGCGTCGTCACCGGCTGGGGCACCGTCAACGGCCGCAAGACGTTCGTCTTCGCCAAGGACTTTACGGTGTTCGGCGGTTCACTCTCCGAAACCCACGCGCAGAAGATCGTCAAGATCCAGGACATGGCGATGAAGGCGCGGGCGCCGATCATCGGGCTCTATGACGCCGGCGGCGCGCGCATCCAGGAGGGCGTCGCAGCGCTTGCGGGCTATTCCTATGTGTTCCGCCGCAACGTCATTGCCTCCGGCGTGATCCCGCAGATCTCCGTGATCATGGGGCCGTGCGCCGGCGGCGACGTCTATTCGCCTGCGATGACCGACTTCATCTTCATGGTGAAGAACACGAGCTACATGTTCGTCACCGGCCCCGACGTGGTGAAGACAGTCACCAACGAGG
>Ga0137377_10005464_pt1 | contig 10176 bp, 10 predicted proteins | sample SagtaG_22_FD_104815 | JGI IMG/M metagenome (GOLD analysis project Ga0137377, IMG submission 104815) | Vadose zone soil microbial communities from Sagehorn Ranch, Mendocino, California, USA - Sage2_L_40_16 metaG | ecosystem: Environmental > Terrestrial > Soil > Vadose zone | place: USA... | reverse complement strand
CGCGGGTGGGGCCAAATCAGAGTGCAACAACCCCGCTGCGACCGCCCCCGGGTGGGGCCAGATCAGAGGAGAACAGTGGGGCCATTTCAGAGTGCTACAGCCAGCGCGGGGTGCGCTGCGGGAGGCGGTGGAGATCTATGCGGGCCTGGGGGCGGAGTGGGATATCGGCCGGGCAGGTGCGCGGCTGCGGCCCTACGGGATCCGGCCTGGCCGGGGAGGTTACCGGCGGCGCCCGGTTACCGGGTGGAAGGCGCTGACGCCGACCGAGGTGAAGGTTGCCTACCTTGTGGCGGAGGGGCGGTCCAATCCGGATGTCGCGGCGGAGCTGTTCTTGTCGCGGAACACGGTGCAGACGCATGTCTCGCACATCCTGGCCAAGCTCGGTGCGCGGTCGCGGGCCGAGATCGTCCGCGAGGCGCTGCGGCATCCGCCGCCAGCCAGCCAGCCGGCTACCGCCTGAACCCGGCTCTGCCTGCGGTCGGCACGGGCATCAGCGCCGGCGAGGCCGCCGCCGGGTAGCTGACCTGATCAGCTTGATTCAGCCCGCCCACGCTGACCTGCGCGATGACCACCACGCTGCCAGGGGTGGCTGGCGGGCCGCGATCCCCGTTGGGTGCGGCTCTTTCACAGTGACCGGTTCGATCAAGCGGTAAGACCGTGGTCGTTCTGGTAGCGGGCCTGGTGGACGCGATGATGCTCCTGGGCGAGGTGGAACGCCCAGTACGCGTCGAAGTCCCCGTTGTCCTCCAGGGCGCGGAGTTTCAGGATGGCCTCGGCGTCCTCGATGCTCCACCGGGAGCCGGTGATGTTGAAACGATCGCCGGTCAGGTGCCGGCATGCGCCTTCCACCACCCCTGTCGCGATTGGCCAGCCCGCGGCCAGCGCCAGGTCCTAGCGCAGGTGTTCCTGCTTGTTCACCAGATACCGCACGCAGGCGTCCACGCCCGTTCGCTGGCTGTCTGCCAGCATGTGCTCGCCGGCCTGCGCGGCCGGTGACCCGGCGACCTGCCCGGCTCGGCCGCGCAGCACCGCCAGGGCCTTCCCGGCGACCCAGTCCCCGGCGGCCGGATCGTCTTTGGCGTGGAAGGACCACGCGGCCGCCCAGATGTGCTCGAGCACGTGCACGAGGCCGGCGGCGATGTGGATGGCCACCTTCCGGCGGGCGGCCCCGGCCTCGGCCAGCTCGATCTGGCGGCGGTTGCCCGTCCACCAGGACCACCCAGCTGCGCGCGTGCTGCCGGTCGCGGGCCCCGGCCTGGCCGAAGGCGGCGGCGATGACCTCGCCCGCGCCGCTGCGCCCGCCGGGCACGGCGATCACATCGTGTGGCCGGCGCACCGCCGGGGCCGCATCGTAGACGCACGCTAAGGTGGCCATCCGCTTGCGGCACGGCTTCTCCCCGTGGCTAGCCTGGTGCGAAACACGCCCCGGCCCCGCCGTTTGCCCTCGGCGGCCCTGCGGGTGGCCGGCCGCAGCCCTTCGGGCCGCATCACGATCCCCTTGCCGTCCGCGCTGAGCACCAGCAGCACCTCCGCGGTGCACGGCATCGGCGTGCGCCTAGCGTAGAAGGCGTCGATGTCGCAGGCGGCCGAGCGCACCAGCTCCTCTAGCTGCCGCTGGCCCGCCACCTTCCCGCACCGCCGGCCGGCTGCCGCCTTCGCGGTGCCGCAGGAGCCGCGCACCGCCTCGCGCACCGCCAGGCGCCGCAGCCCGTGGCTGTGCCGCCCCCTGGGCAGTGACAGCGCCGCATCCGCCGGGCAGACATTCGCCCGGCCCGGCGCCCGGACGGCCAGCCGCCGCACCGTCACCGGGCCGAACACCGTAGCCAGCCCCCGTTCGTGGCCCCGCCCGGCTCGCCCCCGCCCCGCTGCCCGCCGCGCCTCGCCCTCGGCGGGCAGCGCCTGCTCCTCGGCGGCCGCGCGCAGGCCGGGGTGGTCTTGCAGCAGCTGCCGCCTCAGCTCGCGGCCCTGGTCTTCGGCCAGCTCCTCCAGCTGATCGTGCGTCATCTGCCCGGCCCGGCCACCGGAAAGGTCCCCTGCCAAAGACTCAAAGCGCAGCCGCGAGCGGGCAAAGGGGTCAGCCGGCGCGGTCGTGTCACAGGTTGCCATCGGGCTCTTCTTTCTGGTCCGGATCGGCTTGCATCCTCGAACCTAGGAAGAAGAGCCCGCCTGTCCACCCTCAGGCGCCGGGCTGGACGCATCCTGCGCATCGCGGCGGGGCAGCATGAACAACCCCGGCCCCTCCCCGGCCAGCCAGCCGCGCTCTGCCAGCCGCTTCAGCTTCGAGCGCAGCCCCTCGACGTTGGGCTTGCCGGTGCTCAGCCCGGTCGCCACGGCGGCACCGTCATCACCCCGACCGGCGAGCCGTCCGCCACCTGCCCCGCAGCCGGCCGCTCCGCGCCGGCCCCGCCGAGGATCTCCGCGACCGTCTCCCGGGTGATCTCCAACCGGACAGCGCCTCCTCCGCCCGCGCCAGCCGGTCGTTCAACCGCGCGATCTCACCGCGCAGTTCGTCCACCTCCTGGCGGGCTGCCGCCTCACGCCGCTGCAGTTCCCCGATCAGCGAACTCATCGGGCATCTCCTCGCTACCCCCAAACAGTAGGAGATGACCCGCTGTCATGGCCGGTCAACCCACAGCCTCCCAGCTCAGCCAGTCCCTGCAGAAGCTACACCCCCCGGAAGTAAGCGGCAGCTGCGGCTATCACCACGCCATCGGCGTCGATCAGCCGGAATGGCTGAAACAGATCCCCGGTCGCCTCAAGCGAACCGGACTGCGGTACCACCAGACGGGACAACTCCCGCGGTGCTTCCCCTCCAGTGATCATGGCGGGAGACGCTAGCCACCCAGATCCCTGCCTGTCCGCTGACCCGCCCAAGCCCCGCCCGTAGTTCGGTTAACAGGTCGGTCTTACGCCCCGGCACGTTCTTCACATGCGCCGCGTTGCACACCAGCACCCGCTCGAACACACCCGGCTCCACCAGCGCGTGATACACCGGCATCGTGTAAATCCCGGTGGCCTCCATCGCCACCTGCGTGACCCGAAGTGAGGCCAGCCAGGCCGCCATCTCCCGTAGCACCCCATAAAACGCCGGGAACTTCCGCACCGTGGTGTCCCGGCCCCCCGGACCCGGCACCCGCACCGCGACCGTGACCTGATCCTTGTGCACGTCGATCGCCGCGCACCGCTCATAGATAACCTGCACGCCCTGCGCTCCTTACTCTCACCTGCATGGCCAGGCGTGCCACCCGCGAAGCCCCAACATGATCAAAGACACTGATACGCGCGCTCGCAGCGGCAACCGGGAAACACCCGAAACACAGGACCTCAGCGTCAGTCTTAACGACGGCCTCAACCGGGCCAAGGACAACCGACGTCAGCGGGCAGCACACACCCCAGTCTCATCCACCGCGAGCGGTCCCCAAGACAATCAGGTCTTAACGGCCGCGCATCGAGCCACGGTCTGGGACGGGGTACCCGCATACGGTCGCGTTCCCCGGCGTGACGGTCTTCCGCTCCGGCGGCGGTGTCCTCTATGCGGCTTATACCGACTTTTGAACTCCACAGGGCTCGGAGATCTAACCTCCATGTGGATAGCCTTGCGCAGAAAGTTATCAGATGATCACGGATTGACCCGATGTGCCGGAAAGGAGTTCTAAGGTGAACTTACGGCGAAGTTCGGCATTCGTGGCGGGCGCCAGCCTCGTGCTGGCCGTTGTCACGATGGGCACGGGAACGGCCAGCGCATCCACCGGCGGCGGCGCAGGCACCGCGAACCCACCGTTTCGCCTGAAGGTGGTGGGACACTTACCAAACGGGGCGCCGCAGTTCTCGGCAAGCTCACCGACTGGCCTTCCGCCCTCGCAGATCCAGTCTGTCTACAACCTGTCAGGCCTGTCGCCAAGCTCGGGTGCGGGGGCGGGACAGATCATCGCGATCGTGGATGCCTTTCACGACCCGAACGCGCTCTCGGACCTCAACACCTTCAATGCGCAGTACGGGTACGCCACGCTGTCGACGTGCACCTCGCTGACCCAGTCGGGCCCGTGCTTCCTGCGGGCCGACCCGCAGGGCACCCCGAAGGTGAACAGCGGCTGGGTGCTCGAGGAGTCCCTCGACATCGAGTGGGCGCATGCCGAGGCGCCGGCGGCCAAGATCGTGCTCGTCGAGGCGGCATCCAACAGTTTCACGAACCTGTTCAACGCGGTGGTGTACGCCAACGGCCTTCCGGCGACCGAGGTGTCGATGAGCTGGGGCGGTGGCGAGTTCAGCAGCGAGACCTCCACCGACCCGGACATGACGCACGCGGGAACCTTCTACACCGCGTCGTCGGGCGACAGCGGGCACGGCACCGAGTACCCGGCGGCCTCCCCGAACGTGATCGCGGTCGGCGGCACGACGCTGAACGGCTGCAGCGGCACGTCGTGCGCGGGGTTCTCTGGCGAGTCCGCGTGGTCGGGCTCAGGCGGCGGCGCCTCGACGGTTGAGCCGATCCCCGGCTACCAGACGGGCTACACCGGCCCGGTGTTCGGTGCCAGCACGATCTCGGGCCTTACCGGCGCTAAGCGCGGCATTCCCGATATCTCGTTTGAGGGGAACCCGAGCACCGGTGTGTCGATCTTCGACAGCACCAGGATCCAGGGACAGACTGGATGGTTCACCGTTGGCGGCACGAGCGTCGGCGCTCCCAACTGGGCCGGGATCCTCGCGGCCGGCAGGGCGGCGGGTGCGACCGCGCTGCAGGGTGACGCGGCCATCTACTCGGGCGGCTTCTCCACGAACCTGCGGGATGTCACCAGCGGAACCAACGGGACCTGCGGCACCGACTGCACCGCGGGGACCGGGTACGACCTGGTGACCGGCTTGGGAAGCCCGGTCAACTACCCATAGCGGAGACCGGCGGTTCTTCGGCAGGCGGGGCCGCCGGGCCAGGCAATGGCCCGGCGGCCCCGCCGCGGCAGGCCGGTCCGAAGGATGCGCAAGCCCGGTCACTGGTTCCCGGGTGCCGCTGCGGGTGATAGGCATGGGACACGGAGTAACGGGGCGGCGGTGTATGCCCGGCACGGCCGCGGAACACAAGAGGAGGCGGCCGTGACCATTCGCCGATTAGAAAGGCTGGCTGGGCCGGCGCTGCTGCTTGTTGCTCTGGCGCTGGCGGTTCCAGCCACGCTGGCCGCGACTTCCGCCCCGGCGGCGCAGAACGGGCCCGGCGTCGGCAACGTCCCGCAGGGCACGCAGAGCGACGCGAGCTACCTGGCCAGCTTATCGGCTGCGCAGGTCACGAACACCGACGCGACCTCGGGCCAGGTGAGCTGCTACCGGCCCGAGGTTCCGTACTTCACCAGCGACGGCCCGAACGACGGCTACACCGGCATGTCGCCCTGCCCGGGCGCGACCACCGGTGAGAACACTGGCGCGTCCGGGCCGTACCCGACCCAGGCTGGCAGCAATCCCGGCTATCCCGCCACGGGCCCGATGCTGGTCAAGGACCACTCCGAATCGGACATCCGGGTCGACCCGACCAACCCGGCGCACCTGATCGGATCGTCGAAGTGGGTCGTGAGCGCGGAGGGCTACAATTTCCTGCTCGGCTTCTACGAGTCGTTCAACGGCGGCGCGACCTGGTCCACCGGGCACATCCCCGGCTACGAGGGGTGGACCGACAGCAGCGACCCGGTCGGCGCGTTCGACGGGTTCGGCAACTACTACGAGTTCATCCTCCCCCTCCAGTTCTTCTACGACGCGGACGGAACCCACGACTTCAATGTGGGGACGCCGCTCGAGCCGAACCCGGCGCAGCCGGCCGAGGCGGTGGCGATGGCGGTCCGCCCGCACGGCGCGACCTCAGCGACGGACTGGATCACTACCAGCGCTGGCCACCCCGACTTCGTCGCCACCTACGACAGCATGGGGAACGAGCCGGACAAGCAGTGGATCGCGATCGACACCAACCCGGCCAGCCCGCACTACAACCGGGTCTACGCGATGTGGGTCGACTTCCACACCCTCACGCCGGTGCCCTTCGTCTCCTATGCCGACGCCAGGGCGAACGGCACCCACACCGGCTGGTCCGCGCCGCAGGCGTTGCCGGTCGCCCCGGACAACCCGGTCGGGGTCAGGTTCCTCCTGCCGCACGTGGCCCCCGACGGGAGCATCTACACGACGCTGACCAACTTCAAGCCCCCGCAGGGCTTCTGCTGCGCTTCGATGTTCGTGGACAAATCCACCGACGGCGGCAAGACCTGGTCGGTGGCCGGGACCGCGCTGAGCAGCGTGACGGCGCCCCCGTTGCGCTACGCGAACACCACGTTCCGTGACGGGATCGAGAACACCTTCGCCGTCGGCAACCACCTCGACGCCCAGGGCGCCTACCCGCTGTACATGGCCTACGAGGACTACAGCGCCGGCGTGGGCAACGTGATGCTCACCGCCTCCTATGACGGCGGCGCCACGTGGACCAGCCCGATCCAGGTCAACGACAACGCGAGCCTGGTCGACGAGTTCCAGCCCAACCTCGCCGTGGCGCCCGGCGGCACGGTCAGCGTGAACTTCTACGACCGCCGCCTCGCCTGCCCCGCGGCCGGCACCACGGACGCCGCGGCCGCCGGGCTCGCGCTCGACAATGTCAACCCGAACTACACCGGCAGCCTGCCCCCCTACGGCGCCGCCAACTACTGCGTGAACGCGAGCATCCAGTTCTACACCCCGCAGCTGAGCCCGATCGGGCACAACATCCGGATCAGCCAGCATGCGTTCGACCCGCAGCTCAACGCCCCGCACACCGGCTGCGCGAGCTGCGAGACCACATTCATCGGGGATTACTTCGGTAACACCGTCGGCGCGGAGCCGGGCGGTGCGGTGGACTACTCGACCTTCGTCTCCACGTACGACGACGGCACCAACCCCGCCCACTACCAGCAGCAGACAGTGGCGAGCGTCCCGGTGCCATGACCACCACGGCCCATCTCCTCTCGCAGGAGGTCCTGCGAGAGGAGATGGGCCGCGGCGCGCCGGCTGGGACATTCCCGGCGGGGCTGAACTCCCGCGGCCTCGGAGTTCGTACCCCAGAGTGTGGGATACAGCAAACGCCCTCGGCGGATCGGGGGGGCAAGATGACCGTGGAGGCACCGCCTGGCCTGTCGCGTCACAGCGGGTTGCCCGTGAGCAACGGCGTGGGGCCGTGGTCACCCGAGACGGGCGTCCACCGCATCGCTGAGCTGCCGGCGACCATCGATGACTGGTCGCTGACGCAGATCACCGCGGGCTGGTGGTTGTCCGCATCAACCGGGGACGTCCCCGCGGACGTGCTGGCGCTCGCGGCGGAGCCGGGACGGCCGAGCGTGGTCGTTGACGCCGATGGCCCGGGTCCGCGCACCGATCAGCTGCTTACCGAGCTATTTCCGGCGCTGGCCTCGGCCGGCCTCGACGCGGTGCGGCTGGTGCTGCCCGCGGCCGCGGACCGCTACGCGGCGGCGGCATCGCGCGCCTGCGGCCTCGACATCATCGCGGCCGAGGCCGCAGTGACGATCACGCCGCATGGCTATGCGCTTGTGCGATCCACCACGCCGGCCGGCCCGGGTGCCCTGCCGCAATGGCGCCGCTGCCTGCCGACCGGCCGCCAATCGGCGGCCGGGGTGCTGTCGCCGTCCCCGGCCTGGGAAGACGGGCTGACTGCCAGCCTGACCGCGGAACTGGGGCACCACGCCACGGTGCGCCGGGTGCCCGCTGGCCTCGCGCTGCAGCTGCCGGGCCCGGATGCCGGGTTCGTCCGGGCAGCGTACGCCGTGTGGCCCGACCCGGAACGCATCACCATCGTTGCCGACGGGGCCGCCCCGCATGAAATGCTGCTCGCCAGCCTGATGACGCTGCTGCCGCGGCTGGCCCTGGCTGACTCCGACGGGGTGCGCCTGTACTGGCCGCGCGCCGGGGCCGGCGCCGCGGGCCCGGCGCTGCGGGAGCTGGCGAAAAGGTGCGGCGCCGACCTGATCGCACCGGCCGCGAATGTCTCGGCCAGCGGCGGGTCCGGCGCGGTGTGCCACGGGCCCGTTGGCGCCGCGCCCTGGCTCCAGTTCACCCAGGACGGGGGCACACACGTGATGGGATCGCTGTACCCCACGCCAGCCTGGGAGCGGGCGCTGGCCGAGACGGACCTGAGCGGAGTGGGCGGAGGTCTGGTCATCGAGCACGTTGCGGCCGGGCTCTGCGTTCACCGGCCGGAAGCCGCCGAGCGTGGCCTGGCCGCGACCGCGCGAAGCGTCATACCCGACCCGGCGCGAGCCACGATCATCGCCAGCGCTGACGCGCGCACCGAAGCGATCAGGCAGGACGTGGAAACCGTGCTCGGCCGGCTGCCCGCGGCCGCCGCGAGGAAGCTGTGCCTCGTGCTGGCCGGCGCGGGCGCCGGGGGCCAGGGCTCGTATGCGCAGTTTCTGGCCGACACCTTCGGCACCCGGGTGCTCGCGCCCGTGGGCAGGTGGACTGCTACCCCGGACGGTCGGCTGCGAGCGTTCCCCGCAGCTACCGGAGCCGGCGCCCCGGGGGGCGAAGCGCAAGCATGGCATGAGTTCTCGCCGCGCCGCGTCCCCGGCGCGCGGGAACTCCCTGGCGCCCGGGAGATCCCCGCTGCGCAAGGGCTCCCCGCCGCGGTCGCACTCGTTGACGTGGCACCTGTCCAGCGGACGCAACCACACCAGCCGGCGCCCGCCCCGCCTGAGGGTGTGGCCGCCGGGCCCGTAGCCGGCTTGCTTGCGGGTGAGGCCGCCGGGCCTGCGGCTGGCCCGCCGGAGGCGCCCGGGCCGACTGAAGTGACCGGGCCGACGGCAGCGGCCGGAGAGGCCACGAGCACGCGGGAGGCGCCAGCCACCATCGTCCCGCTGTCACGCGACCACCGTTCGTCAGCGCAGGAGCGTCTGCTGTACCGCGAGTCAGCGACGGGCTACCAGGCACATGCCGTGGCAGTGCGCCGCATGCTGACCCAGCGTCCCGGCCTGCGGTCCGCGGGCGCAGCCGAGTCCGAGGACGCGCTCATCACCGACTTCGCCGCGGTGCTCGACTTCCTGCATGACGACCACCACGGCGCCGCGGCCATGCTCCGGTCGGCCGCGGCCACTGATCGGAGGCAGGCGTGCGTCCTGTCGGGGCTGCGGCGCCTGCCGTCGTTCACGGGGGCAGTATTCAGCTCGGCGAGCCTGCCGGGTGCGGTCGCCGATGGGTACGTGACCGGCAGGATCCTCGTCGAGCCGGTATTCGTCAGTGCGACATCATCACACCTCGTGGCGCTGGAAGGCGATATCGACTACGTCATCTGGTCCCAGACGGGCAAGCGTGTCGCGGCCCTCGCCGCCGAGGCCGGCCGCGACGTGATCATCTTCGCCGCCGGCACGGCCTACAAGGTGCTCGAGATAGACGCGGCCACGCAGGGCGCCGGGCGGATCAGGGTCTTCCTGCGCGAACTCGCCAGTCCCAGCCGCGGCGGGACTGGCAGGCGACCACCCTCAGCGGGCGGGCGGGAACGCCAGCCGCCTGGCCAGCTTGACGAGATGGACCACAAAGTGCTGGGACGGCTGGTTACGGCCGCCGCACTGCGGGACGACGCGGACGCCGACGATCAGGTCCCCGCATGGCGAACCGGCAACTCCACGCTGCCGATCGGCCTGGATGCCCGCGGTGTCCCGTACCTCGAAGCCGCCGCCGCCGACGCCTGAGCGGCCAGTGCCGCCGACCCCGCGCAGCCGTTCGGGATCAGTGGTCTGAGCTTTTTCTTCCCCAGCCAGACACACCACTCCCGGCGGCCGGCCACCGGAGCCCGGGTTCGTGCTACGCAGGGATCGCCGCCTTGGCGCAGGAGCCGGCGCGGCACCTGCGGTCCTGGTGATGTGCGGTATCCACCGTGACGACCTCTGTGCGTACGCGCGTTCGGCCCGGGAGCGCGGTCAGGGTAGTTTCCATAGCTGGCCCGGTGCGCCGGTACAGTTCTGGAGCTGCAGCGTGGCGGGGGCGGGGCTGGCGGTGAGGCATTTGCCGGAGGCAAAGTTGGCGAGCTGGCCGTTGGTTTGCGCCTGCCAGGTTTGGGCTTGCCAGGTTTGCGCGGAGGCGTGGGTGCAGGCGGTCAGCCGGGGCGCAGTGGCGTTGGCCAGGGCGGTCAGGCAGCCGCCCTGGGTGCTGATGGTGCCGCCGGTG
>Ga0137377_10005454_pt1 | contig 10184 bp, 11 predicted proteins | sample SagtaG_22_FD_104815 | JGI IMG/M metagenome (GOLD analysis project Ga0137377, IMG submission 104815) | Vadose zone soil microbial communities from Sagehorn Ranch, Mendocino, California, USA - Sage2_L_40_16 metaG | ecosystem: Environmental > Terrestrial > Soil > Vadose zone | place: USA... | reverse complement strand
CTGCCTTGGCTGAACGACACCGGCGTCGTAGGCGGCGATGACGGCCTGGACCCGGTCGCGAACACCGAGCTTGCGCAGGAGATTCGAGACGTGCGTCTTCACGGTGGTCTCGCTCACGACGAGTGTCGCGGCGATTTCGGCGTTGGAAAGGCCGTTGGCCAGGAGTCGGAGGGTTTCCGCTTCACGGTCGGTCAGCGATCCCACTGCAGCGGTATCCATCGGGTGGTCGTCGACCGGAACGGAGAAGCGCCGGAGAAGCCGTTCGACGGCTGTCGGCCCGAACAGTGCGTTCCCGCTCGCGACGACGCGGATCGCGTCGACGAGTTCGCCGGGTCGCACGTCCTTGAGAAGAAAGCCGCTCGCGCCGGCTCGAATCGCTCCGTACACGTACTCGTCGAGATCGAAGGTCGTGAGCACGAGGATGCGTGTGCCGCTGCCGGACGCGACGATTTGCTTCGTGGCCTCGATCCCGTCGAGGTTCGGCATTCGGAGGTCGAGCAGGATCACGTCCGGTTCGAGCTCTTCAACCAGAGCAACAGCCTGCTCGCCGTCTTCGGCCTCGCCTACGACCTCGAGGTCCGGCCTGGCATCGACGATCAGCCGGAACCCGCTGCGGACCAGCGCCTGGTCGTCGGCGATCACGATCCGAATCTTCATCTGGCTTCGTCGATCGGGATCTGTGCGGCGACTCGGTAGCCGCCGCCGCGTACCGGGCCGGCCGAGAGAACGCCGCCGAGAAGCGCAACGCGCTCGCGCATCCCGACCAGGCCGTTTCCACCTGTGCCGGCTCCGCCGCTCCCGTCGCCGTGTCCATCGTCGCGGATTTCGAGTTCTAGCGTGTCGCCGTAGTGGATCCGAACGCGCACGTGCTCGGCGGCGCCGTGCTTGAGGCTGTTCGTCAGTGCTTCTTGAACGATCCGGAACGCGGAGAGCTCGACGGCTGCCGACAGCGGTCGCAGCGAGCCCTCGATCTCCAGCGAGATGCCAAGTCCGGTCGCGCGAACACGGTCGATCAGCCGGTCGAGTTGGTCGAGGCCAGGTTGTGGCTCGTATTCGGCGGATTCCTGGAGGATTCCGAGCACGCGCCGAAGGTCCGCGAGTGCGGCGCGCGCAGCGGAGTCGATCGCCCGGATCGGTTCCCGAGCGCGCGCGGGATCGAGCTCGAATGCGTCGTCGGCCGCGCCCGCCTGGACGATGATCACACTGAGCGCGTGCGCGATGATGTCGTGCAGCTCGCGGGCGATCCGTGCCTGTTCTTCGGCGGCTGCGCGCCGCGCCTCGCTCTCTCGCTCTCGCTCGAGCCGGTCCGCCTTCTCTTCGATCTCGCGGACGTAGGCACGGCGCGAACGGATGCTGTCCCCGAGTAGCGCCGCTGCGATCAGAAAGACGACGCGAGCGGCACCGGCGCCGAACTCGATTCCACCGACGGAGAGGACGGTAATCGCAACTGCAAAGATCGCGGCGATTCCGACTGCGCGCTCGGCACTTTGCTCACGAAGGGACGTGAGCGTGTAGAGGGCGACCCCGAGCTGTAGCGGCAGAACCCAGACACCCGTGCCGATCCCCGCGAGCACCGCAGCCGTCACGACGACCACCACGGCAACCGGATAGCGGCGGCGAAAGAGCAGAGGCGCGGTCTCGGCGACGCTGAGCACGACTCCCGTTGCTCCGTGTCCGTTTCTGATCGTCGCGCCTAGCCCGAGGGCGAGCAGAACCCCGACGATCCAGATATCGACGAGCCGTGGGTGGCGGTGCAGCCAGCTCCAGATCATCGCGGCTCCACCGTAACGCCCAGGGGTCCGGTGTGCGGTGCGCCGCTAGGCGTCGCGGCGAACGAGCAACACCGCGGCCACGGTGACCGTCAGAGCGCAGTAGCCGAGCATCAGCAGTCCGCCCGCCGTGGGCGAGAGCGAATGCGCCGCGTGATGGAGGGAGAACAGCTGCCTCCCCGCCTCGCTCGGCAAGTACTGGCTGATCGCGTTGTTCCAGCTCGTCGGGAGGATGTTCATCAGCGGGGGAATCACGAAGAAGATCCCAGCGAAGGCCGCGATTCCGCCGGCAGTGTTCCGCAGGATCGTGCCGATACCGAGCGCGAAAATCCCAACCAGAGTCACATACAGCGCACCGCCCAGCACGGACCGTGCAACGCCCGGATCTCCGAATGAGATCTGCAGAATGTGATGACGTGAGAGAATGGCCTGACTCGCGAAGAACGCGATGATCACCGCCGGCAGCGTCAAGATGAACGACACGGCAGCGTAGACCGCGATCTTGGCCCACAGCACAGGAAGCCGCTTCGGCACCGCGATCAGCGACGAGCGGATCATCCCCGTCGAATATTCACCGCTGATCACGAGCACGCCGAGTACCGCAATCGCGAGCTGCGCGACGTTCACGCCGGCAAGAGCGATGTCGAGCGGGTGTCGATCAGCTCGTTCCGCCGTCGACATGTGCGCCCAATGCGACGCTGTCACGGCGGCGAACACGATCGGCAAAGCGATCGTGAGCAGCATCCCGACTCCAAGCGACCAGCGCGTGGAGCGAAGCGAAACGAACTTCGTCCACTCCGACAACGCTACCCGGGCCTGCGTGACTCGACTTCGCTCCTCCAGACGTGGAAGCGAGATCGTGGCACCTGAGCCGCTCATGCCGCCAGCTCCTCGCCTTCAACGAGATCCCCTCTGGCAGATTTGAACTCCACGTCGTCATGCGTCAATTCCATGAATGCTTCCTCCAACGACGCCTGGACCGGGGTCAGCTCGTGCAGGACGATCGTGTGCTCGGCGGCGATCTCGCCCACCTGCTCCGCAGTCAGCCCCTCCACCTCGATCACGCCCGACTCCGTGCTCGTCACCGAGACGTGAGGGCCGAGCACCAACTCGCGCAGGCGTGTCGCCTGAGGAGTCCGCACGCGCACCCGTTTCCCAGATGCCTTCTGCACGAACTCCTCGACGCTCATGTCGGCGATCAGCCGGCCCCGCCCGATCACGATCAGATGATCAGCCGTGACCGCCATCTCGCTCATCAGATGCGAGGAGACGAACACGGTCCGCCCTTCCGCCGCGAGCCGCTTGAGCAGGTTGCGAATCCAATGGACGCCCTCCGGGTCGAGCCCGTTCACGGGCTCGTCGAGCATGACCGTCGCCGGATCGCCGAGCAACGCCGTAGCAATCCCGAGCCGCTGGCCCATGCCGAGCGAGAACTGCCCCGCGCGCTTCCGCGCTACGTCGTGAAGACCGACGAGGTCGATCATCTCCTGCACGCGGTGGCGTCCAATGCCGTGCGTCTGTGCGAGCGCGAGCAGGTGGTTGTACGCCGACCGGCCTGTATGGACCGAGCGCGCCTCGAGCAGCGCTCCGACCTCGTGCAGCGGCGCCGCATGGTCTCTGTAGTGCTTACCGTTGACACACACGTCACCGGACGTCGGAGCATCCAGCCCCAGGATCAGCCGCATCGTCGTCGACTTCCCGGAGCCGTTCGGCCCGAGAAAGCCCGTCACGATCCCCGGACGAACCTCGAACGAGATGTCGACCACGGCCGCCTTCTCACCGTAGTGCTTGGTCAGGTTCGTCGCTTCGATCATGAAACCAACGGTACGCGGGCATTGCCGCCCTGCGCCTCGGCCGGAAGAACGAACTTCGCCTCCTGCAAAAGTCGGAACTGCCCTACGCGAGTCGTCGGTAGATCCCGTCCCCTTCTGAGGCCAGGCCGGCGACATCGAGCTCGGCGAGGACCGCGATCACCTCCCCGACGCCTAGCCCTGTCTTCTGCACGAGCTCGTCCGCGGTTGCGGGCAGAAGGTCCAAGAGTGGATTCCCTTCGACCGTTCGGTTCGGTGGCGATTGGATTCCGAGTGATTCGAGGACGTCAGCTGCCCCCGTCAGCGGAGTCGCGCCGAGCCGCAAGAGTGCGTTCACCCCCTTGGACAATGCGGATGTGATCTCACCCGGGACTGCGAACACCTCTCTGCCCTCCTCGAGGGCGAAGTCGGCGGTGATCAGCGCGCCGCTCCGCTCGCGCGCCTCGACGACGACGGTCACAGCACAGAGGCCGGCGATGATTCTGTTGCGCGCCGGGAAGCGCCACGGTGCGGGTTCCACCCCGGCCTCGTACTCCGACATGATGAGCGATCGCTCGCCGATCGAACGCGCGAGCATCGTGTGCGCGGCCGGGTAGTCGCGGTCGATCCCGCAGCCGAGCACCGCAACCGTGTGGCCGTCCGTCTCCAGCGCGCCGCGATGCGCCTCACCGTCGATCCCGCGCGCGAGCCCGCTCACGACCACGACTCCGGCGCCGGCGAGCTCGCGTCCGAGCATGCGCGCGACCTGGGCGCCGTAGGGTGAGCACGCGCGTGCGCCCACGATCGCGACCGCAGGCTCCGCGAGCAACGTCACGTCACCGTTTCCTCTGAGATAGAGCCTGGCCGGTGGATCGTGGATCGCGCGCAGCAGCGGGGGCAGCTCACGCCTGCGCAAGACTCTCATGGCGTTGCCAGCTCGGAGGGAGCGCGATAGGCGAGCGCCTCGGCGACGTGCTGCGGCAAGACTGCGTCGGAGTCGGCCAGCGCGGCGATCGTGCGCGAGACGCCGGCGACCTTCGCTCGGCCTCGCCCCGAGAGCGGCAGCCGCTCGACGGCCCGTGTCAACAGCTCGTCGGCAGCGGAAGTCCGCTTGGGCGCAGTCTCCTCGAGGCGCAGGCGCGCCGCGACGACGCGGGAACGGACGGGATCCGATCTCTCCCCCGGGCCGCCCTGCAGCTCGAGCGCGCGGGCTCGTGGAATCGTGACGACCAGGTCGAAGCGATCTAGCAGCGCCCGCGAGAGCTTGTCCCGATAGCGCGCCAGTCTCTGCGCCGAGCAGCTGCATTGCGCACCCGGATCCCCACGTGCTCCACACGGACACAGGTTCATCGTCCCGACGAGCTGGAACCGAGCCGGAAAGCGGACGCTGCCGGCCGCACGAGCGACGACGAGCTCGCCATCCTCGAGCGGCTGGCGCAGCGCCTCGAGGGCGGGACGCTGGAACTCCGCCAGCTCGTCGAGCAGCAACACGCCTCGATGCGCAAGGCTCGCCTCGCCCGGCCTCAACCTCGGCCCGCCGCCGACGATCGCAGCTGTCGACGCGCTGTGATGCGGCGCGCGAAACGGCGCGTACCCGATCAACGGATGGTCGGGGTCGACGAGACCGGCGACAGAATGGATTCGCGTCACCTCGAGCGCCTGCTCCTCCTCGAGCGGCGGCAGGATCCCGGGCAGCCTGCGGGCGAGCATCGTCTTGCCTGTGCCGGGCGGGCCGCCGAGCAGCAGGTTGTGACGACCGGCGGCCGCCAACTCGAGCGCGCGTCGTCCGCGTTCCTGCCCCCGGACATCCGCGAGATCAAGCGGGCGTCGACGCGGCTTGCCGTTGCCGACGACGTACTCCGGCGCCTCGAGCTCTCCGCGGAGGTAAGCAACGGCATCCGCAAGATGGCGCATTCCGACGGGCTCGACGCCCGCCAGCGCAGCCTCGGCACACGCTTCGTATGGACAGATGATGCGATCCAGCTCGGCACGACGCGCGCCCTCGGCGACGGCCAGGACGCCGCCCACGCGACGCAGGCGCCCGTCGAGCGCGAGCTCACCGCACGAGGCATGCTCCGCGAGGCGGTCGCGTGGAAGCTGATGTGACGCCGCTAGTAACGCCAGGGCGATCGGCAGGTCGAATCCGGAGCCTTCCTTCTTCAGTTCAGCCGGTGCGAGGTTGACCGTGACGTGACCCCCCGGAAACTCCAGCTCCGCTGAGAGGATCCCGCTACGTACCCGCTGCCTCGCCTCCTGGCAGGCACGGTCGGCAAGCCCGACGATCGTCAGCGAAGGCGTGCCTCCCTGAAGATGCGCCTCCACCTCCACCCGCCGCGGCTCGAGGCCGACGAGGGCAAAGGTGACCGCGCGCGCGAGCACACACAGAGGCTACGGGGACAATTGTGACGTCTGTGTATCGGCTCAGCGCGCGATCAGCACGTCTTCGAAGTACTCGCCCGGGCGTCGTCCGGTCCGGCGGTTCACGTGACGGCGCAGACGTTCTTCGAGCCGAAGGCCGGCGCGTTCGAGGATCTCCGGGTAGAGCTCGCGGCGGTCGTTGACGACGATCACGATCGGTGCGCCCCGTCGCAGTACGGACTTCGTGTTGAGCAACACCTCGACGATCCCGTCGGAGTAGGCAGCCAGAGCCGCGCGGGAATTCCCCGCGGCGGCCGCGCCGACCTCGAGCTCACGGCGATCGTCAAGACCGAGCAGCTCGTATGCGTAGCGATGTTGCTCGTGGTAGTCGATCAGGCCCGGGTACGGAGGTGAGGTGAGCACACCGTCATAGCGGCCCAACAACCGCTCTTCGCGCACATCGCCGTGAACGACCGAGGCACCGCGGCCGCGTGCACGGACCCGCGAGAACTCCTTAAGCCGCGCCAGCGTGTCTAGCGTGTAGCGGCGCAGGAACTGCGACGCCGTCTCGACGGGCCGGCACTCCCGTCGATGCTTGTGACACCAGTAGGGCTCGAGCTGCGGCTCACGCGGAAATTCGAGATCGAAGTGCGTCGTGCGGCGCGCGGATCTGGCCGCGCGAGCGAGGACTACGCGGAGCACGTCTGCATGCTCGTAATCGTCGATGAGCGCGCGGAAGCCGAGCAGCTCGCGTGCTGCCTGCGGCGCGTACCAGCGGCGAACGTAGGCGGACGGACGTTCGGTGCAAGTTTCTCCGACGCGTGCATGTACTGCTCGCAGCTCCTGCTCCAGGACGAATGGATTGTACGAACGAGTCTTGACGTCGATGAGCAAGCAGTTGAACGCTGCGACGTCGACGCCGGTGGCATCGAGATCGCTCTCGAGCGCCTGCACGAGCGTCGTTCCCGAACCGGCGAACGGATCGAGCACGTGCTGGCCCGGCCGAAGATATCTCCCCAACAGGATCTCGACGAGCTGCGGAATGAACTTGCCCAGATACGGATGGAGCCGGTGAACGTGCTTCGTCCGCTCACGTTCGGGCAGGTCGCGCTCGGACCAGGAGAGGGCCAGATCGAGCTCGGCGTAGAGGGCGTCCTGCGTCGGGGCCACCCGCGCCAGTTCGACGCCGGGGTCAGAAAGCCTCGCCCACCCGCTCCAATTGGCCGCTGCGGACGGCAATCACGTCGAAGGAGACCTTCAGCCCGCTCGTTTCCGGATGGCGTGCGAGCCAGCCGTCGGCCGCCAGTCGGAGGCGACGCTGCTTCTCGTCATCGACCATCTCGAGGGGGTCGCCGAACCGCTCGCCCAGCTTCTCCTTCACCTCGCAGAAGATCAGCCGCCGGCCCCGGCGAACGATGATGTCCAGCTCGTAGCCGGCGACCCAGGCGTTCGTCGCCAGGATTCTGTACCCGCGCAGGCGGTACCACCAGACGGCACGCTGTTCGGCGCGCTTGCCAGGACGCACAGACACAACGCGAGGCTACGCGGCGCGGCTGCGCATGTCTGTCACGGATCTCGAACGGCACTCACCACGTGCAGACTGCTTTGATCGACCACCGCCAAGGTGCGGCCACGAGGCCCTCGCACGACCAGGCGACCGTCACCGGCGCGTCGGATCCGGAAATCGAAGAGGCGTTTTGGTTGGCTCTTCCACGGGAGGTCGATACAGACGGCGCCCGCGTGCATGGTGTCGAGCGCATGGATGAACGTCTTGTCCGAGCCGCCGTACAGCGTGTAAGCCCAGGTTCCGTCCTGCGACGTCACGCGCGAGATCGGCGAGCCCTGCATCGCCGTTTCCGACTCGCGTTTGTCGGTAACGGGCCGCGCGAGCAGCCGTCCCGCATGCAGGTCATATGCGCGGACGCGGTAGCGATTGAAGTCCTCCGCAGAGACGTACTCGATGAAGTAGAGGTAGCGCCCATCCGGCGAGAGCGCGTCGAAGACCTGGTGCCCTGGCAGCCGCAGCTTCCGCACCATCTTCATCTTCTTCACGTCGACCAGCACGAAGGTGCTCTGCTTTCGGAGCGCCGGCCCCGTAGTCGGCTCGCCGAGCAGCAGTGTGCGGCCGTCTGTCATCAAACCGTCAGCGGTGCCGTCGAACGCGACGACGGGGATTCCCCACGTGCCTTTGAGCGCCATGAACTTCAGCACGCGCCCGTCTTGACGGCGAATCACTTCTAGAGCCGTCGAGCCGGCGGCGGGCACCGCGACGTAGCGGACCGCCCCGTTGGCCAGCCCGTCCCAACCCTGCTGGACACCGGCACCGGGCCCCGCTCCACCTGCGTTCGCCGCCGTCGCGGCACAGCCGATGCAGATTGCTGCCGTCGCAAGCAAGCGTCTGGGCATCTTCGGCCTCCCGTCGTCGCTCAATGACGTGATACGCCTGGGGCCGGTCTTTGGGTCCGTTAGGCCTGCTTCGTCAGAAGCGCATGGATCTCACGGGTCAACCCAGCGACCTGCTCGGTCAGCTCCTTATCCTGCTTGGTCAGATCCGTGTTCGCCTCGAGCAGCGCCTCGAGCTTGTCCGTCTCCCTCTTCAGTCGAGCAACGCGTTGCTCGGCGTTGTGCTCGGTCCTCTCGCGGTGCGTTTCGAGCTTTTCGCCCAGCGCTTTGTCGCGCGAAGCCTGTCTCGTCTGCGCCAGCAGGATCAGCGGGGCGGCATACGCGGCCTGGGTGGAAAAGGCGAGGTTGAGGAGAATGAACGGATAGGGATCCCAGTGCGCCATGAGCGCGACCGAGTTGAGCGCGACCCAGGCGATGACGATGAGCGTCTGCCCGATGATGTATTGCGGCGTTCCGAAGAAGCGCGCCGCGCGCTCTGCCGCACGGCCGAAAGGATCCTCGCCGAAGGCACTGTGCTCGGACACGACAACGAGGGTAGGTCGTCAGGCGGACAGTGCCGCCAACTCCTCCTCTTTCAGGTAACACATCGCCTGGAAGGAACGGCGGTGAATGCGTGAGGGTCCACGCTCGCGCACGATCCTCGAATGGCCGGGCGTGATGTACCCCACGTGCGAGGAGAAGCCGTAATGCGGGAAGAGCGCGTCCATCCTGCGCATGACCCGGTCACGAGTCACCTTGGCGACGATCGAGGCCGCGGCGATCGCGGCGCTCTTCTCGTCACCGTCGACGACGGCCCTGTGAGGAGGCGCCGTCGGGCCGAGGCGGAAGCCGTCGACGAGGCACGCGTCGGCCGGCGGCGACAGCGCGTGCAGGATCTCGCGCATCGCCGCGAGATTCGATTTGTGCAGGCCGTTGCGATCGATCGCGCCGTGCGGAATCACCCGCACCACAACCTGTTCTGCGCACCCCAGCACGGCGTGGAACAGCTCTTCGCGACGCTCCGGCGAGCACTGCTTCGAGTCGTTGAGATACCCAAGCGGTCGCACCTTGTGGTCGCGCAGGCAGCCGTAGTCGAGCAGCACGCCGGCCACCACCAGCGGCCCCGCCAGGCAGCCGCGACCGGCCTCGTCGGTTCCCGCGACGAGCCGGGCCCCGAGCTGCCGGTCGAACTTCAAGAGCTTCTGGCCGGTGCGAGGCGCCACGGCGCCGAGGATAGCCGCCTACTCGGCGGTCTCTGCCGGGGCCTCGGCGGAAACGTCGCTCTCAGCGACTTCCGCCGGAGGCGCGCCCTTGGGCGCGCGGACGTCCTGGCGCAACTCGCGGATGCGGGCCTTCTTGCCGACCTTCCCGCGGAGGTAGTAGAGCTTCGCGCGGTTGACGTCGCCGACCGCGGCGACCTCGATCTTCTCGATCTTCGGCGTGTGCAGCGGGAACGTTCGCTCGACGCCGACGCCGAACGACTGCTTGCGGACTGTGAACGTCTCACGGGCACCGGCGCCCTGGCGCTTGATCACGATGCCCTCGAAGACCTGGATGCGCTGCCGCTGGCCCTCGATCACCTTGAAATGGACGCGGACCGTGTCCCCCGCCTTGAACTTCGGGATGTCACCGCGCAACTGAGCGCGCTCGAGTGCTTCGATCACCTTGCTCATAAGAAGAGGCCCGAAGGCCGGGGCGGAATCCTAGCGAAAGAACGACTTAGTGGCTCAGAGCCACTAAGTGCCTAGTGGAAGGAGATCCGGCCCGGCGGCCAGTACGTGGCGAAGACCTTGCCGATCAGGTTCTTGCGCGGCACCAGGCCCCAGCGGCGCGAGTCACAGGAGGAGCTCCGGTTGTCTCCCATCATCAGGTAGTAGTCCTTCGG
>Ga0137377_10005447_pt1 | contig 10190 bp, 16 predicted proteins | sample SagtaG_22_FD_104815 | JGI IMG/M metagenome (GOLD analysis project Ga0137377, IMG submission 104815) | Vadose zone soil microbial communities from Sagehorn Ranch, Mendocino, California, USA - Sage2_L_40_16 metaG | ecosystem: Environmental > Terrestrial > Soil > Vadose zone | place: USA... | reverse complement strand
TCCCGCCGTCCCTCCGTTCGCTTCCATCCATCGCATCACACGGCAGGCCGCCTGTGCGTAAAGGCCGGGCGTTTTAGCGGCCAATGGCCTCCACTGGGACGGGCTCGACGGCAGGCCATCTTCGGGCTCCACTAGAGCATTTGACGAAAAGATTGAATCGATGATGGGGGATTCCCACGACGGCGCGAATCGGATTCAAGATCCCCACTGGAACAAAGGGGCCAGTCATGAATGGGGAAGCCTTATTCCGACGATTTGCGTGAACGTGTGGTTGCGGCAATCGAAGCCGGTCATACCCGCGTAAAAGTTGCTGAGCTTTACAACATGGCTTTGAGTACTGTTGGCGGAATCATCAAGCGTAAGCGCGAAACGGACAGTGTCAGTCCCGACAAGTTTGGCGGGTACAAGACTTTCACGCTTGAGCCACACACAGATCGGGTGAAGGAGCTTGTGGCGGAACAACCGGATAGTACTCTTGCAGAGCTTCAAGTTCGCTTGGCGAAAGAAAAGGTGAAGGTGAGCCAATCGGGGATTTCCCGGTTCCTCCACCACATCAACCTGACCTTTAAAAAAAAGTCTACACGCGGCCGAACAAGATCGGCCCGACGTCGCCGCGGCCCGTAAGGCGTTGCGGAAAGAACAGAAAATCCTTGATCCGAAACAACTTGTCTTCATCGATGAGACCGCCGCCACCACCAAGATGACCCGCCTCTATGGCAGGGCTCCGCGAGGCAAACGGCTTGTTGATAAAATGCCACACGGCCACTGGAAAACAACGACTTTCATATGCGGGCTGCGCTATGATGGCGTCACCGGTCCGTTTGTGCTGGATGGCCCGATGGATGGACCCCACTTCCTGGCGTATGTCGAACAGATCCTTGCTCCAACTTTGAAGAAGGGGCAGATCGTCTTTCTGGACAATGTTTCCACTCACAAGGTCGACGGGGTCGAAGAAGCAATCGCGGCTCGCGGCGCATGCACCGTTTTCCTGCCGGACTCCACCAATTTTTACAAAGACTTAGCCACTAGGCTAAACCTGGTTAGGCACTGACTAGGCACTGATGCTCTGGTCGATGATCGTAATGATGGCGGACAATGTTTTTGCGACTCCAGGAGTTGCAATGTTAGTTCCATGCCACTAGATGAAGGAAGGAGGGAGTCCACGCACACTAGCTGAGGTATTGGATGTCGGATTTCTACGAAATTGATTTTCTGCCAGTCCATACGACCAAGAGCGGGGACGCTATCGCAATCCGGTACCGGATCGGGCCGAACTGGTATGTCCATGTGGTGGATGGCGGGTATGCAAGCACCGCCCCGGATCTCTCGAAACACATCACCACATTTTACGGGACGACCCATATCAATCGCGTTGTCGTGACGCATCCCGACAAGGACCACGCCGAGGGGCTTGCGTCGATTTTGGAATGGTTCACCGTCGATGAGCTATGGATGCTTCGGCCATGGTCGTATGCGCAGGAGGTTCTGCCGTACTTCGCTCGCTATTCTTCGGCGTCGAATCTTGTCGACCGGCTGAAGGAGGAATACCCCTACATCGCGGAACTAGAAAAAATTGCTGCCAGGAAGGGCATTCGCATCCGCGAGCCGTTCCAAGGCGCGCAGATCGGTCCGTTCACAGTCCTTGCTCCGTCGCCCGCTCGTTATCTCCGGCTGATAATCGCGTCGGAGAAAACTCCTCAGCCGGCGGCCGGCTATGCAGGCATTCTCGCGGAATTTATGAAAATCGCGGCTCCGATTGTCCAATTCATAAAGGCGGGTTGGGGCAGCGAAAAATTCTCGGATGAGGATACAAGCGTCGAGAACGAGATGAGCGTGGTGCAATACGCTTTCCTCAATGGACACAAAATCGTGCTCACAGGTGATGCCGGTCGCCAGGCGATGACCGAAGCGGCCGACTATGCGCCGGTTGCCGGTCTGGTGCTGCCAGGTGTGACGAGATTTCAGGCGCCGCATCACGGTGGTCGCCGAAATCTTTCTACCGAACTGCTGGATCGATGGCTCGGCCCGCGATTGTCGCAGATGCTACCCCACGGCTCTGAGCTGTTCACTGCGATGATCAGCGCAGCGAAGGAGGATACGGACCACCCGCGAAAGGCCGTCCGGCGTGCATTGCTTCATCGCGGAGGGCTGATCGGAACTACAGAAGACGGAGCTTTTGGCGTTTGGATGAATGCGCCGCCACGCGGGTGGACACCGCTGAGGAATGGCCCATATCCGGACGAGCAGGAGGCATGATGTTCAGATTCGTGGATGCCTATACGCTTCGCGCTCGGCTCGTTCCCGCTGTAATCGCGGCGGCGCCGGCACTCGCAGCGATTGCCCTGCTGATCTCATGGAACAAGATCGCGCTTTCCAACATGATAGCGACCGGGGCATTGCTTGTGCTGCTGTTCGCGTTGGCAGATTTTGCTCGGAGGCAAGGCAAGCGGATTGAGCCGATACTCTATCAGGAAATGGGAGGAAAGCCCTCAACTACTATGATGAGGTATGCGGACAACTCTTTCGATGCCTCGGCGAAAGAGCGATACCGCAGTTTCCTTTCTGGAAAGATAAAATCGGCAGTGCCGACGGAAGCCGAGGAAAAAGCAAATCCGCAAGAAGCAGACGCTTTTTATGAACGATGCGGGGCATGGCTGCGCGAGAACACGCGCGATACGAAGAAATTTTCGATCTTATTCAGTGAACTTTTGACCTATGGTTTTCGACGCAATCTGCTCGGTTCGAAATGGCCGGCTCTTATCCTGAATGTGATCGTGGTCGCATTGTGCTGCGGGTTGCTGTGGCAGCGTTGGCCGCTCGGCATGGAAGATGACCTGACAACGCGTATTGTCGTCGTGCTTGTAATTGCGGTGATCCATGCGTTGTACATTGCGTTCGTGGTGAGTAAGGCCAGCCTCATGGAGGCGGCGCGCACCTACGCGCGACAGCTCATTCTGTCATGTGAGACTTTCTTGGCTGATGAAAAATCAGCAGGCGGCAAAACGAAGGCAGCTAAAAAGGCATCTTAAGGTCGATGGACTTCACAAAGCCGTGCGCCGCGCTTCCAAATTTGATTTTCGCAGTATTTGCGAGCGCATTTCTTTGAGAGATCGCACCCGACATGGCCGTGTTGGTTAGTACAGCCTTGGTGCGTGCCTTCTGAATGAGGGTCGCTGCATCCGGTGCAGTCCTGGGAAAGCTGAGGATCTGAGCATTGGTGCTTCATAATTGTTTTTGAGCTCTGATAGACGCCGATAGTATCATTGTACCCTATTCATGCGAGGTACCGGTTGGAGCGTCATCGGGGTCGTGCCGGATGGTGTTCATCGCAAGCCTCCAAAGAGCAGGATGCTCTCTGCCGCTAATTGTGCGGCATGGATGGCAACAACTCTCGCGCGAGATGGGGATATCGGGACCGTGGTGATTCGGGGAGTGGGGCTTGATTTCGTCACATGGTGCGATTACGCACTTACCGTCTCGTTCAGCCACCGGCATTAATGGCTTCAGCGACCGTAGGCAGCGACCCCTAGCGTCCCGACCTCAGCTCGCATCGCCCACAGCAGCCCCCAAGCGAATTCACGAGACCAAGCAATGCAGTGGACCGGCCGGTCACTGCGTTCTTGTGTTTGCCTATGGTGCGTTCGCATCACGAACTTAATTGGTTCGTGGCCATGAACCTGAAACAGGAGCGATCTCCATGTTTAGGTTCTGTGTGAAAGTCGTGCTCGTTATCGACGTGGTTGCTGCGCTGTCGCTGTTGGCTTCAGTATGGTTTCTGCTTCGATAAAAATGTTCGAAGTTCCTGCCGGGCGGCAGCAATGCCGCCCGTTTCATTAAAAAAGGCCGCCCGATGAATCGAGCGGCAAGTGAATCGGCCTAGGGAGGAAGTCGGCCGATATCTAAACTGTTTCACCCGCGAGCCATCGCAAGAATTTCGCTCGTCTCGCATCTTTCTTTGCTTTCTTGAGCCACGCCTTCTTGCAGATGCGCGAGCAGAAGATGAGGTAGCCGGTGAAGGTGAGGATTCGGTAGCGATGTAGGGCCAATTTGCTGTTGCAACGATGGCACTTAGCCATTGATGCCTCCGACCCAGAAGCAGACCTCTTTGCCGTCCCAGATAAAGAGGACGGGTTGTCCCGTGGGCGTTTCCTCTTCGATCGGATGGATGATATCTTGCGGGATCTGTTTCCAGCTTCCCTCGGGTGTGAGGTAGAACCATTCGTCTTCGTCGCGAGCATTTTTGCTGACTGCGAATTTCGTTTTCACGATCTCCGCTTTGTTACAGCATTTGACCTGGCCATGGAGCCGGGGTCGAGCTGCTTCCATCACCACCTGCTTATCTGCCCATCCGGCATAGGGCGAGTTTGCCCAGTCTGCTGCATAGGCACCCGTAATCATCGCCATAAACCACGCCTTCGCGATCAAAACGGCGACCGTGAAGGCGTACCAACATTTTTGATTCATGTGGGCCTCCAAAGAGCGGGGTGCTCTCGATCAATTGTGCGGCATGGACGGTGATTCGCGGTGGAGAAGGGTGTGGATAGCTGGGACGCTGTGGTAACAATTTCGCGAATCGGCTACCCATTGACGCAAGTGCGTGCGTGCTCCGCGCTGGAATATTGTGTCCGGTGTGTGTGACAACGGCCAATCATTGTGGGCGCCGCCTCGGGCTAAAAAATGGATGAGAATGCGGAGCTGAAATTCAAAGGCTTGATGGATATTTGGATATCAAGTCTGCGTTTATTGGGAGCGGCGAATGCGACTGGCGCATTGGCAGCAGGTGCGGCATTTCAAGCATTCGACAAAAAGCCGGAGGCACAATCAACGATCAAGGTCGTAGTCATCTTCTTCCTCGGAGGGGTGATTTTGTTCGCTCTATCCCAAATCGCAATATTTTTTACTCAAATCAATATGGAACGTTACTCGCTACGATTGAGAGAATCCAGTGAGTGGGAAAAGACTTTTTGGGCAACTGGCAGACAGACATCGCAAGATAACCCTCTTGTCTCAGCATACCGAAGCTATATTGTCATGATGTTCTCGGGATTAGCCTCAATGGTTTTGTTTTTCTTCGGTTTGTTATTCGTGTTGTATTTTGTTAGTAGTTTGTAGAAGCTCTGGCTCATGAACCTTTAATGACCCAAGAACACTTTGCCGAAGGGAACTCCTCTGCGCCTTCCATCCTCGCAGATTGATTTGAGGTAGTAGAGGTCTCGAAGTTCTAACCCTTGCAGCTTTTTTGCAATGAAGCCGATTGAGAGCCTGCGATAGCGTTTCCCATCTCGTCCAGCATTGATGCCATCGAGAAAATATTGGAGCAATTCGCCGCGCTCGGAGATTGCCTTTGGCGCTTTCTGGAAGCGGTTTTTGATGAGCGCATTGAGTTCTTGCATATCTAAGATCAGTTATGTAGGAACAGGATATCAGCGGCTTTGACGATGCCGCGTTCGGCTACGATAAGCTCTCTCGCGGTAGTCGGAGAATATACGCGTCGCGGGTCGATCGTTTGAAACCGGTCGAATCAGAGACAATATCGCGATCGAGGCCATCGGGATTGGCGAGGAGCAATTCGAGGATTTTCCGTTCTCCTTCTGGGAGACGATCTTTGAGCAAAGCAATCAATTCGCTGCCGGTTGGCATGGGTTCGTAGTCGTTTCCGAGAGCGGCAATTCCTTGTTGCGTGGCTACTATCTTACCCATAGCAGCGCGCACATAGTTCTTGGACTGAAGGCGTAGGATGTAGGCGTCGCGCGTAGACCGTTTGTAGCCCGTATGGACTGTGATGTGCTGACGGGTCATGCCATCCCCGTTGTGGGCGACAGCGATAAGCATGGCACGCTCTCCGGTGGCCATTGATTTTGATTCGGTATCTTGTGTTTGTGTGAGCGGAGCATCTTCGGGCTGCGGTCGATAGGGTTCTCTGTGCATATTGCGGCGCAAGTCATTCGCCGGTGGGACGAATATCTTGCTGAGGCTCTCGCTTGCTTCCGAGCGCAACTCGCTTATCTCATCAAGCAATTGCTTGAGCGTGTCATCAATGCGCCCGTGCGTCTTGAGCATTTTGCGGTAGAGAGTATCTTTGAACTTGGACATATCTTTTTGGAAGAAATCCCAGTATCCGTATTTCTTTCCATACTCCGCCCACTGCGATACCCCATAGGCAAATCCTTTGCGGACGGCTTTTGTTGCTTGAGACGCGCGATCTCCGCGCGTAGCAACTTGGGATCATCCTGTTTCTTCTTCTCTATGGTCGCAGCCATCTGGCCCTTGAGGGCTTCAAGATCGACATCGGCGAGATTGCGCGGCACGATCTTTTTCTCACCTGGCTTGGGTGTTGCAGCGGAGTCGAACGTAGTGATCGGATACACGTGCGCTCGCTTAAAAACACCATCGGCCGTCGGCCATCCGGGAGACCAGAACCCCGCATCGCCGACGGGAAGCGATGGGAGCGACTCCATGAGGATTTTCTGCTTGTCGGGCTCGCCGTGCACTTCTATCCATGCCTTCATCGCAGCGAGGTCTTGCGGAGCGATGGTGCGCAAGACGATGAGCATTTGCGCTTGGGTGAGAACATTTTTGTTGAGCACGGCCGAGCGCTGTGTGACGAGCATGCAGCCGATGCCGCGCTGCCCGCCGCCGTACGATGTCTTCGGCGGCGCCGAGCATACGCGCTTCATTTGGCTGGGGCTTCTGCGGGGCTATTGCATCCGCTTCATCGATTACGACCATGACCGGCGTTCGATAGCGCTCCTGGGCTTTGAGGCGGTAGAGGTTTTCAAGAAATGCCGTCATGAACGTGGCCATCTCGTGCTTTCGGAAAACCGATAGGTCGAGGAGAATGCTCACGCGCTCTTCGACAACGAGCTTTGCAACGACCTCGCCGGAGTTCACTTCAAGCGGTACATCGCCGTGTTCGCCACCGAGAATGACGACCGGGAATCCGGGCTTTGTGCCGTCTGCGGAAGAACGGATACCCCATTGGTCGCCTTTGGGATCAACAATTACGACCTGCTGGCGTGCTTCCAAAAGCTGTTCGACGATTCGTCGCATCGTGTAACTTTTCCCGACGCGCCGCTTTGCGAGCACTGCTACTGTCTCGGTTACGATCTCGGGTGGAAGTGACAGTCCTGCGGCTATCTTAAGTGCAGATTTCATAGATTTGTGAGTGGGGCACCAGCGCAGGTGCTGCTTGCATAATTTATGGATAATATGTAATTGTTTTTGCCCCATTTTTTAGTCGCTTTTGCCTCACACAATAGATCAAATGCCGAGGTCCATCATGACGACATTCTTAGCGGCTTCGATGCGGTCTTGTGCGCGTGGGCGTGGGAAATCGCTATCTTCCTTCCAGTAGACGATCTTCAGCAACTCCTCTCGCATCATGCGGTAGTTCTCGCCGGTGAATGACATGCGCTCTTCGATCTGCGTGCGGTCAAGCTCTACGCGTGATTCGCGTGCCACTCTTTCACTTAACTTTTTCAGATACTTACGGTCGAACGTGCGGTTGGCCCACGACTACAAAACCAGATTCATAAAGCTTAGCTCCGTACTTCTTCTCCTGTGTGCCCCATCCGGATACTCGAATACTATCAGATGCAATTTCAAACTTGTTCCGTCCGACTTTCTTGATTGCGACTACACTCATACAGTTTTGATTGTTCCGTTCTTCATGCCCCCCTTGAAACCTCTTCAAAGTCGTCGTACTTAAAAAGATCGTCTGCATGAACCTCGTGTCCTTTTGGACCTTTACAATTTTGTATCTCGCAAATCTGTGCGTTCCTCTTCTCTTCCGGCTTTGGTTCTGCCTCCTTCCAGCTCCATGTCTCGGCATATTCGGCGAGCTGTAGATTGTTGTCGGCGCTCTGGATAAGCTGCTGCAACGCTTGTTGACCGGTCTGGACGTTCGCTCCGAGAGATTTAAGCGTGTGTGCAATGCGGTCCCGAGCGCTTTGAATCTCTTTACGCTTGTCTCGATTGTCTTTCGTATGTGAATCGAGAGCGCCCTCTAGTGCCTTGCTCTCCGCTTCTAGTTCGCTGTCCTTCTTACTGAGCTTTGTGTATTCATCCATCACTTGGTCAAGCCCCTTTGCGATCCAGTCCGCGTGACACGCGCAGCCCCAGGCTTTCTGTCGACACTCCTCGATGAAGATTTCGCGATGGGTGCGCTGTTGTTCCTCTTTGAAGATCATACGAGCGGATAGGTGACGAATCCAAGTAGGTATGCAGCGATGAGGACAGCGAGTATGAAGAGCCAGAATTGAACGTTGCGTACGGACGCCGGCCGCATGGCGCTCGAAGGCTGACTGGTTGCTCGATCACGAGCCGCCAGCAGCCATGCGTCATTTCGGACTGGCCGGTAGGGCTGGCCTCGCCGGGACGAGGCCATGCGCGGCCTTCCGTAAGCGGCGATGGCTTCCGTCGGCTTGCGCTTCGCTCCCGCACTGGTGAAGCCGATGCGCCCGATCCGTAAGGCTTCCGCCCGCTGCTCCGGAGCGAGATCGGAGCGGAGCGCCACCATCTTGATCCCCGTCTCCGGGTCGGCGCCGCGGTTAATGTGCGCGCTGGCGATGCTCGCAACCGCAGGCCGCAACGGTGCGCCGCAGGCGCTGCTAATCGCGCACGGCTTCGACGCGAGCTTCATTGCGGAGCTGGTGAACCACGGGCACTCCAGGCAACAACATTTTTAGTGAATTTCTTATGGCGGCGGCCCTTGTGGCCCGGAGCGCCGTGCCACGAATGGGGTGACCGCGCATTCTGCCTGCGACGTTGCTTCATCCGCCGCAATGCGGCTGCCCCCCGCGGGAGCATGGGGTGCGGGTAAGCCACCGCGGCGCGTTCCTGGACCAGAAAGGTTACGCGATCGACAACCCGCATTTATTTCGTGCCGTACTTCTCAACGCGGGCCTTCACTGCCTCTTCAGCATGGCCTCTAGCATGAATTGCATAGCCGCCGTCGGTGTGAGCAGGGTGTGCCGCGGTTTCGTCGCGTCCAGCCTCGTGATGTTTGGCGGCTACCGCCGCAGGGACTGACCAGCTGCGCCGATTTCATAACCGTGGCGGGCGCCACCTCTTGTGCACGGGGAGGCCTCGCGCGCGGTAGTGGCGGCGCAACCATTGAGCGATCGACAGGCGTGGGCTGCGAAAGGGCGGTAGCGGGGCCCGCGGCGGGCCCCACCTCTTGTGCGCGGGGTGATGCACGGGGAGGCCTCGCTGGCGGTAGTGGTGGCGCAACCACTGAACGATCGACCGGCGTGGGCTGTGGAGGGAGGTTTGCAGTAACGGAAACCGGACCCTTCAAGTAGAACTTGTCAACGATCGACAATGACAGCTCAGGAAGCTGCGTCTGGCTGGTCGCACGATAGACATCAGCGCTGATATCCCGGAAAATATCGCCGATCTCGCGGGACTCCTCAATGTGCTTGAGGAACGCAGTCGTATAGGGGCTGTTGCGCCCCTTTCCATCGACCGCGGTTTGCCCTGCCTGGGTGGCATAAGAAATGATTGTGCCAATCGGGGCTTCGATCCTTGCGAGCCCACGCGGGAGCGATGCAGCACGCGTCAAACCGATCGACCGCTTCAAGGCCTCCGCCAGCGGATTGTTACGGCAAGAATCGAGCACGAGTATCTTCAGGGCCTTGGCTTGCTGAAGATAACCAAGCACGTCATCAACTTTGGTAAATCGGTAAAGGTCTGCCTCGTCATCGAGTTTTGCATCGATCGGCATCAAATAATTGACGCCTTTGAACTGCATGGCGTGGCCGCTGTAGTAGAGGAGTCCCACGTCGGCCGATTGCGCAGCGCGCGCAAAGCGGACGATGGCATCCTGCATTCCGGCTCGGTCGAGGTCGGTGCCCCGAATAACGTCGAAATCGATGCGCTTGAGCGCCGCCGCCACATCGTGCGCATCACGTGGGGGGTTAGGCAGACGGGGTGCCTTGGTGTAAGCGCCATTGCCGATGACGAGCGCAACGCGTTTATCGGCCAAGGCATCCGCCGGCGTGACGCACCAAAAAACCACCCCAAGAGCAACACAGCCCAGCCAGCGCATATGCCCCCAGTCCCTGATGTCATTGAACCCGGAACCGATAGCAGGCGACCTTCCGGAATTCAACAAATAGGCTGAATAGGCTGCTATAATGAGTGCTAACAGCGCCCGTCTGCTTTCGCCCGTCTGCTTTCGCCCGTCTGCT
>Ga0137377_10005445_pt1 | contig 10193 bp, 12 predicted proteins | sample SagtaG_22_FD_104815 | JGI IMG/M metagenome (GOLD analysis project Ga0137377, IMG submission 104815) | Vadose zone soil microbial communities from Sagehorn Ranch, Mendocino, California, USA - Sage2_L_40_16 metaG | ecosystem: Environmental > Terrestrial > Soil > Vadose zone | place: USA... | reverse complement strand
TTTTCCCGATCGCTTGCGCCAACTGCGTCGTCAACGTTTCCAGTAAAAGTACATTTTCTTGTTTTGTCAGGAACCGCTCCGAGGCCGGGCAGGCCATCACCAAATACGGAACCGAGGTGTTTTTAACCGCCACGTTTAGGCACCGGAGAAAGTCCGTTGCCGCCGCTGCAATAACTCCGCTTGCTCCGGTATTCATCGTCGTGACCCAATCTTCAAGGCGAAGCAGGATCACGTTTATTCCGCCGGCGTTAGTGCCGAAGACACTCGCCGGGTCGACGAGCTGTTGGTGGATTTGGTTGTAGGGGGCGAATTTGATTTCCGTGCTTATATCGAACTCGTTCATCCAGAAAGCCAGGGACTGTTCGATGGGTTCAGCCGTAAACGTGGACGCCACCGCGATGGTCATGGGGCTCATAGCCGTTATCTCCTGAAGTCCGTTTTCAGCTCAGTGCGTAACCGAATTGAGTTGCCAACTCTCCGCAATAGGAGGTGAGGACCGATTGTTGTTCGGCATTCCACTCGGAATACTCAGGCAGCAGCTCGATTCCCGCCTCTTTCTTTATGCGTCTAAATTCCGACCACATCGGATCCTGCTTGCTGTTCACCGGTGCGGATAGGACTCTGCGCAGCCGCTCTCGATCGGGCGCTGGAGCGGATAAAAAATTGAACAGCTTCAACGCCGTTTCCTCCTCCTTCCACAAATCTTCCACTCGAACCGCGAGATAGTGCGCCCGATTCTGCGCCGCACCGAGAATGAGTCTATGACTCTCGGTCCACAAGACGCAATTCTTCTCGAGACGCGAAAGCTTGCCCCAATCGGCGTGCGGCATGTCCGGCATCGAATAGTGGATGTCCTGGATGATCGGAAATAGCCACGGCTTGTTTTGACCCACGCACCAGCGAATCAAGCTTTGCCGAGCCTGCGGGTTCGCGAAAAGTTCGCCGTAACAATCGAGCTCGTTGTAACACGAGCGCACATTGTTGCGCGGATCGCGAATCAAATGCACGATCCGGGCGTGAGGGTACTCCTGCAAAAGTACCGGCATGACGTAAGCCAGGATGAAATTACAATCAATGCCAATTTGCGGTCGTTGGTCGTAGCATCGCAACAGTGGGCGCAGCTCGTCAGCCGTTAGCTTGCCTTCGTAATATTGCCGCGCCGCCGTCAAAATCTGAAAACCGGTCAACGGCAACAGATGTTCATGCAGGCATACGATCTTTCCCGCTGCATTGAGCAGGTGCGTGGTAAACGACGTACCGGAACGCGGTAGCCCGACGACGAAGTTCATGGCTGTCGATCTCTCTATCCAATCCGTGACGAACTATCGCCTGGGTTTTTTTCCGATACCGCGATTGCCAATTGTGCGACGCTGGGTCCGTCAAATATGGTTTCGAAAGACAATTCGACATCAAAGCGATTCGAGATAACGGCGCTCAGTTGGGCGATGCCGAGCGAGTCGATGCCGAGCTCGAGCAGGCTATCGTCGATGCCGACGCGATCGAGCAACAGGATTTCCGCGCACATCGATTCGATCTGTGCTTGCACGGGGTTGCGTGGCGAAACGAACGCCGTTTCCAGCTCGGGCCTTTTACGGCGTTGCGCCAGAACTGCGGCCAAGATTTTCCCAGGTTCGTTTAAATCCTCGGCGACCCTCTGCGCCAAGGCACTGCGGCTAGCGTCTTTCAAGATTCACCCCACATTGGAGTTATTCATGCTCAACTAATGATTGTGGTTCTTTATCTTTATCTTTGCTACCACGATCAGTCGAGACACAATTTATCAAAGGTCTGACGTGAATTCGAGGAGACGTGTATGCGTTTTCTCGAGCTTCGGAAGCAGCGGGAGAATTTCTGATTCGTGTTTGCTCCATTTGGTGGGACTCGGTGCGGTCAACGTCTTGGTTGACAACGGCAAGCTGCCTGAGACGACGCTTTTTAGGCGGGTGTCGAACGCAAGCCCTGCAAAGTCGCAAAGTCGCTGTACGACTCGCGACGGATCGGCGATTAACGCTTCGTACTGGACCACGTGCCACCGATTCCTGGGGAGGTGTGCAAGATCGTCCATGATGTGTCGATTGGCCTGTTCCCATTGCGCCGCGGCGATGCTTGCGAGCGGTGCTCCAATGAGATCGCGCCAACCGGGCGTCAACAAAAAGGACCAACGTGGTCCTTGCCACTGCGGCAACGCAGGGTAGGTAACAAATTTTCCCGAGACCCAGCCGTCGATGAGGCTGCCGATGTTGGCGCGCGGATCGCGAAATAGAAAAATGAAACGCGCGTCGGGAAAGATCGCGTTCAAAAAGGGAATACGCAGCGCGTTCTTGGGCGTTTTCTCGATAAACACGAGGTGTGCTGGCGGACTTGCTTCACGTAACGCCTGCCCATCGCGATCGCGCAGATCGGACCAGAATCCCGCCAGCAATCGCACCACATTGGCGTCGTTTGCATCCTTATCCGTCAGGCGATTGGAATCGAAACCGTGCGTGCGCGGGTGAAATTCCGGTATCCGTTCGATGACCGCCTGACTCTCTCCGGCAATGGTCCAGGCATCTTGCGATTGGCTGAGTAACTCAAAAAGCAGCGTGCTCCCAGCGCGTGGCGCTGAAACGATGATGACGGGCTTTTCAAAACGCAGAAGGGACCGTAAATCTGATATAGATCTGCCGATCGATTTTATTGGATCCTGCCAGCCGTTTGGTGACCGGATCGTCGCAGTGACGGCCTGGATCTTGACCACGTCCATGGGTAACCTGGCTATTTCTCCGATAGGCTCAGCAATCATGCGTGTATTCTTGGCTCTGGTCAATAAACCAGGTAACCGAGCACGCCGGCGGAAGGAACGATCCACACTACGTCGATGCGAAAACGCAGTAGTGCGATCAGGGCCGCGGCGAAAATAGCGGCTGAGATCCACACTGGTGGCGCCGCCTTGCCCACGACGATCGCCGCCGCGGCAATCATTCCGATCGCTGCGGGACGCACGCCGCGCAAGACTGCTTCGACATGCGGAGAATTTTTTATGCGGCTGAGCAGGCCGCTGCATAAGGCGATGAGAATAGCGGACGGTGTGAATATTCCGACCGTGGCCACGACAGCGCCGGCAAAGCCGGCTACTTTCATGCCAATAAATGCGGCGCTTACTAAAACTGGACCGGGTGTGACCTGCCCCATGGCGACCGCATCGACGAATTCCTGCTGTGTCACCCAGCCCTGGTTATCAACGACAATCTGCTGAATCGTCGGTATAAACACATAGCCGCCGCCAAATAACAATAGACTCATGCTGGCAAACGTGACTAAAAGTTTGAGCAGCAGACTCGGATCGAAGCTGGTCAGCGGTACCGCGATGGCCGGCAGGGCAGCGGACAAAAGCATATTGGTATGCACACCGGCGCGCGGTGATTTTTTCTTTTTCGTTTTATCCGGTTTGCGTTTCGACGACACGGTCGCGGTTGGTTTGCGGAACCACCACCAGCCGAGCACGCCGGCAACGACGATTATCCCGAGCGTGCTGAAAAAACCGCCGATACTCAGGAGTGCCACCGCGGCGGCGAGCGTCAATACGCCCTCGCGTACGCTGGTAATTGTCCTGCGCCCCATGTTCCACGCGGCTGCGGCGATGACTGCCGCCATTGCCGGCACAAAACCCATAAACACTTTACCGACCGCTGGCATCTGACCCCACTTGAAGTAGGCGATACTGAACGCCACGATGAGGGCAAACGGGGGTAATACCGCCGCGAAGACGCATACCAGTGCGCCAAGCCCACCACGCAACCGGTATCCCACATAGGCCATGACATTCACGGCCACTGGGCCTGGCAGGATCGAGGCAAGTGAGATGCCGTCCAGCATATCCTGATGCGACAAGAGCTTGCGGCGCTCGACGATCGCGTCCTGTACCACGGAGATCAGCGCCATGAAGCCGCCGAAACCGGTGCAAGCAATGCGGAAAAATATCCAAAACAGCGTTACCAGCGACACGGGGACGGGGGTAACGTTCATGGCGCTGGCTTTCATCAAGTTCTTGCCAGGTGTCACCTAGGTCGATTCATCTGAGGGCATTAGTTCGGCGTTGTAGCCGGGACTCGAAGTAATGACGTTGTCGACCGAAACTGTCAGGATGTCCAGCATAGCCGTCAACGTAAAACCGGACAACTTCATAGAGCTCATCCTGAATCCGGCGTGAAAAATGACCTCTTCAACCCTTGAGCCGTTGAATATTTCGCAACACATGGCGCCAAACGTCCTCGCGCGGGCCGCTGGCGGGCAACATGAGCTGCGGACGATTGTGTGTACGAATGAGTTGTTCTGGCATCAGTGACTTCGCAAGGTCTTGAAGTGTGGCGTTCTGTAGCTCGGGCGGCATACAAAGTCGCCTGCACCAGCTGTCAATGCAGCGCCAATCTTAGTACGGTTAATTGAAGATACGGTCCAACTAAAATAAGTTGGCTACATTTACTTCGCTTGATTGTCATAAAATCCCCATTGCATACGAAGTAGATCAGCCCAAGGGACGTATTCATTGTTGGCGGCGCGAACAAAGCGCTCGCCCCCTTGAAATCTTTTACGCAACAACTCAGTCGATTTCTCCGAATCCGCCGCGATCAAAGCGTCTGTGATTTTCTTTTGCTCTTCAGGTGTCACGCGAGGACCAGCTGAAATCGCCTGATCGGGCATCGGTGGAGCTTCGAAAATAACCCTAGTTGTCTGGTTCGTGTCTAACGCTCGGAGTTCTGTTGATGGAAGAATCGCAGCTATGCAGTCGCCGTGGATTAAGCCCTTAAAAATCGCTGGCCTTCCCTTCATCGGCACAATTAACGGCTGCTGTTCTGGATCGTTTTCAAACTGATTGGCCCAAAACAACGTGTCAATTGTCGGTGGTGGATGTGCGCATACAAGCTGTTTTTTTAGTTCCTTTATAGTTTTAACCGTACTATCAGCTTTAACAAACGTAACAAACGCACGGTTTTCAGTTGGAAATTTAACTAAGACGTTAAACCCACGTTGTTGAATTCGATATCCAGTAAAATGCGCCCCGTCGAACACCAGATCGTACATGCCATTGACGGTCAACACGCGATAAAGACCGAAGGTTCTTGGATATTCATACACGACGGGTCGTCCGATAACCGTGCTAAGGTACTTTGCGATCGGTTCATAGGTCGCGCGCGCGACTTGCTCGGATTCTCGTGGCGGTGCCGTTAGCACTAGCGTATCCCCCGCTGATCGCAGTGCTCCCGTCTGCGAATCGAACCGGTATGACTGAGTCTCGGAATTATGCCGTTCGACGGCATAAACAGACGTTGTGATTAGCACCAAAACAGCAGATAACGCAAACGATCGCGTTTTCGAAAATAACGTCATAACGTGACTCCTTCACTTATATTGATTTATTGTCCGTATATGCATCGCGCTTGTAATCGTTGAACAGCTAGCGTGGCACACGACTAGAACATTAATGTTAGGACAGTATGATCAGACTGCAAGCCGCTGCTTCTAGTGATGGATTACCCTTATATATCGGTACGTTATAGGTACATAATTAATGCTTAAATAGGAAGAAGGGCCGTATATGGAATCGTTTAAAAATCCAGTTAAATCAAAACCATCGGAAGTATTTATGGGCTACGTCGCGAACGAAAACGCTGCCCCCGAACGAATAGCCGAATTTAAAAAAGGACTTGCAGAACTGGGGTATACCGAAGGAGAGAATTTCAAGATCGAGTATTGCTATGCCAAGTTGGATGACGAATATCACAGCATCATGACCGATCTCATCTCTCGTAAGATAGACATCATCCTTGCCGGCAATGCACCGGCAGCAGTCGCCGCCGGGAAGGCAACGCGTTCAATCCCCATTGTGCTCGCAGCCGTGAATGATCCAGTCGGGCTAGGGGTGGTGAAAAGCTTGGAGCACCCAGGAAGAAACGCCACAGGTACCACTATCTATGCGCCGCATTTGATTCGTGAACGGTTGCAGGTCTTGAAAAGTATCATCCCGACGCTGGACCGAGTGTCAGTCTTTATTAACAGCAACAACAGGAATAACGCGGCGCAGGTTGCGCTTCTAACTGCTGCTGCAAATGATCTTGGCATCGAGGTACAGTCATTAGATATCAGCAAACCAAACAACGTAGCCGTCGCCATGAAAAAAGCGATCGAATGGAGCTCTAAAGGATTCGTGAATTGTGTTGATAGTTTTATTAACTCTCAACGTTTCGAGATTGCGAAACTCGCAGTGACGCATAAGCTGCCAACAATATTTACTGACAGAGAATATGTGCTTGCTGGCGGCCTGATGTCACTGGGCGTCGGGCATCTCGAGGGATACTATCGGGCCGCTGAGTACGTGGATAAAATTCTTCGCGGCGCCAATCCGGCTGATTTGTCCATTTCGCTTCCAACTAAACTTACCTTTAGCGTAAGTCGTTTGGCGCTTCAAACGATGGAGTTATCGTTACCGGAGAAGATTAGTAACAGCGTAACGGAATGGCTACCTTGATTTTAGTGGATGATCGCAACAATCTATGGATTAACCGCCTGCTCAAATATTGCTAACTGGCAAGTGCCGGATCCAATCGTAATCGCCGGCGCCGCTTACGATGAACCAGGGGTTGTGCAGGTCGGCCTTATTATAAGAGAGCGGCCGGCGTTGCGGATCGGTGACCGTACCGCCTGCCTGTTCCACCACGCACTGCGCGGCGGCGGTGTCCCACTCCATCGTCGGGCCGAGGCGCGGGTAGACGTCGGCCTTGCCCTCGGCCACGAGGCAGAGCTTGATGCTCGATCCCATGCTCACCGCCTCGTGCGGGCCCAGGTTTTTCAAGAATGCCTCGGTTTCCGCGCCCGCGTGCGAGCGGCTGGCAACGACGATGGGTCGATCACCGTTGAAGCGGCGCGCGCGGATCTGCATCGGTTCATCGGTTCCTCGCTGCAGAGCGGCACCTTCGCCGTGCGCGGCGAAGTACGTCTCGGCGCGCACCGGCACATGCACCACGCCGAGCGCCGGCTTGCCGGCCTCGATCAACGCGATGTTCACGGTGAACTCGCCGTTGCGCTTGATGAACTCCTTGGTGCCGTCGAGCGGATCGACGAGCCAGAAGCGCGTCCACGTCGCGCGCGCGGCGTAATCGACGGCGGAGGATTCTTCCGAGAGCACCGGGATGTCGGGTGTGAGCGCCGCGAGTCGGGCCACGATCAGCTCGTGCGAGCGACGATCGGCCTCGGTCAACGGCGAGCGATCGTCTTTCTGCTCGACGGCGAATTCGCGTTCCCGGCGCTCATAGATATCCAGAATACGTCGGCCCGCATCGGTGGCGATGCGACGAATGTCGTCCAGATAATGCTTTGGATCAATAATCAAAAAATATGTGCCCCGGTGTTGTTATGCCTAAGTTCTACTCCGCTTCAGAGCTAGCGCGGCAGGACTGGTAAGGCATCTCTCACAATCGCCGCCACGCTTTCGACCACGCGTGGCCGACCGAAGACGGCACCGAAGACGGTCCCGTTCGGTGTCGGCAGTTCCAGGATGATGCGATAACTGCCGCCGGCTTCCTCCACCAGTAGGCGGCTGGCCGCGAGATCCCAGATGCGATTGCCGTAGTCCACCGTTGCGTCCGCCTGGCCGGTGGCGGCGCAAGCGTGGGCGTAGCACGTGCGGTAGATCCGATGGTTCTGATAGTGGCGCGTGAGGGCGTCGAACGCGGCGCCGTCGTCGCGGTGACGCACGAAGTTGGCGCGTGCGCTCAGCATCAGGCGCGTCTGCAAGGGCGGCACGGCCGGATCAAGATCGACGAGTTGCAGCCGCTGCTGGTTGTGAAAAGCGCCGCCGCCATAAGTGGCGTGCACGCGCATATCGAGCAGCGGCATGTCGATGACGCCCGCCAGCGGTTCGCCGCGGTAGTGCAGGGCGATGATGGTGCCGAAGGTCGGAATACGCTGCACGAAATCTTCGGTCCCGTCGACCGGATCAAATATCCACTGAAACTCCGCCTGCGGCAGATGCGCCGGCAGCTCTTCGCCGACGATCCCGTGACTCGGGAACTGGCGCTGGATCTGCGCGCGCAGCAGCTCCTCCACCTCGAAGTCGGCGCTGGTGACGAAGCTGCCGTCAGGCTTGCGCTTGACCGTGAAGCCCGTGCGGCACAAGGCGCGTAGCCGTTCGCGCGCGATGTCGGCGAGCGCGAGCGCGCAGGCAGAGAAGCGTTCGCGGTCGGAGGTAGTGATGGCGTTGCGGATGTCGGTGGTGTTCATTGACTGGTTAGTTTACTTTATTGTCTGCAACTACAACTCAGATGATTTAAAAGGGGAGGCGTGGCCGTCGGTTAAGATCGCAACGCCATTGGAATGGGAGTAAGAAATTCTTCGTCCATGTGCATTTTTTTCAGGCATGCGGATAAATGAACCGGATTGCGGATCAGATTCACGGCTTTATTGGGCTTTTTGCCAGGCCGCTTGTGGAATCTCGCCCCAATGGTTGATCATTATCGCCAGGTCGATGATGTCGCGGCTCATGACAGAAACGTCGTTGTAACGGTCTGCATTGGCCAGCAATTTTTCGGCGTACATGTCGCTGCGGGAGAGTGTAGGTACGCCGAATCGCGGGTCAATCTCACCGCTTAATTCGATACGGCCTTCTTGCACAATTTCAAATTTGATCGGTGCGTCATCCACTTCGACAAAAGTGCGAATGCCGTAGCGATCCGAGCGCACTTCGCGTAGTTGCGTGACAGGTTGACGCATGAGGCCGTTGAGTCCATGGTCAAAAACCACACTGCGCAATTCACCATAGCCATGGCTGGAAGCGCACAGAAAATCGATGTCGACCGACTCGCGATATTCATCGAGCGCAAGCACAATCGCAGTACCTCCGGCAAAGTAACACTCGCAGCGTACCAGCAAGTCGCTATCAAGATTTTGTAGCAGAGTGTGGATGCGCTGGTGGTGTAGACGCTTGAACATGGATCAGCTATTGAGTAATCCAGCGCCAAATTGTTGTTTCAGGCGTTGAATCAAGTCCCGTTCTTGCGCGGTAAGGGACTCCTGCTCGATGAAGCGCCAGTTGGCTTCATAAAGCGCCAGCGCTTCCGGCTCGTCGATCATATCGTCCGGGTGACGATTCCATGCGATGAGACGGAGCTGCGGGTAGTCGGTAATGTTCAGCATGGTTCATTCGGTAGATGGTTTTGAATATACCGAGCAGGTCAGTCATGTGCAAGTCTATGCTATGGCGCTACTTGCCACCCTTCAGTTTTAGATGTCGTTCCCGCCTTCGCGGGAACGACAAATTTTTTCAAAACTGAAGGGTGGCAAGATGGCGCTATTTGCTATTTGCTTGCTACGCTATTGGCACTGAGTAGCGTCCCCTTTTAACTCCCACATCTCCCCCTCCGTCCGGGGGAGGGGGTGAGGGAGGCAGCGTGGTTTGCGGCAAGAATCTTCCCTCACCCTAACCCTCTCCCGGAGGCAGAGGGAATTAATCTATGTTTCCTTCCGTAGCAGCGACTTAACCGGCCGGAAATTTACGATGCCGAGAGTTTTGCGACAGCGATCGACATATGCGCAATGTACTGTTCGGCGGGTAATGGCTTACTCATGTAATAGCCTTGCGCGACGTCGCAACCCAACGCCGCCAATTTATCCCACGTTGCTTTGTTTTCAACGCCCTCGGCGACAACTTTCAGTTGTAGGTCGTGCGCCAGACCGATAGTGGAGCGCACGATGGCGGCGGAGTCGCCGTGCTCCAGCATTTCGATAACGAACGATTTGTCTATTTTCATGGCGTCGACTGGTAATCTATTGAGGTAAGCAAGCGAACTATAGCCGGTACCGAAGTCGTCGATGAACAGCGTGATGCCCATGGCGTTTAGACGTTTGAGATTTACCAACGCTCTTTCCGGATCGTCCATCACCGCCCCTTCCGTGATTTCCAGCTCAAGCCAGTTTGCCTGTGCGCCGGTCTCGCGAATCATGTTCTCGACATTCTCTACCAGGGACGCATCGCGCAAGTTTTTGGCCGACAAGTTGACCGCTATAGGAAAGTTCCAACCTGCTTTGTGCCAGGCAACCGTCTGGCGCAACGCCGTCTCCAAAACCCATTCTGTCAGCGGCTTGATGAGCCACGTCTGCTCCGCCAGGGGGATGAACGCATCCGGCGGGATCAATCCTCGCGTTGGGTGTATCCAGCGTAC
>Ga0137377_10005439_pt1 | contig 10198 bp, 3 predicted proteins | sample SagtaG_22_FD_104815 | JGI IMG/M metagenome (GOLD analysis project Ga0137377, IMG submission 104815) | Vadose zone soil microbial communities from Sagehorn Ranch, Mendocino, California, USA - Sage2_L_40_16 metaG | ecosystem: Environmental > Terrestrial > Soil > Vadose zone | place: USA... | reverse complement strand
GCTGGCCTTTGGTGGTCGGTGCCTGCCCGGGAAGAAGCTTGAGCTTGAGCGCGGCCACCACCGCCCGCGCGATCTCGTCCTGCACCGCGAAGACGTCGGCGAGCTTGCGGTCGTACGTCTCCGACCAGACGTGGAATCCGTCGCTCGCGTTGATGAGCTGCGTGGTGATGCGGACCTGATCGCCCGACCTTCGCACGCTGCCCTCGAGGACGTGGGCGACGTGCAGCTTCTGCCCGATCTCCGCGACGTCCTCGTTCTTGCCCTTGAAGGCGAAGGCGGAAGTGCGGGCGGCGACGCGCAGGCCGGGCACCTTCGCGAGCAGGTTGAGCAACTCCTCCGCGAGGCCGTCGGCGAAGTACTCCTGATCGGGGTCCTTGCTCATGTTGACGAGCGGCAGTACGGCGATCGACGGCGGCGCGCGGATGTCGGAGGCGGGGGGCACCGCGTCGAGGGTGGCGCGCAGGTCCTTCCCTGCACGAGGCGCGCGCGCCGCCGGACGCAGCACGAGGTACCAGCCGACGCCGGGGGCGCCGAGCGCGATGCCCAGCGCGATCAGGAGGAACAGCATGCCTGCGCGCGGCCGCGGCCCGGTGGTCTCGATGCGGCCCGCGTTGACGTCGAACGCCCAAGCGAGCACGAGCGTGATCGGAAAACCGAGCCCAAGCGCGATCACTGCCCGCGGCCAAGACCCACTCGGGCAGGCTGAGGCCGTGCATGATCGGCTCGACGATCTGCAGGATGGCGAAGGAGACGATGCCGTAGCCGACCAGCGCGCGGAACACGCGCCGCTGCTTCATCTGCTCGAGCCAGCCGGCAGCCATTGTTCGATACTACACGGTTGCGGGTCAGCGGCCGACGACGCTCGCGATGGGCGGGAAGCCAAACCGCGGCGCGAGCGCACGCGGGGATCGTCACTTGCCACCCACCCCGAACTTCTTCATCATCCGCTCGAACCGCGGGTCCTTCCGCAGCGGCGCGAGCCACCTCGAAGTCCGCAGCTCCCCAGTGTCGCGGTAGCCGCCGGCAAGCGCCGCCTCAAGGTCCGCAAACGCCTGGTCCGTCTCGCCCAGCTGCCCGTGGGCCATCGCCTTCCAGGCCAGGTTGAGCGGAGTTGTTGTGGGATCCCTCGAGACCGCCGCGATCGCCGCGCGCGGCCGTCCCTGGTACAGCTCGAGCCAGAAGTGCCCGGCGTGCGACAGGGAGGAGTTGGGCTGGCGCTGGTCGAGCACGGCCATGGCGCGAGTGGCGTCGGCGATCTTCTGCTGCTGCAGCAGGGCCCGGGCGAGATGGTAGTGCGTGTTCGCGTGCCCCGGATTGATCTGGAGCGAGCGCCGGCACGCCTGCTCGGCCTCGGCGGCTCGCGGCGGCGTGCGATAGCCCTCCGCCCAGCAGAGGAAGTCCCAAGCGAGGTAGTTCTGCGGCTCGTCGTCGCAGAGGCGAGCGAACATCTCGGCGCCACCGCTGTAGTCGTAACGGGCGACGCGGACCTCCCCCAGGGCCAGCAGCGCGCGGCCGAGCCTGGGGTCGATCTCCAGCGCGCGACCGGCCAGCTCCTCCGCCCGCGCCAGACGCGCCGGGTCGGTATCGAAGTCGCGGTAGTACTGGGCCTCGACGCTGGCCACGCCCGCCATGGCAGGCGCGAACCGGGAGTCGATGGCCAGCGCCCGCTCGAAGTGCACGAGGCCGGCCTGGAACTGCTCGCGATTATTGAAGTTCTCGTAGAGCACCTGGCCTTGCAAGTACTCGTCGTAGGCGGCGGCGTTGCGGGTGCCCCAGTCGGAGAGCGAGCGCCGCTCGTCGGGGGTGAGCTTGAGCGCCAGCGCGTCCACGGTGCGGGCGGCGATGCGTTCCTGCACCGCGAAAATGTCGTCGAGCTTCGCCTCGGCGTCGTCGGACCAGACCCGGAAGCCGTCCGTCGACTTGAGCAGCGTTGTGGTGACGCGGATGCGGTCGCCGGCGCGGCGGACTGTCCCCTCGAGCAGCCAAGCGACGCCGAGCGCTGTTCCGATGTCGCTCGGGCTCCGGTTGACGCCCTTGAAACGCGCCACGCTGGTCCGGGCCGCGACCGTGAGGCCCTTGAGTCGCGAGAGCTTGCTGGTGATCTCCTCAGCGATGCCCTCGCTGAGGTATTCTTGTTCCTTGTCCGAGCTCAGGTTGGCGAAGGGCAGGACCGCGATCGAGGAAGACTCCGGAACCCCGGCCGCGCCTGGCGCCGGCGAGCGCGCAGCGGGTCTGAGGAAGAAGTACCAGGCGATACCCGGGGCTGCTGCGATCATGCCGATGCCGGCCAGCACCAGCGCCAGGCGCGCGCCGCGCAAGCCGACCGCGGGCTCCGTTCGCTCGATGCGGCCGGCGTTGACGTCGAAGATCCAGGCAAGGCTGACCACGACCGGGAATCCAACCGCGAGCGCCGCGACAACGTACGACAGGACCGCGTCGGGCCAGTGGAACCCGTGGATGATCGGCTCGACGATCTGGAGTACCGCGAACGCGCCGATCCCGTAGCCGACCAAGGCGCGGAAGACGCGACGGCGTTGCAACTCCGCAACCAAAGACAAGATGTCCCCCGAGCTTGTGCGAGAGGGACCGTAGCACGACGCGAGCCTCGGCAGCCCCCCGTTCCTCGCCGTGCAAGCAGACGCGTCGGCTGGCGATTTTCGAACCGGGCGAACGAGCGGGCGGCGGGCCCCTTGACGGGGAGGGGGCGGAGCGCAGCATAAAGATCTCGCACGTTTCCTCAGGGGGGGGCCTCACTTGTCATCGATCACATGGACCGCGCTCTGCCTTGCGCTGATCAGCCTCGGCGCAGGCGCACAGACAAACGTCAAGACGCTCACCCGTCCGGCCAGCGCAGGACCCCTGCCGGCGTCCGTGCAGCCCATCGACCCGCAGGTGGTCGTCTTCCTCAAACTTCCCGACGACGCCGTCGCGACCGTGCGCGGGCGCGCGCCGAACCGGCGACTGCCGGACGAGGACTCCCGCGCGATCGCGGACGATCTCTCGCGCAAGCAGGACGCGCTGATCCCGCTCATCGAAGCGCGCGGCGGTACGGTGCGCGCCAAGCTGCAGCATGCGGTCAACGGCTTCACCGTCCAGGCGCGCGCGAGCAAGCTCGACGCGCTCGCGACCATTCCCGGGGTGGTGGCCGTGAAGGCGGTCCGGACGTACCACCTCGACAACGCCGAGAGCGTGCCGTTCATCGGCGCCGACGCTACCTGGGGCGGGACGCCGGGCTTCCGCGGCGAGGGGATCAAGGTCTTCGTCATCGACACCGGCGTCGACTACACGCACGCGAACTTCGGCGGTCCCGGAACGATGGCGGCGTTCAACGACGCGTTCAACCACAGCACCGATCCGGCCAATCCCGCCTTCTTCGGGCCCGGCGCGCCCAAGGTGAAGGGCGGCACGGATCTCGTCGGAGACGACTACAACGCAAACGATCCGAACAGCGTCCCGGTGCCCGACCCGAACCCGCTCGACTGCAACGGCCACGGCAGCCACACGTCGGGCACCGCCACGGGCTTCGGCGTCGCCGCGGACGGAAGCACGTACCACGGTCCCTATGACGCCTCGACCACTGGCAAGAGCTTCACCATCGGCCCGGGCGTCGCGCCGCTCGCGGACCTGTACCACGTGCGCGTCTTCGGGTGCGCCGGCTCGACCAACGTGGTCACCGAGGCCATCGACTACGCGGTGGCCAACGGCGCCGACGTGATCAGCATGTCCCTCGGCGCGGATTTCGGCATCGAGGACTCGGCCGACGCCGAGGCCTCCGAGAACGCGCAGGAAGCGGGCGTGATCGTGGTGGCGGCCTCGGGCAACGCCGGGAACATCCCCTACATCACCAGCTCTCCGGCATCCGGGGACAAGACGGTCAGCGTGGCGGCCATCGATTCGCACGCGGGTTTCCCTGGTGCGACCGTCGCGCTTTCGACCGGGGATAGCGTCACCGCCATCGACGCGAACGGCGCGCACTTCTCCGACGGCACGACGCTCGGCGTCGTGGTGCTCAAGTCGGGCACCCGCATCTCGTTGGGCTGCGACCCGGCGGAGTACACCGCCGCGGGCGTGACCGGGAAGCTGGTCGTCACCCGGCGCGGCACCTGCGCCCGCGTCGCCCGCGCGATCTTCGGCCAGAAGGCCGGGGCCGCCGCGGTTCTGATGGTGAACAACGCAGCCGGCCTTCCGCCGTTCGAGGGTCCGATCACCTCGAACCCGGACACGGGCGAGCCTTACACAGTCACCATTCCCTTCCTGGGGACCGCCAACAGCACCGAAGCCACGTTCCTCGCCGCGGACGGCGGGTCTGCAACGCTGACCAACAGATTCATCACCAACCCCGCCTTCCGCCGGAGCGCGAGCTTCAGCTCGGCGGGCGCGCGCACGGGAGATGGCCACCTGAAGCCCGACGTGAGCGCTCCCGGCGTCAGCGTCTCCTCCACCGCGATCGGCAGCGGCAACGGTGGGGTCTTCGTATCGGGGACCTCGATGGCGACGCCGCACGTGGCGGGCAGTGCCGCCCTGGCGCTGCAGGCGCATCCCGGCTGGCGCCCCGACGATGTGCGCAAGGCGCTGATCAACAGCTCCGATCCGTCGCAGCTCGCAGGGTACGTGCCACGGCGCAACGGCGCCGGCCTCGTGCAGCCCTTCGCGGCCACGCGGAACGCGGTGGTGGCGACCTCCGGAAACGACGAGCCCGCCGTCAGCTTCGGCGTCGCCGAGTTCACCCGCGACTTCAGCGGCGTCCGCGAGATCCGGTTGCGCAACTTCGGCTCGAAGCGCGCCACGTTCGACGTCGGCGCGACGCCGGTGAACGGCTCGCCGCACACCGTGAGCGTGTCCCCGGGCAGGGTCAACATCCCGGCGGGCGGCGGCGCGACCGTAGCGGTGCGGCTCGAAGTGCCGGCCGCCACCTCGGGCGACTCGAGCGCCTTCCGGGAGGTCGCCGGCATCGTGACCTTCAGTCCCGCCACCGCGGACGCCAACAACGGCGTCGGGCTGACTGTGCCGTACCTGCTCGTGCCGCGTGCACGTTCGCTCGTGCAGACAGAGGTCACAGGCAACTTCGGGCCTGCGCATCCGTCCGCCGTCGCCGAGGTGCGCAACCGCTCGCGCGCCGTCGCCGGCACGGCCGACCTCTACGCGTGGGCGCTGCGGGGTCACAACCGCGCGCAGGGGTCTGCCGGCTTGCGCGCGGTGGGCGCGCAATCGTTCGACGGCGGCGCCTTCGGTCAGTTGGTGGTCTTCGCGGTCAACACCTTCGAGCCATGGTCCAGCCCCTCCACCACCATCTTCGACGTCTTCATCGACGTGGACGGCGACGGAAAGGCGGACTACCTGGTGGAGACCGCGGATCTGGGCCTGTTCCTCAACACCGGATTCACCGGCGAGGTCGTCAGCGCGGCGTTCGACCTCAAGAACGGCGGCGGCTTCCTCGAGTTCGACGTCGTGGGCGGGACCGACCAGTCCACCATGCTCATCCCGGTGGTGGCTGCGGACATCGGGCTCAGCGCCTCGAATCCGCGCTTCAGCTACGTGCAGGTCGACAGCCTGGACTTCTCCAACGGCAACAGTGACGCGCTGGCGGGGAGCGGCGGCTTCAACGCGTTCCAAAACGCCATCACCACGGCCGCCTTCGCCGCGCTGAATCCGGGCGATCGCGCGTCGCTGCCGGTCTCGATCGATCCCGCGGAGTGGGCACGGACCCCGGCCCTGGGCCTGATGGTCGTCGGATTGGAGAACGCGAACCACGGAGACGGCAACCGCCAGGCGCAGCTGATCCGCGTCGGCGGCCGCGAAGACGAAGACCGGGACTGAGACTCTCCAGGACGGCGAAGGCCCGGTTCGCCGCATCGCGAACCGGGCCTTCTCGAGTCACGCCAGCTTGGCCGGCCTGCGCAATCGGGACGTCAGTTGATCGATCCGGTCGAGAAGACTCCAGGAGTCGGTGGGGTCAGGTGGTCCCTTCCGCCAACGTAATGGCACGAGGTGCAGTCCTGACCATTCGTCGATCCGTTGTGGCCCCCGATGGACGCCTGCTGGATGCTCTTATGGGTCACGGACAGGGTCGTTCCCGTCGTCGTCGCATTGGCCGCGGTCGAGACCGTAAAGGACGTCGCGTTGGGGATGGTCTTGATCGTGACCGTCAGCGAGGTCGTCTTCACTGCGGTCAACGTCACGCCCGTGCCCGTGGCCGTAGCGGCGATCCTCAACGTAAAGCTCGTCGCATTGTTGACGGACGTGGCAACGGTGTCGTTGGCCGGTATCCCGGGCCCGGAAATCGCCGTTCCTGAGGACAGCGATACGGGCGAGGCCGTCGTCACCGTGGTGCTGCCGCTGGTGGTGCTCGCCGTGAACGTGCTGGTCGTCGACGTCGAGCTCGGAATGCCCGTACCGGTGACCTTCATGCCCACGGTCAGGGTGCTGGTGGAGCCGGTGGTCACGGTCGTGCCGCCACTGGCCGTATTCGCGGCGATCGTCGACGACGTCCCCGTATTGGTGACATAGGGGCTCTTGCTGTTGTGGCAGTGCACACAGAACATGGGGTTGGTCGTGGCGTTGTAGCCGCTCGTGCCCAGGTTGGGCATGACGGACGGAGCCACGCCGTTGATGGTCACCTTGGACGTTATCCCGTCGTGGTTGAAATCAATGACCGTCTTGAAGTTGGTGCCCACATGGCATTGCGCACAGCTGGTGTACGTGCTCGGGCTCGGGTGCGCAAAGGTGACGGTGTTCGAGGTGATCGACGTGCCGCTGGCCCAGCCCGCCAATGTCACCGTATCCGGAGCAGCGGCCGCTCCAAGCCAGTTGGCGATCGCCGGCGTGCCGGTGCCCGGCCAGGAGTGGCACGAGCCGCAGTCCTGGGACCCGGCGGCGGCCGTGAAGGTGCTGTGATCGAACGAGTAGCTGGCACCGGGCCTGATGTTCATGTGGCAATTGCTGCATCGCCCCGTGCTGCCATTCATCACCAGCGGGTTCGTGGACGAGAAGCTCATGTGAAAGTTGGCCTGCGCCCATTCCTTGCCCTGCACGCCGGCGACGGTCGAGACGCCCTGCTGCGTGTGGCAGAAGTTGCAGTCGTGGCTCGAGACGTTGATGTCGGCGTGCGTGATCTGAAGGCGCGTTCCGGCAGGAATGCCGGTGGTGAGGTCGGCGGCTGCCGAGGTCACGGTGTTGGAGTTGGTGAGGCCCACGGGCAGGTTGTTGTTGGTGCCTGCCACGGAGCCGCCACCGTTGGTGAGACCATGGCACTCCTTGCAGCTGACCGCGTTCGCCAAGTGTCCGTGGAAGGAGTCCGACTTGCTCCAGGCGCTCCCGGAAGTCTTCGCGTCCGCCGCATGGCAAACGACGCAGTCCTTGCCGGCCACTGTGCTGGAGCCATGGTTCATCCACTGGACCGTGTTGGTGGAGGTGCCTCCCAGGGGCAGGCTGTACGTCACGCTGCTCTGGGTCGGGGCGTTCGACGGCGGCAGGGAGACGGCATGGCACGTGACGCATGCCGCAGGTTGCGACGCGAGGGCCGGGTGGAAGAGGCCCCCCTGCCACAGAGCCGAGGTAATCGGCGTATTGGCGCTCTTCGACAACGCGGCGGTGTGACAGGTCTGGCAGTTCTGGAACGTGACCTGGCTCGCCGCGTGCTTCATCGTGTAATTCACGCCGCTCGAGACGTCGGACCTGGCGACGTCCGCCATCAAGGTGTAGTGGCAGACCGTGCAGTCCTGGGGAACCGCGGCGCCGATGTTGGCGTGGAAGATGCCGTCCGCCCAGGTGTTGCCGGGGCTCCGGTGGCAGACGGCGCATTCGATTCCGGCCACCCCCGTCACCCGCACGCCGCCGATCGTCACCGCGGAGGTGAACAGCGCGTTGTGATCCATCGGCTGCAGATCGGACCCGGCCTTCTGCACGATCCCGGGCGGGCGCATCTGGGCATGGCAGTCGAAGCACTGAGAGGTGGGCTGCGGCAGCTGAGTCGGCGTTCCGCCCGGAGTCGCCGAATAGTTGGTGAGCGCACCATGGAATATGCCGTCCTTCAACGAGGTGACGGTGGTGCCCGTGCTGGTGTGGCAATGCCAGCACTGGTTGTAGTCGGGAGCCGCGGTCGGACCGGGACTCAACTGCGCCGGGATCGCTGTCGACGTGTGGAGGACCTCGTTCAAGAGCGTCACGGAGGTCGAGGTCGTGCTCGTCACCAGGTTGTTCGCCCCGGAACGGTGCAGGTCGATCTCGGTGACCGTGACGAACTGGTTGGGTGAGCCGATCAGCGTCGATCCCGGATACGACAGACCGCCCTGCCAATCGCCGCCAGGGAGGGTCCGGGTGGTCCCGGGCTTGTAGTAGCTCTGGTAGCGATTGGCGGTGACGGTGGCCTGGTGACATCCGGAGCAGTCGCCGGCGCCGTTGGTCGAGTGATCGAAGCCCAGGAGCGTCGCCATGGCGGCGGGCGTCGTCCAGGAAAGCAGATCGGGCCGCTGAGTCATGTGACAAGAGATGCACGTATTGCTCGACATCGTGCCCGCGCCGTGCGCGAAGTATCCGCCAACCCAGTTTTGCGTTCCGCCCCAGGCGCCGCCGGTGCCGGGCCCGGAGTGACAGACGGCGCAGTCCTGACCCGCGCCATGGGTGACGCCTTGCGCGTTGGTCCCGTAGTCGAACGGAGCCGACGCATACGTCGCGCTCTTCCAGGTCGACGTGCTCGTCGGCCGCTCGCCCGCGTGACACGGCAAGCAGGTCGCCGGCGTTGCGTCTCCCGCCATGTGGTACTTGCCTCCCGCCCAGGAGTTCCACTGAGCGGCGGCAGAGCTGCTCTGGTGACATGTGCCGCAGTCAGCCATGGCAACGGGAATCCTGTGGTCGAACACCAGATTCGTGGACGCCACCGTCCAGACGCCGTTCGGTCGAGAGTTGGCGTGGCAGTCCACACAAGAGGCTGGCTGCGGCAGGCCTGCCGCCGTCAAGGACGCATGGTAGAGGGCCGGAGTCATTCCCGTCCGGCTGGTCGCCCAGGTCGCCGACCCGCTCACGGCCGGAGCCATGTGGCAGACACCGCAATCCTGGGGAACCGCGGCCGTTGCGGTCGGCAGGCCGTTGCTCCAGACGACGGCATCGTGCTTCATCTCGCTGGAGGCAGGGGTTCTGACCGGATTCGTCGCGGTCGGACCGACGAAGCCGGTCGGTTCCGAGCTGGCGTGGCAATCGCCGCAGGCCGACGGTTGCGCCACGTTGAGGCTCGCAAGAGCAGAGTGGAAGACGCCCGGGTAATACGCTCCCCCGCCTGCGTTGACGTGGCAGTTCCCGCAGCTCCCGAGAGCGGCCGCATCGATGTTCGCCGATGCGTGATCCAGGGGCATGGGCAGGATCTCGGTCTGGAGACTGAGACTCGGAATGGAGGTGTCCACGTAAGACGGGATCAGGGCGTTGACCGAGACGTTCTGGTTGGGATCGCTGAACGGGCCGGTGGGGAAGGCTCCGCCTGCGGTCCCTTGGGTGTGGCACAAGTAGCAGCTGCGGCTGACGTAGGCGTATCCCGCGATGCCGCGGTGCCCGAGGTCGAGCGCGGTCTTGTCCGCGTGCTGGTGGCAGGAGAGGCAGTCGAACTGCATGAAGCTCTGGCTGGCGCCGTGGCACGAGTCGCACGTGATCGGCGGGGAATCCGAGCCGAGCGCGTGGTTCGAGCCGCTGGAGATGGGGAAGAATTGCTCGTGCATCGTGGCGTTAGGCATGGTGTTCGTCTGCGCCGAGCCGCTGCCGCCGGCGCTTTGACCGCAAGCAACGGCGAGGGCCAGCAGAACGAACGGAAGAGTTCGGCAAGGCAATCGCATGGCTCCCACTCCTTCCTCGGCGACTCCGACTCGCAGCGCTACCGCGACGGGAATGGATAACACCCGATCTTGCTCGTGAAAATGTGAGCCGCTGTGAGGAACAGTCGCGAGCGGAAAAGTACAAAAGCTGGCCCTCGGCCTGATCGCCGATCCCTCCAGCCACTTGCACATACGTGTGCCTCGTCGACGTGACATCTTCGGATTCATGACCCCCGAGCTGACTCGGGAGGGCCCGAAAAAAAAATTCTTCATTTTCTCGCGGACGTTCACCGAAGCATGTCGAGGCGGCGCGACAAGTACCGGCGCTCTGCCTCGTTCGTGGCCAGCTCCAGCGCTCGCCGGCCGGCGGCCGTCGCTTCCTCCACGTCAGCCCGCCGCTT
>Ga0137377_10005435_pt1 | contig 10203 bp, 10 predicted proteins | sample SagtaG_22_FD_104815 | JGI IMG/M metagenome (GOLD analysis project Ga0137377, IMG submission 104815) | Vadose zone soil microbial communities from Sagehorn Ranch, Mendocino, California, USA - Sage2_L_40_16 metaG | ecosystem: Environmental > Terrestrial > Soil > Vadose zone | place: USA... | reverse complement strand
GTGCGGGTCCACCAGCCCGTCGCGCCGCGCGCGCTCGAGAATGCTCGCGCGGTCGATGCCGCGGCCGTCGTCCGTCACGCTGATCGCCACGCTCGAGCGCTCGCGCAGCGCCGTGAGCACGATCTCCGCCTCGGGGTTCTTGCCCCGGCGCCGCCGCTCCGCCGGCGGCTCGATTCCGTGGTCCACCGCATTGCGCAACAAATGCATGAGCGGGTCGCCCAGCTCGTCCAGGATGGCGCGGTCGAGCTCGATCTCCTTCCCCTCCACGCGGAATGCCACCTGCTTGCCGAGCTGGCGCGCCAGGTCCCGCACCAGCCGCGGGAACCGGTCGAACACCTGCCACACGGGCGTCATCCGCGCCTGGATGATCTCCGCCTGCAGGTCCGCCGTGAGGCGCGAGATCTGGATCGTGACGTCGTCGATCGCGGGGTCACGCCGCTCGGCCGCGAGCTCATTGAGCCGCCCCCGCGCCGTGACGAGCTCGCCGATCAGGTCCATCAGCCCATCCAGCCGGCGGAGGTCGACGCGCAGGTGACGGCTGCGCGCGGGCTCGACCGCGGCGCCCGCTGCGGCGGCCGGCGCCGCCGCGCGCCGCTCTTCCTCTTCAGGGAGCGTGACGCTCTCGACATCCCCCGCCGCTCGCAGCCGCTCGCGGATCTGGTCGGCCGGCGCGGCGGACTCGAGCCGGAAAGCCAGCCGCCCGTCGAAGTCCTCAGCCTCGAACGCCGCGGGCGGCGGACTGACGGCATGCACGGCGCCGAGGGCCTGCGCGCGTTTGAGGAGCAGCAGCGCGCGCCCGCCTTTGAGCGGCGCCTCGGCGCGCAGCACGACCTGCACCAGGCGTCCGGGGGCGGCGAGCGCCTCGATGGGGGGTGGAGGCGGCTCCCGCGCCGCCGCCGCGCGGCCCGCCTTACCGCCGGCGCGCGCGGCCGCCCGGTCCAGCTCGGCCGTGATCGCGGAGAGGTCGAGGTCGCGCTCGCGTCCTCGCACCGACAGCTCGACCGCCTGCTCGAGGGCGTCGCGGGCCCGGAACAGGAGCTGCAGCAGCTCGTCCGTCGCGGGGTGTGCGCCGCGGCGCAGATGGTCGAGGAGGTTCTCGGTGCGGTGGGCGAGGTCGGTGACGGCGGCGTAGCCCATCGTGGCCGCCATGCCCTTCACGGTGTGTACGGCGCGGAACAGGCCGCCCACCGGCTCCAGCGAGGCCGGCTTGCGCTCCCACGCGAGCAGCAGCTGGTTGCAGGCGCTCAAGTGCTCCCGGCTCTCCGCCAGGAACAGCTCCGCGTACTGCGACAGATCCATGTGCTAGCCCAGCACGCGCTGCACGGCTTCGAGAACGCGCGACGGTTGGAACGGCTTCACGACAAAGTCCTTCGCCCCCGCCTGGATCGCTTCCACCACCAGCGCCTGCTGCCCCATCGCGCTGCACATGAGGATCTTGGCGTCCGGATCATGCTTCACGATCTCCCGCACCGCGTCGATGCCGCCCATGTCCGGCATCACGATGTCCATCGTCACCAGGTCGGGCTTGAGCTGCTTGTACCTCTCGACCGCCTGCACGCCGGTTTCGGCTTCGCCCACGACTTCGAAGCCGGCCTGGGTCAGGATGTCGCTGATCATCGTCCGCATAAAGATGGCGTCGTCGCAGACGAGGACAGTGTGGCTCACACACCCTCCCTATGAAGGCATCACGGGGGTTAACAGCGCGTCGGTATCGAGGACGACGAAGAGGTGGCCGGCGCGGCGACCGACGGCCCGCACGAGGGTCGGGTCGATGCCGGGGAGCGCCTGCCGGGGCTCCAGCGCGCCCCCGTCCACCGTGAGGAGGTCGACGACTTCGTCGACGGTGAAGCCGAGGACCCTGCGGCCCCCGCCCACCTCCAGCAGCACCGTCGTGCCGCCGTCCGAGCCCGTGGGCGGTTCCGGCTGGCCCAGCGCCCGCCACCCTTCCACGACCGTGACCAGGGTCCCGCGCACATTCACCAACCCCGCCACCACCGGGGGCGCCCCGGGGATTCGCGTGGCTTGGAGCCGCGGCAGGATCTCCCGCACCGTTTCCGCCTCGGCCGCGCAGGTGAGGCGCCCTACCCGGAACAGGAGCAGTCGCACTACCCCGGCGTCACTCATCCGATGCGAAGAAGCCAAGATACTGCAACGGGTTGCGTTGAGCAAGCAAACTCGGATCCGCGGCCGCTTCCGCGAGCGCCGGCGCGAGATCGGCGGGCCATTCGGATCGCAGCGCGAGCCGCGCACCGGTTACGGGATGGTCGAAGGCGAGCGCCGCCGCGTGCAACAGCTGCCGCGGAGCGAGCGTCTCGAGGCGCTCGGCGGGGCGGCGCTCGGAGGGCGTGACGCGCCGGCTGCCCCCGAACGCGTACTCGCGATCGCCCACCACGGGATGGCCGACGTGCGCGAGATGCACGCGCACCTGATGCGTGCGCCCCGTGCCGAGCCGGACCCGCAGCAGATCGACCTGCGCGAAGCGCGCGACGACGGCCGCGTGGGTCACGGCGTGCCGCCCGCCGGCGAGCACGGTCATGCGCTTGCGGTCCTTGGGATGGCGGGTGATCGGCGCCTCGATCGTGACCGGGCTCTTCGCGAAGTGGCCCCAGGCGAGCGCGGCGTAGACGCGCTCGACGCGCCGCTGCTCGATCATGGTGGCGAGGCGGCGGTGCGCCGCCTCCGTCTTCGCGACGAGGAGCAGGCCCGACGTGTCGCGGTCGAGCCGGTGCACGATGCCGGGCCGGCCCTCCGCCCCGGGCGCGAGCGGCGTGCCCCGCCCCGCGAGCACGTTCACCAGCGTGTCGTCCCAGTGTCCCGGGCCCGGGTGGACCACAAGGCCTGCCGGCTTGTCGAGCACGGCGAGGTGCTCGTCCTCGAACACGAAGGTCAGCGTGTGGTGAGCGGGGGCATAGCTCCTGGGGGGCGGCGCGTCGGGCGGGAGCGTGACCGTGACGACCGCGCCGCGCTCCAGCCGTGCGGAGGCGCGCAGCGCCCGGCCGCCCGCGCTGACGCACTTGTCGGCGACGAGGCGGGCCGCGACCGTGCGCGACAGGGCGAGCTGATCGGCGAGAAAGCGGTCGAGGCGCTCGGTCTGGGCGGCGACGACGCAGAACGTGACGGTGGCCGCCGTCACGGCTGCTCGACGGCTCTCGCCTCCTTGGCCCGCTCCTGCGCCCGCCCTTCGAGCCAGAGGGAGACCGCGAGCGCGATCGCGCCCACGGTGATGGCCGAATCGGCGACGTTGAACGTCGGCCAGCGGGCGGACCCGATGCCCACGTCCACGAAGTCCACCACGCCCTGCGCGCTGCGGATGCGATCCACGACGTTGCCCACGGCCCCCGCGCACACCAGGGCGAGCGCGACGATGCGGAACCGGTCGCCCGGCCGCGTGGCGAGCACCATGGAGCGCAGCACGACGAGCGCCACGAGCGCGAGCCCGAAGAAGATCCAGCGCGAGTAACTGCCGAGGCAGAGCCCGAACGCGGCGCATTGGTTGTACACGAGGCGCAGCTGCACGTACTCGCCGATCACCGGCACCGGCAGGTGCCGGGCGAGCAGCGTCTCGGCGACGACCTTGGTGACGACGTCTGCGACGAGGACCGCCGCCACGGCGGCCCAGAACAGGCGACGGTCAGTGCCGTTTGCCATCTTCCTCTTTCGCCTTGCAGCGGATGCACAGCCGGGCGTGCGGGAGGGCGTCCAGCCGGTCGAAGCCGATGTCCTCGCCGCACTGCTCGCACTTACCGTACTTCTCCGGCGTGGCGTACAGGCGGCGCAGCGCCTCGTTCACGTGCCAGAAGTAGCGGCCCTCCTGCGACGCGAACAGGAACGCCTTCTCCTGCTCCATGGCGTCGGTGCCCTGGTCGGCCATGTGGAACGAGTAGCTCGAGAGGTCGCCGTCGGAGGCCTGGAGGCTGGCGTTGAAGGATTCGCCGTAATAGCCGAGCTCCTTCATCACCCGGTTGCGCTCCTCGTGCAGCCGCTTCTCGAGGTGTTGCAGCTGCTTCTTGGTCAGGCCCTTGGTCTTGGATTTCGTCGGCATTTATCGGGTACCACCCTTTCGTCCGTCGTGGCGCCGCAGCGCGATGGTCACGCGACGCCCTTCGATGTCCACTTCCCGAGTCACATCCGCTTCCTCGAGCACGCCCCCGAGCACGGTGCGGCGTGCGAGCGTCTCCCCTTCGACGAAGTGCTGGAACGCGCCCGCGGCGGCGACCACGTCCGCGGCGCCGGTCACGCTCAGCTCGATCCGGGTCGTATAATCATACCCCGCATCTTTGCGGAGCCGCTGCACGCGGTTCACCACCTCGCGGGCGAGCCCTTCCTGCACCAGGTCCTCGGTGAGCCGCGGGTCGAGCGCGACCACGTAGGGACCGTCGCTCTGCACCACCCAATCGGTCGTCACCTCGCGCGTGACCGTCACGTCCTCCGGCTGGAACTCCCACTGCCCCGCCCAGACGGGCTCACCACGTTCCAGGGAAAGCAGCTGCTCCGCCGTGAGCTGGGACACGGCCGCCGCCGCCTGCGGTGTCTCCTTGCCGCAGCGCTTCCCCAGCGTGCGGAAGTTGGCCTTCCCCCTGAGGGTCACCAGCTCGTGGTCCGACGCCACGACCTCCACGTGCTTGGCGTTCACCTCGGCCGCCAGGATCCCATCCAGCAAGTCCGCGAACAGCGGCCCCTTCACCGCGGCCGGGACGGCGACCTGGAGCTTCGCCACCGGTTGGCGTACGCGCAGCCCTTTCGACTCCCGCGCGGCGCGCGCCAAGGTCGCGAGGCGGCGCACCGCGGCCATCGCGGCGACCAGCGCCGGCTCGCGCCGCCCCCGGTCGGCGGGAAACGACGCCAGGTGGACGGAGGTTCCCGCGAGCGCGCGGTGCAGCCAGTCGGCGATGAACGGGGCCGCGGGCGCGAGCAGGCGCGCCGTGGTGACGAGCGCCTCGTACAGCGTCGCGAGCGCCGCCTCGTCGGCCGCGCGGTCGGGAGCCCAGAACCGCGCCCGGTTGGTGCGCACGTACCAGTTGGACAGGTCGTCCACGATGAAGTCGATACTGGCGCGCACGCCGGCCGTGACGTCGTAGCCGTTCCAGGCCTCGCGCACGGTGGCGACGACCTCGTCGAGCCGCGCCAGCAGCCAGCGATCCGCGAGGGGCCGCTCGGCGAACGGCGGCTCGCCGTCGCCCGGCGGCGACCAATCGACGGCGTAGTCCGCGAAGAACTTGTAGGTGTTGCGCACCGTGTTCAGCGGCCCGCCCGCCACCTCGCCGATGTGGCGCGGGTCGAACCGCTTGGGAAGCCACACCTGGCTCTGACCCAGCAGGTAGACCCGCACGGCGTCGGCGCCGTTCTCCTCGATCACCTGCCAGGGGTTCGCGACGTTGCCCCGGCTCTTCGACATCTTCTGGCCCTGCGCGTCGAGCACCAGCTCGTTCACGATCACGTTCTTGTAGGCCGGCGCGTCGAACGCGCCCACGGCGATCGCGAGCAGCGAGTAGAACCAGCCGCGCGTCTGGTCCACCCCCTCGCAGATGAAGTCCGCCGGAAAGTGCGCCTTGAAGTCGGCCTGGTGCTCGAACGGGTAGTGCCACTGGGCGTAGGGCATCGCGCCCGAGTCGAACCAGGCGTCGATGACCTCCGGCACGCGTCGCATCGTCCCGCCGCAGTGGCGGCACGACCAGGTGTAGCCGTCGATGAACGGCTTGTGGGGGTCGAAGTCCCGGGGCAGCCGTTTCCCCCACCGCTCGGCGAGCTCCGCGTAGGCGCCGATCACCTCGCGGTGCTCACGCTCGGCGTCGCATTCCCAAATGTTGAGCGGCGTGCCCCAGTAGCGGTCGCGCGACAGCGCCCAGTCCACGTTGTTCTCGAGCCACCCGCCGAACCGCCCGCTGCCCACCTCGGGCGGGTGCCAGCCGATATGCGCGTTCACTTCGAGCATGCGGGCCTTGAACGCGGTGGTGCGCACGAACCACGAGTCGCGGGCGTAGTAGATCAGGGCAGAATCGCAGCGCCAGCAGAAGGGGTAGGTGTGCGTGTGCGTCCGCGTCTCGAGCCAGCGGCCCTCCGCCTTCAGCCGCTCGATGATCAGCTGGTTGGTGGCCTTGTCGGTGACCAGCTTGCCCTCGATCTCCGGCCAGCGTGTGCCCTGGAAGGTGCCGTCCGCGGCGACGGCGTTCACGAACGCGAGGCCGTACTGCTGCGCCGCGGTGTAGTCGTCGGCGCCGAAGGCGGGCGCCAGGTGGACGATCCCCGTGCCTTCCTCGGCCGACACGAACGCCCCGCCGATCACGACGCCGCGCTGGCCCTCGAGCGGCAGCGGCACGACCTCGAGCGGCGGCACGTACTTCTGGCCCACGAGATCGCGGCCGCGGTATCCCGCCACGCGCGACCCCTCGCTGAGCGGGCGGCCGCGCACCCGCACGTCGCCGGCGCGCGCCGCGGCGGCGATGTAGCGGATGCCGTCGAGCTCGTACTCGCCGTACTCGAGGTCCGGGTGCACGGCGACCGCGACATTCGACAGCAGCGTCCACGGCGTCGTCGTCCATACCACGAGCTGGCGCTTGGGATCGGTGGCGAGCGGGAAGGTGACGAACACCGAGTTCGTCTGCACCTCCTCGTAGCCCAGCGCCAGCTCGTGGGAGCTGAGCGCGGTGCCGCAGCGCGGGCAGTACGGCAGCACCTTGTGGCCACGGTACAGGAGCGCCTTGTCGTGCAGCCGCTTCAAGAGCCACCACACCGTCTCGATGTACTCGGGCGTGTAGGTGATGTAGGGGTGCTCGTAGTCGAGCCAGTAGGCGATCCGCTCGGAGAGATTTTCCCAGTCCGTCTTGTACGTGAACACGTTCTCGCGGCACAGCGCGTTGAACTTCTCGACGCCAAACGCCTCGATCTGCTTCTTGCCGCTGATGTGCAGCTGCTTCTCGACCTCGATCTCGACCGGCAGGCCGTGCGTGTCCCAGCCCGCGATGCGCGTGACGCCGTGCCCGAGCATCGTCTGATAGCGGCACACCAGGTCCTTGATGGTGCGTGAGAACACGTGGTGAATCCCCGGGCGGCCGTTGGCCGTGGGCGGTCCCTCGTAGAACACGAAGGGCGGGCCGTAGCGCATCGCGTCCTGCGTGCGCGCGAACAGCCGCTCGTGCTTCCAGGTCGCGAGCAGCTGCTTCTCGAGCGCGTCCGCCGAGAGCTTCGGGTCGAGCGGCGGGTAGGCCATCAGTTCAAGCGCGCGAGCACGCCATGGATCAGGCGGGTGAGGTTCGGCTCCGCGGTGCGCGCCACGGCGATGATCTGCTCGACCGACGCGGGCGCGAGCGCGTCGGGGAGGCACTGGTCCGTGATGATCGACACGCCCAGCACCCGCATCCCCACGTGCACCGCCGCGATCACCTCGGGCACCGTGCTCATCCCCACGACGTCCGCGCCGAACCCGCGCAGCATCCGGTACTCGGCCCGCGTCTCCAGATTGGGACCGGCGACGGCGACGTACACGCCCTCCCGCAGCACGATCCGCTCGTCCAGCGCCACCTGGCGCGCCAGCGCGCGCAGCGGCTCGTCGTACGGCTGCGACATGTCGGGGAAGCGCGGCCCCAGCGTGTCGTCGTTCGGGCCCACGAGCGGGTTGTCGCCCAGCAGATTGATGTGGTCGGCGATGAGCATCAGGTCGCCCGGGTTCCACAGCGGGTGCATGCCGCCGCAGGCGTTCGAGACGACGAGGATGCCCGCGCCGAGTCGCCGCAGCACGCGCACGGGGAGCGCGATCTGCTGGAGGGTGTAGCCCTCGTAGCGGTGGAACCGGCCCTGCATCGCGACCACGCGCCGGCCGGCGAGGGTCCCGAACAAGAGCTCGCCGGCGTGACTCTCGACGGTCGAGAGGGGAAACCCCGGGATCTCCTGGTAGGGGATGCACGTCGCGACCGCGAGCTCGCGGGCGAGGCCGCCCAGGCCGGTGCCGAGGATGATCGCGACGTCGGGAACGAGCTCCGACCGCGCCCGCACCGCGCGGAGCGCCGCGTCGATCATGTGCCCTGGTGGCCGTCCAGCGCGCGCAGCTCCGCGAGCTGACGATCGAGCAGCGCGCGGAAGCCGGCGAGATAGCCGCGGAACTGCCGCTCCGCCTCCGTGGTCTGGGTGCGCACGTCCTGCTCCGTCACGCGCGCTTCCTCGAGCAGGCGCCGCGCCTCGGCCTCCGCCTCGCGCACGATCATGTGCGCCTCGCGCGCGGCGGCGGCGCGCGTCTCCTCGCGCAGCTGCTGGGCCGCGACCAGCGCCTCGTTCATGGCCCGCTCCCGGTCCCGGAACGCCCGCAGCTGCTCGCCCAGCGCCGCCAGCCGCTCCTCCAGCTGCGCCTTCTCGCGCAGGATGCGCTCCAGCTCGTCGGCCACCCGCATCCGGAAGTCCTCCACGCCGACCGGCTCGTAGCCACGCAGCGCGCGGCGAAACTCCTGCTTGCGGATGTCGAGCGGCGTCAGGTGGAACGCGTCTTCGCTCATGGCTGCCTCGGGCCGAACAGGGCGGTACCCAATCGAATCATCGTCGTCCCCTCCTCGACCGCCGTAGCGTAGTCGGCGGACATCCCCATCGAGAGCGCTGGAAGCCATAGCCCGTCCTCCTGCAGTGCGTCGCGCAGCCGGCGCAGCCCGCCGAAGGTGCGGCGCTGCACGTCCACGTCGTCGGTGAGCGGAGCCAGCGTCATCAGTCCCTCGAGCCCGAGCCGGGGGAGCCGGGCGACGGCGCTGGCGAGCGCGGGCGCCTCATCCAGCGCACAGCCGCTCTTCTGGGCTTCCCCCGCCACGTTCACCTGCAGCAGCACGCGCTGCGTCAGGCCCCGCGCCGCAGCCCGCCGCTCCAACTCTTCCGCGAGCGCGAGCGAATCGACCGACTGCACCAGCACGAACCGTCCGGGCACGAGCTTCGCCTTGTTGCGCTGCAGGTGCCCGATCAGGTGCCAGCTGGCGCCACGCCCCACGGGGTCGTCGATCTTGGGGAGCGCCTCCTGCACGCGGTTCTCGCCCAGCTCGGTCAGGCCGACCTCCAGCGCCGCCTGCACCGCGTCCAGCCCGAACCCCTTCGTGACGGCGACGATCGTCACCGGGTGAGTCCAACGGCCCGCCCCCTGCCGCCGCGCGATTTCGGCCCGTACAGCGGCGAGGCGCTCGGGCAGGGCGCCAAAATTCATAACCGGGGAAGCTATCCCCCTCCCCCGGCCGAAACAATCCGGGGTGCGGGGAAAGCACGGTGGCGCCGGTGGTTAGGCTTCGGCGGGAGCGGTGACGCGCTCCCCACCTTCGAGGTGCGCGATCGCTCCGGAGAGCAGATCGCGGACTTGCTGCGGCGTGAGCTGGCGGTGCAACAGGCCGTGGCTCGCGATCGAGATGGTGGACGTCTCCTCCGACACGACGAGCACCGTGGCGTCGGTCTCCTCGGACAGGCCGAGGGCGGCCCGGTGGCGGGTGCCGAGCGACTTGTCGGACACCTTGAACTGCGTGAGCGGCAACACGCACCCCGCCCCGATGATGCGGTCGCCGCGCACCAGCACCGCGCCGTCGTGCAGCGGCGAGTACGGCGTGAAGATCGTGGTCAGGAGGTCGGCCGAGACCTTGGCCTCCATCGGGACGCCCGACGAGATGAACTCCTCGAGCCCGATGTCGCCCTCCACCGCGATGATGGCGCCGGTGCCCGAGCGCGACAGCCGGTCCATCGCCTCCGCGATCTCCTCGGCCACCGACTGGCGGTCGCTCTGCGAGAAGCGGCGCATCAAGCGGGATTGGCCGAGCCGGGCGAGGGCGTTGCGCAGCTCGGGCTGGAACACCACGACCGCGGCGAACGCGCCGTACGTGAAGATGAATCCGAGCAGGTAGCTGATCATCGTGAACTTCGCGAGCACCGCCACGAAGTAGCTCACCGAGAGGATCATCAGCCCGACGACGATCTGCATCGCCCGCGTCCCCACGAGGAAGAGGAGGAAGCGGTAGATGACGAACGCGACGAGCAGGATCTCGACGACGTCCGGCCAGAGCCGCGGGGCGAGAAAGCGATACGCTTCGAAGTTCACGGTGCGTTGTTCGTGGCGGCGCACGCCACCGCCAGGGCTTCGCGCGCGAGCGCGACGTCGTGGACCCGGAAGAGGCGCGCCCCCCGCTCCCAGGCGAGCGCGCAGGCGACGGCCGTCGCCCGGTCGCGGTCCTCCACGGGCCGCCCCGTGGCGTGCCC
>Ga0137377_10005429_pt1 | contig 10207 bp, 9 predicted proteins | sample SagtaG_22_FD_104815 | JGI IMG/M metagenome (GOLD analysis project Ga0137377, IMG submission 104815) | Vadose zone soil microbial communities from Sagehorn Ranch, Mendocino, California, USA - Sage2_L_40_16 metaG | ecosystem: Environmental > Terrestrial > Soil > Vadose zone | place: USA... | reverse complement strand
TTCCTCCACGCGCTCAAGCAGGGCGCCACGACCATCATCGACGTCGGGGGACTGCGCGGCGACTGGGAGGGCTACGTGCGGCTGGTGGACGAGCTGGGCGTGCGCGTCTACGGCAGCCTCGCCTTCCGTGATCGCAACACCTTTCTCGGACGCCCAGGGCCGCCTCTACTACGATCACGACGCCAGTGTCGGCGCGCAGGGCCTGAAGGACGCCGTCGCCTTCATCCGCGAGTACGACGGAGCCGCCCAGGGGCGGCTCCGCGGCATGCTCAACCCGTCCCAGGTCGAGACGTGCAGCGAGCCCCTGCTGCGCGCCTGCAAGGACGCGGCGCGCGAGCTGGACGTGCCCGTGCACACGCACGCCGGCGGCAACCTCGTAGAGTTCCAGCGCATCATGGACGAATATCGCAAGACGCCCATCCAGTTCCTCGCCGACATCGGCTTTCTCGACGATCGCGCTCTCATCGGCCACGGCGTGTTCACCACCGCGCACGCCTGGAGCCACTATCCGTTCGGCGACGATCTCCGCGTGCTCGCGGAGCGGGGCGCCACCGTGGGGCACTGCCCGTACAAGTACGCCAAGATGGCCATGACCCTGTGCTCCTTCCAGCGCTACCTCGATGCGGGCGTGAACCTCGCCATCGGCACCGACACCTTCCCCATGGACATGGTGGCGGAGCTACGCTGGGCGTCCATCCTGGCCAAGGTCGCCGACGCGAACTATCAGGCGGGCCAGCATCGCGACGTCTTCAATGCCGCCACCCTCGGCGGCTGCAAGTTCCTGCGCCGCGACGATCTCGGGCGCCTCGCTCCCGGCGCCAAGGCCGACATCCTGCTCATCAACCTCGACCATCTCGGCGCCCCCGTCTACGCCGATCCCATCAAGGCCCTGATCGACGCCGGGTCCGGGCGCGACGTGGACACGGTCATCGTGGACGGCAAGATCCTCGTCCAGGGCGGTCGCACCACCCGGATCGACGAGGACGAGGTGTATGCCAGGGCCCGCGAGGTGACAGAGCGCTTCTGGAGCAACGTGCCCGCCTGGCGCTGGGATGGCGCGCCCGTCGACCGGATCATCCCGCCCGCCTTCCCCATTCACGGCGCGGCCACGAAGTGAACACCCGACCCCGGAGCCAAGCCATGCGAGTTCCCTCTACGCTGATCCGTGAACAGCTCGTCTCCGTGTTTCGTGCCTGGGGCATGTCCTCGGCGCATGCCGACACCACGGCGGAGATGATGGTCGAGACCGACCTGCGCGGCGTCGACTCCCACGGCGTCTCCATGCTGCCCAGCTACGACCAGGAGTTCCGGCGGGGCCGCCTCAACATGCAGCCCGTCTTCAAGACCGTGCGCGAGGGAGCGGCCATGGCCCTCATCGACGCGGACGCCTCGCTCGGCCATCCTGTCTCGGTGGACGCGGTAAAACTAAAAAACAAGAAGTGCCGCTCCACGGGAGTCGCCGTCGTCTCCGTGTTCAACTCGCATCACTTCGGCGCCGCGGGCTGCTACTCGAAGATCGCGGCCGATCGTGGCGTCATCGGCATGGTCACCGCCTCCACCCGCGGGGTCACCCTCGTGCCCACCTTCGCGGCGGAGCCGATCATGGGCACGAACCCCCTCGCCTTCGCCGCCCCCGTCAAGCGCAACCCACCCTTTCAGCTCGACATGGCCACGACCACGGTGGCGGCGGGCAAGGTCAAGGTCTACAAGCTCAACCACAAGCCTCTGCCACCGGGCTGGGTGGTGGATGCGAGCGGCCAGGCGGTGACGGATCCGGAGGAGGCCTTCAGCCACGTCTTCGAGAAGCCGGAGGGCGGCATCACGCCTCTCGGCGGCACGCGTGACCTCGGGGGCCACAAGGGCTACGGGCTGGCCGTGCTCGTGCACATCCTCGGTGGGGTGCTTTCCGGCGCGTCGTTCTCGCCGATCCGCAAGCGCACCCAGCGGGAGTCCGATCCTCACAACATCGGCCACTTCTTCATGGCCATCGATCCGCGGGCCTTCCGGGCGGAGGGGGAGTTCGAGCGGGATCTCGACGAGGTGATCGACGTGCTGCACGACGCCAAGCGGGCCGACCCGGATCAGCCCGTGCTCGTCGCGGGCGACCCCGAGATGGCCACGAGGAAGGAGCGCCTTCAGAACGGCGTGCCCGTCCCCGACGACCTGATGGAGCAGCTTAGAGCAGTCGCGAAGAGCGCCGACGTCCCGTTCCTCCTCGCTCCCTAGCATCCTCCCTCGTTGTAGGCCGCCTGCCCCTCACCCTGCCCTCTCCCCAGAGGGGAGAGGGGTGCAAGAGAAATCCCTCTCCCTCGGAGAGGGAGAGGGTTGGGTGAGGGTGGCTTAGTATCGGCGGCGTGCGCCCGTGCAGCCTCCTCAGAGGTCGGCGACGTCTACGGTCTGCCCCGACGCCGCGCTCTTGGCCACGGCGTCGGTGAATTCCATGTAACGCACGCCGTCCTCGAAGTTGGTCCGCGAGATCTTCTCGCGTCCACGGATGGCGTTGACGAACTCCTCCTCGACGCGCCAGCCGATCCGCTTCTCCTTCGGGATGGGGATCTCCTTCAGCTCCTTGTCCCCGCGGCGCCCGCCCGACACACGCTTGGCATCGGCTTCGAGCCTCAGCGTCCCCTCGCTTCCGAAGATCCACACCTCGGACTGGGGGGCAAGCGCGGTGACCGCGCTGAAGCGGAGGTGGGCGACGCCACCACCTCGCAGCGTGCCCAGGATGTCGATGTGATCGGGCACCTTGACCTCACGCATGGCGCCGCCCCCGTCCCGCCGTCGCGGCACGGCGATCTTGATCATGGCCGTCACGCGCTGGAGAGGCCCGAGCCAGCGCAGCATGGCCTCGTACCAGATGCCCATGTTCAGGACGTTGTTGCCGCTCAGCGAGACGTCCTGCCGCCAGTGCAGCGGCTCCTCGCGCTCCACGAAGCGCCCGCCCTGCGTGGTCTGCAGCTCCACGGCGAGCACCTCGCCGACGTAGCCCTCGCCCAGGAGCGACTGCAGGGTCGAGTCGACCTCGAGGGTGGGTGGCGAGGGTACGAGCTGGGTGATCAGGTGGGGCGCCCGTCGCGAGGCTTCGAGCATCTGCCGCCCCTCGGCGGCGTTCATGGCCATGCGCGCCTCGCAGAGGACGTGCTTGCCCTGCTCGAGGGCGGCCAGGGTGATCTCGCGGTGCATGTAGGGCCAGGTCCCGATGCAGACCGCGTCGATGTCCTTGGCCTCCACGATCTTCCGCCAGTCTCCCTCCACCCGGCCGATGCCGAACTCCCCGGCGACGCGCTCGCCCGATTCCTTGCTGCGGTTGGCCACGGACACCAGCTCGACGCCCGGCTGCGCCTTGAGCTTCGGAATGTGATGGAGCTTGGTGTTCTTGCCCGCCCCCACGAAACCCACACGGATCGGTCGGTCGGTCATGATGGAATCCTCACTCGCGGTAGTCCAGCCCCGCGACGACGAACTTCGGCTTGAAGGTTGGCCGCGTCACGAAGGCGATGAAGGCGCGCGCCGTCTCCGGCGTGGCCGCCCGCGTGGCCACGGCGGCGGAATAGGTGGTGATTTTCTGCAGCTCCCGCGGCAAGGGCCCTACGAGCGTCACACCCTTCACGGGCAGGATCTCGCTGATCTGATGCACGCACAGCTCGGCCTGACCCTTCACGATCGCCTCCGCGGCGTAGCCGCCCGGCCAGAGGACGGTCTTGTCCTTCACCGCGTCGGCGATGCCCAGGCGCTGGAGAACACCGGCGAAGTGAATCCCGCTGGTGGCCCCGCGGCCCGGATCCGTGTAGACGAGCGACTTCGCGGCCAGCACCGCCCGCTTGAACGCCTCGACGGTCGAGATGTCGGGAAGGGGGGTGCCCTCGCGCACGGCGACTCCGATCGCCGTCCGCGCCAAGTCGGCCCGCGTGTCGGCGACGACGAGCCGCTTCGCCGCGAGCTGCTCGAGCACGGTGTCGGTGACGATGACCACGTCCGTCACCTCACCCGCCTCCACTTTCTGCCTCAGCTCCCCCGCGGTCCCGGAGGTGATGATGACGGTGTTCCCCGTTTCCTGCCGGAACGTTTCCGCGAGCTCGGTCACGATGCCCTTCATGGCTCCGGCGCTCAGCACCTTGATCTCGGCGGCGTGGACGAGCGCCGCCCAGGGACATACGCTCAGCCCGGCCACGAGGAGGGCCAGCCACCATCCCGTACGCTTTGCTCTCAGACTCATCGCGCCTCCTGGTCGCCCATGGGCGGGCGAGCTCGTGTCGTCATCCGATGATCCGCCCGCCCATCACGCGGATCTCGTCTCCCGTGATGTAGGCCGAGGCATCCGAAGCGAGAAACACGCACGCATCCGCGATCTCCTCGGGCCGCCCCAGCCGCCCGAGGGGGATTTGCTTGAGCTGCTCTGCTCCTCCGGGCGGGGCCTGGCGGAACTCCGGATACCACTCCGCGTAACGTCGCTCGGTGTCCATGGTGCCCGGGATGACCATGTTGGCGCGGATGCCGAACGGCCCCAGCTCGGCGGCGAGGGCGCGCACGAGGCCGAGCGTCCCCGTCTTTGCCGCGGTCACCGCGGCGGTGTTGGGCCGGCCGGTCAGGCTCGACTGCCCGCCAATGGCGATGATGCTGCCTCGCTTCCGCTCCTTCATGCCCGGTATCACCGCGCGGGCGAGATAGAAGGCCGAGTGGAGATTCACACCCATGACGTGATGCCAGTCCTCGAGCGAGGTCTCCGCGAGGGACTTGTGAGGCCGGATGGCCGCGTTGCACACGAGAATGTCGATGGTCCCCAGCTCCGCCAACCCCTCCTTCACCATGCGGTCCACGGCCGCGGCGTCGGCAATGTCGCCGAGGGCCGGGACGGCACGCACCCCGGCCTTGCGGCACTCCTCGGCCACCGTTTCCAGCTCGTCGCGGTTCACGCGCGTGTTGACGATCAGATCCGCGCCCTCGGCCGCGAAGGCGAGCGCGATGGCGCGGCCGATATTGCGACTGGCCCCCGTGATGAAGGCCGTCTTCCCTCCGAGCTTCATGCGGAGATACTGTACGTCAACGGCGGCGGCGTCAAGCCACACTCGGAAGCCCCGGGGCTTCCGGTGGACGGACGGGGTCACCCGTGGAAAGATGAACTCATGGCACTGCGCGAGTATCGGCGCAAGCGCAACTTCAAGAAGACTCCAGAGCCCTCGGGAAAGGCCGCCCCCCGGCGCGGCAAAGGCGAGCTTCTCTTCGTCATCCAGAAGCACGCGGCGAGCCGGCTGCATTACGACTTCCGGCTCGAGCTCGAAGGCGTCCTCAAGAGCTGGGCGGTGCCCAAGGGTCCCAGCCTCGATCCCGCCGACAAGCGCCTCGCCATGCACGTCGAGGATCATCCGCTCGAGTACGGCACCTTCGAGGGCATCATCCCGAAGGGCGAGTACGGTGGCGGGACGGTGCTCCTGTGGGACCGCGGCGCCTGGGAGCCCGTCGGCGATCCTCATCAGGGCTACCGGGCCGGCAACCTCAAGTTCGCTCTCAAGGGGGAAAAGCTCCGCGGGGGCTGGGCGCTCGTGAGGATCCGTGGCGGGCGGCGTGGCGACGACAACGGGCGGAGCTGGCTCCTGATCAAGGAGCGCGACGCCGAGGCGCGCTCCGGGCGGGCGGCCAACATCGTCGAGCTCGAGCCCAGGAGCGTGGACACGGGGAGAACGCTGGAGGAGATCGCCGCCGCCGCCGACCACGTATGGCACTCGGATCGCGACGGGGGCAAGAAGGTCGCCGCGCGGAAGCCGCCGGCCGCGCTTCGCCCGACTCCGGCGCGCCGGGGTCGGGGCCACGCGCCCGTCTCGGTCGCCGACGTGCCCGGGATCCGCCGCGCGGAGCTCCCGAAGTTCGTTCCACCCCAGCTCGCCACCCTCGTGAGCCAGGCTCCGAGCGGAGAAGCCTGGCTCCACGAGATGAAGTACGACGGCTATCGTATCCTCGCTCGCCTCGACCATGGGCGCGTCACCCTCCTGAGCCGCAACGGGCGTGACTGGACCGAGAAGTTTCCGACCATTGCCGAGGGGGTGGGGCATCTTCCCGCCGAGCGGGCCATGCTCGACGGGGAGGTCGCCGTGCTCCAGCCCGACGGCACCACCAGCTTCCAGGCTCTGCAGAACTTCCTGTCGGGCACGGGGCCGGGCCAGCTCGTCTACATGGTCTTCGATCTCCTGCACCTCGACGGCCGGGATCTCACGGGCGCTCGGCTCGAAGACCGCAAGGCGGTGCTCGAGCGTCTGCTCGCCTCGGGTAACGGCAAGTCTGGACCAGTGCGATACAGCGATCATGTGGCCGGCGACGGACCCGACTTCTTCACGCATGCCTGCCGGCTCGGGCTCGAGGGTATGATCGCGAAGCGACGGGACGCGCCCTACCGGGGCACGCGAGGCACGGACTGGCTCAAGATCAAGTGCGTCAAGCGGCAGGAAGTCGTGATCGGCGGCTACACCGACCCGGAAGGCTCGCGCGTAGGGATCGGCGCCCTCCTCGTCGGCGTCCACGAGAACGGGCGCCTCGTCTATGCCGGCAAGGTGGGCACCGGCTTCGACCAGAAGACCCTCCGCGCGCTCACGAAACGCCTGGCGTCGCTCGAGCAGAAGGCCTGCCCGTTCGCCACGCCTCCGACCGGCGTCGGGCGGCCGCACTGGGTCACGCCCGACCTGGTGGCCGAAGTGAGCTTCAGCGAGTGGACGACCGACGGCAGGATGCGCCATCCGTCCTTCCAGGGTCTGCGCGAGGACAAGCCCGCGACCTCGGTGACGCGAGAGTTACCCGCCCGCGTGGAGGAGGTGGTCGATATGCCGGCCTCGTCGACGACAGCCGCGAAGGGCAAGGGACGCCGGCGCCCGGACACGGCATCCGCGAACGCACCCGGCGAGGCCGTGGTCGCGGGCGTTCGCCTCACCCACGCCGATCGTGTCCTCTACCCGATCCAGAAGACGACGAAGCGCGACCTCGCGCTCTTCTACGAATCGATCGCCGACCGGATCCTGCCGCATCTGGACGACAGGCCGACGGCGCTCGTCCGCTGCCCCGAGGGCGTGGCCAAGGAATGCTTCTACCAGAAGCACGTCGGGGCCTGGGCACCCGACAGCCTGCGCCGAGTCAAGATCCGGGAGAAGACGAAGGTCGGCGAGTACCTCGTCGTCGATTCCCTTCCCGCCCTCGTCGGGCTCGTGCAGCTCGGCATCCTCGAGATCCACACCTGGAACTCCGTCGTCGAGCACCTCGAGCGCCCAAACCGCGTGGTCTTCGATCTCGATCCGGGGCCTGGGGTGCCGTGGACACGCGTGATCGAGGGCGCCCGTCTCATCCGGGAAAGGCTCCTCGCCCTCGCGCTCGAGAGCTTCGTCAAGACCACGGGCGGCAAGGGCCTGCATGTCGTGGTGCCCCTGTCCCCCGGCCCGACCTGGGACGAGGGCGCCGACTTCGCGAGAAAGCTGGCCGAGAGCGTGGCGAGAGAGGACCCGCGCGGCTATGTCTCGCACATGGCGAAGAGCGCGCGCCAGGGGAAGATCTTCATCGACTACCTGAGGAATGTGAGAGGAGCGACCAGCGTGGCCGCCTACTCCACGCGCGCCAAGCCCCAGGCGCCCGTCTCTGTCCCCCTGGGCTGGGACGAGCTCTCGCCCGCCATCAAGTCCGACCACTACACGATCGGGAACCTGCCCCGGCGCATCGCCGGGCTCAAGACGGATCCCTGGGCGAAGTACTGGACGACCCGTCAGAAGCTGCCGCGGGTCGAGGCTCTCGAAGGCAAGAGATCGGTGGCGGCGGGTCGGAGGTGAGCCGCGTCTTCTTGCTCTCTCCCGCGCACTGCGGCGGAGAGCGCGCGTCGCTCGTGCTGGGCCCCCGCGCCCGCTTCGACCTCGCCCTCCGCCTGCGCGCCTCCTCCGGCGCGCCCCTGGGCGAGGTCTTCTCCTTTCTGAGCGGCCTCTACTTTCGCGGCAAGCTCACCTACGCGCGCGCCTTCGCGAATCCGCCCGCCGGTGTGCCCGGCGTCTACGTCATCACTCCCACGGACGGGCTCGAGCTCGCGGAGACCGCGGTCGACGTGAGCCGTCTGCGGCGCTTCGCGAGCGTCGACATCCGCGCCGATGACGCCCGCTTTCGTCGCCCGCTCCTTCGCCATGCGCAACGCCTCGCCGAGGCGATCGAGCCCGACGGCGAGGTGGTGCTGCTGGGCAGCATCGCCACCCCGAAATACGTCGAGCCGCTGCTGGAGGCGCTCGGCGAGCGCCTGCGCTTTCCCTCGGAGTTCGTGGGCCGGGGCGACATGAGCCGCGGCGGGCTGCTGCTGCGCCACGCCAGGTCGGGCGTCGAGCTGGACTATCTCCCGCTGCGCGGGGCCACGCGGCGCGGCGCTCGCCCGCCCCGTCTCCTTCCCGTCCCCCGCGTCACACATCGCGCGTCGCCATGCTAGTGTAGGGTCATTCAGCCCCCATTCGCGAAGCCACCTCAGCCATGACACGCCGTGCGCTCGGATCGCTGGCCGTGGGCCTGCTCATGTTCGGGCTCACCGTCGTGGCCGTGGGCCTTCCCGCTTCCGGGCAGGCGCCCAAGCGCGGCGGCATCCTCAACTCGCTTCTCACGGAGGACCCGCCGGGCCTGCTGATCCACGAGTCGGCCACCGTCTCGAACGTGTGGCCCATGGCGCCGTGCTACTCGAACGTCGTGCTCTTCCATCCCCTGAAGTCTCTCGAGAGCGTGGACACGGTCATCCCCGAGCTGGCCGAGCGGTGGTCGTGGCAGGACAACTTTCGCAACCTCGTCTTCTTCCTCAAGAAGAACGTGCGCTGGCATGACGGCCAGCCCTTCACCTCGCGCGACGTCAAGTACACCTTCGACGTGGTCCGGGAGGCGGCGCAAGCGCCCGCCAAGCTTCGCCTGAGCCCCCGCAAGGACTGGTATGCCAATGTCGAGGCCATCGAGGCGCCGGAGCCGCATACCGTCGTGTTCCGGCTCAAGCGGCCCCAGCCCTCCTTCCTCCTCATGCTCGCCTCCGGCTACTCCCCCGTGTATCCGGCCCACATCCCCCTCGCCGAGCTGCGCCAGCGCTGCGTGGGCACGGGGCCGTTCAGGTTCAAGAAGTACGAGCGAGGGCAGATGGTCGAGCTCGAGAGGAATCCCGACTACTTCGTGCCCGGCCGTCCCTACCTCGACGGCATTCGCTACACCATCATCGGGGAGCGCGGCACGCGCCTGGCCGCCCTCCAGGCCGGCCGGCTCGACGCCTTCGTGCCTCTCGACGTCACGAAGACCATGGCGGAGAGCCTCAAGAAGAGCGCGCCGTCGCTCGTGATCACCGAGGTGGGACAGAACGGCAGCGACAACGTCATCCTCAACCACAAGCGGCCGCCCTTCGGACCGCCACGCCTTTGTCCAGGGGGTCCGCCACGGTGGCGCCGTCGTGGGCGCCGCCATGATGCCCAAGCCTTTCGGCATCTGGGGACTTCCCGAGCAGGAGTATGGCGGGCTACCCGGCTATGGAAACCCGGGACAGAACAAGGCGGAGGCGAAACGGCTCTTGGCGGCGGCGGGCTATGGCCCGGGCAAGCCCCTCCGAGTGGAGATGGTCACGCGGACGCTTTCGATCTACCTGGACGTGGCCTCCTTCGTGGTCGATCAGCTCCACCAGGTGGGCGTGGAGGCGACCCTGAAGCAGCTGGACACCGCCGCCTGGTTTCCCGCGCTGGCGCGGCGCGAATACCAGATCGGCGCGAATCTCACCGCGGGCGGCTTCGACGATCCCGACGCGTACTTCTTCGAGAACTACAAGTGCGGGTCCTCGCGCAACTACACCGACTACTGCAACGAGCAGATGGATCGGCTCATCGACCTGCAGTCGCAGGAGCTCGATCACGCCAAGCGTCTCAAGCTCGTCTGGGAGATCCAGCGCCGCCTCGACGCGGAGGTGGCGCGGCCCATGCTGAGCTGGCGCAAGGAATACTTCGTCCAGTGGCCGCATGTCCGGAATCTCGTTCCCCACAACTCCCTCTACAACTACGGGCGCATGCAGGAGGTCTGGCTGGACCGATGAGCGAGCGCAGCGCGGGACGGGCCGTGGTCGAGCTCCTGAAAGCCGAGCAGGTGCGGTACATCTTCGGGATCGTCGGCTCGACCTTCCTCGACGTCCTGGACGCCCTCTACGATGACCGCAGCGTGGAGTACATCAACGTCCGTCACGAGCAGGCCG
>Ga0137377_10005427_pt1 | contig 10208 bp, 7 predicted proteins | sample SagtaG_22_FD_104815 | JGI IMG/M metagenome (GOLD analysis project Ga0137377, IMG submission 104815) | Vadose zone soil microbial communities from Sagehorn Ranch, Mendocino, California, USA - Sage2_L_40_16 metaG | ecosystem: Environmental > Terrestrial > Soil > Vadose zone | place: USA... | reverse complement strand
TTCGCGTAAGCACTACAAACACGCGTACGCTCGCATAGCTGTAAATCCAGTACCGGCGTTCTGGGCACGGGAAGGGCTTTGACGAGATCACTTGTCTGCGAAGCTCCGTTGTAGCGGGATCATCGAGATCCAGTCCGGCTGTCATCGGATGCGCCAACAAACGATGCAGAAGCGCGATCACCAAATCAGCGGCCCTCGATGGTCATTCCTGACTGCCAGTCCGACGCAATCATATTCCCCGGGTAATGTCAATCACCCGGACGATGTTTCTCTGCAAAGGCCGCTTGTTCGATTCGCGCGGACAAACAGGTCCGCGCACGTATAAGAAGCGGCAAAAAAAGAAGCAGTGAAATTGCAGATATACTGATCACCAGTCCCACGAGAAAGGAAGTGGGATGGTAAATGAATTCGATAAGATGAGAGCCTGGCTTCAGAGGTACGGCACGGAAGATATAGTCGGCGGGTAAAATCGTTCCTGCTTTGCCATCAACGCGTACCTTCCATCCCGCATAATATGCGTCGGTGAGCAGAAGATATCCTTGTCGGCTAAGCGTGGTATGCAATCGTATGTAATTTGGCTCGTAGCGCTCAAACTCAACGGGCGCGGTGCCGGGGGGGATTTCTGTCGAAGCTGCGTTCGGAATCTCTTGTTCATTCCGACCGTTTTGTTCAAGTAGAACACTCTTGGCCGGGTCAAAGTCGGGCTCGGTCAATCTTGTCAGGATTCGATTCTTATCATCAATCACTTCGGCGTGGTCCACGACAAATGCCCGCGGCAAAACATCTTTGTTCCGGTAAATCTTGACCTCGCGGTCATAGACCAAGTCGAATTTGTCCTTTTCTTCTTGTTCTTCTTCTGCTTCCAGTCGTAAGTCCCCCCAACCTGCCCAGTCAAACGCATTATTGGCTTCAGGCAAGGTGTGGAAACTGAGGAGAACTCGTTGGTCCCGGAAGCTTGTGAGGTCAATGTCCACCGGATGCCACTTGCGGTCTTGAGGATTATTCTTGGGATCGATCGCGTGGGAAAAAATCGTTTGGACTGGTGCGGCAAGAATTTCAAATGTAACTCCGTCTCCGTTCTCAGGTTTCCACACCGCGGGATCTAAGGCGATCGCAAAGTTCAAGATGGGCCGTTCATGGGGAATCTGGATGCGAAAGCGGACAGTAGCCGGGGGATGTTGGCCCCAAGTCTCAAGTTTCTTACCTCCTATAGTGAGCTCTGCCGGTGCTACGTAATTGTGGACTGGGGCGATGATTTGCGATTGCGCAAGCTGAGCCCGCAGAGACTCCTGGATTCCTCCAGGAAGCTGAGCCCAATGCGCCCAATCAAAATTGGCATTCGAAGGCGCTGATGTTTGAAAGATCAGGTAAATCTCTTGGCCACTGTAAGAGGAAAGGTCAATCGAGTGCACATGCCATTTGCGATCCAAGACGCGATTCTTGGGATCGATGTATTCAGAAAAAAGTTCCTGGGCTGATGAAAGACTAGCAGCGTCAACCTGAAAGACAACACCATCCCCCTTGTCCGGCGCCCAGACAGCCGGATCAAGTCCTAGTGCGCAGTTTAAATGTGTTTGCCCTCGCAACGTTATCTCATCATCAATACGGGAGGGTGGATGTTGAAACAGGACGACCTTCTGCACTCCGTTAATAAGAAAGGCACTCCGGCGGATGCCCCAACCGCTGGTAGGCAGAATGAACGCTTCGCGAAGCAGATCGTCTACGAAAGCTCGTCCCCGGATGTCTGAACTGGCCAGGACGTACTTGACATTCATGAGATCCAGTAGCGATGATCGCAGAAAGTCACTTTCTGGTTCCGTGCCGTCGAAACGGTCATCGATGTCAGGACTGACCTCTTTTCGAAGAAACTTCATATATCGCTCGATGTGAAGAGGATCAAGGCTCCGAATGTCGGAAATTTCGTAGGCTGCGTTTGTATCCGGATAAAGAAGCCTGTCGGCGCTAAAGGTCCGATAAATCTGTCGATCGGCGCGCAAGAAGCTGACGAACGGGGGCACTCTAAAGGCGTCATAGCGCTGCGTGCGCTGTTGAGGTATGAAAGCGATAAGCTCTGCTGAGGGAAGAGTTATCAATGCCAGGGCAATCAATTTGTTCGGGCCGAACTTACGCGCAGTCCATGCCAAAACCCATAACAGAATCAGGTTGACCATAAAAATGAGGACACCGCTCGTGATGCTTCGCAGTGCGCCCGCATGCGTGGCCGGTCCCCAGTAATATGCAGCGAAACCAGCAACCACCAGAGAAATTGAGAAGCAGGCAAGGGCAAAACGTAAGAAATCAACTCCGCTCTGCAGGAGCCCATCGGCGCCCATCCCGGCCAGTAGCGCAAGACACAAAGCAAATTCCGGAAACGCGTGTTTGTAAAAAATGGTCATGTCAAATAGAGGAAGCCGAGCTATCCATTGCACTGCCGGACTCCCAAACGCCTTCAGGAGATAAAAGACGCTGAAACCCCCAAGGCATAGAGTCAAACGGTTAAGGGGTCGCTTTCGACAAAAAGAAGCGATGACGAGCAGACAGCAGACACTACCAACGTAAGGCAGAATTGGGAAAGAGCTTACACCCGTCCAGGTCTGGTGCAAATGCCCAAAGAAGTTTGGCAGTATCAGAGAGATCGCAGTCTTACCATCGAGATGAACGGCTCCGACGCCGGGACTGCGAGGGTTAAAGGCAAATCGCAAGTATTCCAAAAAAGGCAGCACAAGCGGTAAGGCGATAAGCAGGCCAAAAACGCCTGCGGCAAGCAGGATGGTTATTTGCCTGCTGAAATGAGTATCGTTCTGCTGGCGGCTAGTACCCGACCAGCAAAACACAGAAAATATTCCTACAAGCACAAAAATAAAAAATGCTGATTCGGGCATGCCGCCAAGAATGATGAGAGCCGTCAGGGAGACGGCTACGATAAAACGTGGATACCCTGGATCCTGCGACAGTTTGAACGCGGCCAATGCTAGCGCTGGCAACCAGATTTGTACGTCGAGATCAGCCATGTTGATGAAATAGATAAAATGCCCGGAAAGCCCAAACGTGATCGCCGCTGCCAACGAGCCGGTGATCCCGATTTCAAGACTTCGGGCCAATAGATAAGTAAAAAATGCCGCAATGAAGAGCCTCGCTAATAGATACATATCCCAAAACCCCGGACTGTTCACGGTCGCGACCAGCAGCCGCATTGGCGAGAGCGCCGCGGATGCCATATTGGCCAGAAAGGGAGCGCCAAAAGCGACATAGGGGTCCCATAGGGGCAGCCATCCCTTCGCGATGTCGTCGTGCAAAATTTTGACGTACGGCTCGTATTGCCACGCAGAAGCGCCCGGATCCAGAACCGGTAACGAGGAGACCCGAGGGCCGTTGTATCCGTAAGCCCCAGAGGGTACCGTTCCTGGAGCAATACTTGAGGTGACCAGCGTTTTGCCGAGAAAAACGACGTTCCAAAAGGCCAGTACAATGATAAGCGCTAAGAGTGCCGCCGCTCGGAGAGGCTCCGCCTTATGAATTTTCATGGTGTGGACTTAATTGCCTTCTGACCCACTGCACTATAGCATCGTAAGCTCTGCGCCTTCTGAAACTGGCTTGCGGCAATAGATAGTCTCGCAATCTGTAATAATGCTGCAGAGCCCTCCACCCCTGAGAACTCCGAATCTGGCTTAGAGTGGCTTCCAAATGCGGCAATTCGCGGACTGTGCGCTCCAGGGCTTCAATCGTCTGGGCACGTTCTTGCAACTCAGAAGAAAGGGTTCTAATCGTTTGTTCGCTTTCGCCTTGCAGAGTCAACCTATGCCCAAGCCGGAAGAAAAACTCCCGGATTTTCGCTATCTCCTTACCCGAGGATTCATATAGATTCCGGAGAAGCCTTGGCTGATCTGTTCCCACGCCGAGGACACCGAGGCCGTGCCCGTGCACGAACTCGAAATGAGGATAGCGATGTCTAAGCTCTTCCCACAAGCGCCAGACACCAAAATCCCGCTCGCGGACATTGGTGTCGTGGAATAAAATAACGCCACGTCCGCTCAATTTCGGCAGCCAGGACTCGAAATCGTGCTTCACCGCCTCGTAAGTATGACATCCGTCAATATGAAGAAGTGTGATCATTCCATCGGCAAAATAAGCGCGTGCCTCGTCGAAGGTGCTTTGAATCAGTCGCGAAAAGCTTCCGTAAAGCGGGTCGTGATGGGCGCGGAGATCCTGCAGCACCTCCGGGCCGTAGAATCCTGCATGTTCGTCACCGGTCCACGTATCCACTGCAAAGCAGTGTGCATTTAGCTTCAGCTCGTAAACCGCCTGGCAAAAAGCGCAATAGGAATCCCCGCAATGGGTCCCGAGTTCTACAATCATCTCCGGTTTAAGCAATTCAATGAGGAAAAGGGCGAAGGGGATATGCTCGTGCCATGCAGAGACCCGCGTCAGGCGCTTTGGAGAATTGAAGAAAATGGGGAAGTCCATGGACGGTTAGCTCGGAATCAAGCCGACTTCTGAGGCTGGCCCAGGGCTTGTAGACATTTGCTATTCTCCAGGTTCTAGTGATCCGATGCAGCGCACCAGCGACGAAATGATTACGACAAAACTCACTTCCGTCAAGGGCTCGCCAATTTTTATAGGCGTCGGAGACGTTCACATCTTGGCACGTCAACTGGCGGAAGCTTGAGACGGTAACTGCACGTTTACCTGAAGGAGCTCCTCATAGCGGGCTACAACTTCATGTACAGGCCCGTCTGCTAAAACCACACCGGCATCTATCAAAAGTGCACGATGGCAAATCTGCCGGACCGCACCAAGATTGTGTGACACGAAAACGATGGTCTTGCCGCGGCGACGGAACTCTTCAATCCAGCCCGCACATTTATGTTGAAATGACTCGTCACCCACCGCCAGAATTTCATCGATGAGCAAGATGTCGGGATCGATCTCGGTAGCGACCGCAAATCCCAAGCGCATGAACATCCCGCTCGAATATTGCTTCACCGGGGAGTTGATAAACTCACCCAATTCGGCAAAATCTAGAATCTGTTGCTCGCGTGATTGAATCTCTCGTTTGGATATACCTAATAAGAGACCGTTGAGAACGATGTTCTCTCGACCGGTGAGGTCTGGGTGGAACCCTGCGCCGAGCTCAATCAGCGCCCCTACTTGGCCTGAAACCCTGACTTCCCCCGCAGTAGGACGATATACGCCGGCAATAATCTTGAGAATCGTGCTCTTCCCCGAACCATTGCGACCGATGATGGCAACGGTTTCGCCCGCGCGGATTACGAACGAAATTCCCTTCAGAGCTTCAAAATCATGGTAACTGGTCCGTTTGCGGAACAAATGTGCAAATGCCTCGCGCAAGGTATCGGGGCGCTCCTGAATCAGGCGGAAACGTTGCACGACCTCTCGGAAACAAACGCGCTCGGCGCCTGCGATTCGCTCGAAATTAGACATAAAAAACCAATGAATCTTGGGCACGCTGGAAGAGTCTATATCCGATAACGAGCGCTACGACTCCAACCGCCAAAGACATGGCCATCGATGGCAATGACGGAAGTCGGCCATAATAGATGGCCAAGCGAAAACCATTTAGCGGATAGGCCAGCGGGTTTAATCGAAACAGCGGCCGGTAACGCGTGGGAACAAAATCCAGCGAGTAGATGATCGGGCAAAAATAGAACCAGGCCTGTAGAACAATTTGCAGGATGTGCGCCATATCCCGGAAGAAAACATTGACCATCGCGAAGAAAAAACCGCAGCCCAGAGTAAACAAGACCAGGCTGAGGAATGGTATCAGCAGGTAAAGCCATGTCCAATAAAACGGGAACCGAAAGACAATTAGGAGCAAAATCAGTGGAATCATCGACAGAAGAAAATTAATAAGATTGGAAACAACAGCGGCTAACGGGAAAACAGATTTGGCCACGTACACCTTCTTCAGAAGATCGCCATTGCTTACGATTGACTCTACCGAATAGGCCAAGGATTGCGAAAAGAACGTCCACGGAAGCAGGGTGCTGATCAGGAAAATTGGATAATCGTGTACCGGAACTCGCATCACCGTGGAAAATACCATGGTCAAGATGACCATCATGAGCAGAGGGTTCAGCAAGGCCCACAAAAAACCAAGGGCCGAACGTTTATAGCGAACTTGCAACTCCTTAAGAGCAAGGGCCCATATGAGTTCTCTGTTCTTCTGGATCTCGCGGCTCAATTGCCACATGGGAATTCCCCGGGTCATCAAGTCTGACAAGAAAACTTGCATGCGTCGACGTTATAGCCCGGTCTCTCGAGTGTCAACTCACAGTTCCACTTAAGAGACGGGGAAGCTTGCCTCCGATGATCGTGAATCTTTTCTCATTGGCTCATACTGTACAGCCGTTCGTACTTATAGGCTTCCTCTTCCACAAGCACGGGGATGTGCGGTTCTAGGTTTTTCTTGATCTCATTGAGAATCTCGGGATTCTGCACGACATGTTGCAGCTTGCTTTTGAGATCGTCTTCATCTCCTATCCGAAAAGTGAAGCCATTGATCGAGTTCACTACTTCCTCAGCCGCTCCGCCGGTATCCGTGGCGATTACGGGGACATTGCAGGCCAATGCTTCATGAAGCGCAAGCGAATAGCTTTCGTACACGGTTGAAGGGAGAACGAGCACATCGATGCCTTGTAAGATGTCTCCTACCTCTGATGGGTTATACGTTCCGCAGAATTCAATCCGTTTGTCCCCCTCGGCAAGCTTGAGCAGGAGTCGAGCATAATCCATCTCATGAGAATAGCTGCCATACACTTTCAGCCGAGCGCTGTCTGCTTTCAATTCTCGAAAAGCCTTAAGCAGCAGGTGAACGCCCTTATGCGGCGCAAGACCGCCAGTGTAGCCAAAGACGATTCGATCCCCTTCCCTGTAAATCTTTGTGTTCCTCTTTAGGGATGCGGAATCCATTCCGTGACGAATGATGGAAATCTTCAAGTCCGGAAATTCTTTCCTAAAAAGAGCCGCCAAAAATCGAGAGGGGGAGATGACCGCCTTGGCGCCTAAAAGGATTTCTTTCGTAGCTTCCAGCCGATCGCTTATGAATTGCGAAGGAAGTTCAGGGCACAACCTGCCACAGACCTCTCCACCTTCAGGGCCGGCGCACAGATTTCCAGAACTGGTCTGCAGAACAATCTTCGGGCAAATGCACCAAAAGTCTGTGAGAGTTAGGATATATGGCAGCGCTAACTCCCGGGCTGCCTTGAGAAACGACGTTAGTCTCATCGGGTGTGCGCAATGCACGAGGTCGTAACGCCTTTTGCCCTTTAAGAAGGCAAGAGCGAAGCGATAGATATCAGGATCTTCGCAGGAGCTGTGCACGTTGATGGGCATCGTCCTGTGTCGCACCGCCACGACAGGGATGTTTTTGTAGGTGTACTCATTTAGGGAAAGATGATTCCGCGATCGGAACGGTTCAGTGTTATACAAATCGTAAGTGACGATCTCGGCGAAGTGCCTGTCGCGTTGCAGGCTAGATGCCAGATTCAGGACAAACCTCTCGGTTCCCGAGGAAAACCTCGGATAAAACTGATGCACTAGATAGAGAATTCTCACGATAAGCCTAGACCCCAGCCTGCAGCATCTTGTCGAGCTCTGCCAAACTTGCGTCGTGGCGGCCGCTGGCCAAAACGGTCGCATACCTGGACCCCATATGGTTGCCCGCATGAAGTGCGAGCATCTTGCGGAGTGCGCTCGCCACTTCTGCGATCAGATTAGCATCCACACTTTCGTAAACCCCCGAAAGATAGGTCTCCAATTGGGCTACGTGAGCCAGCAGGTGAGGCAGGAGCATATTCCTTTTGACATTGTACTGGGGCGCCGGAATTTTCCTCGTCTCCATCAGGGCTATGAAAAGCTCGTCCAGCCTGGCGTCCTCGGGCATGCTTTCTTCAAGTATCCAATGCTCCGAATCCTGAAGGTATAGAGCACGAATGCGATCAATCAGACTGCTCACAAGTTGAGGAGACTTCAGCCGGGAAATGGTGTGAGCTACCCAATTTGTCCTTCGACAAAGTGCGGCGATGTCTTCGATGAGCGCGTTTTCACTGTCGATTGTGATGTACGATCCCGGGAATACTTCTGCGCGGAATCTCGCGTCTACGTAGCCTCTCTTCAGATAATAGTAGGCAGGGCGATTATGAGAATGGAGAACGCGAGTGCTATAAAGGAAAGCCATTCTGTGCCCATCCTTTATGAGCCGTTTTCCCAGTTCGATATCCTCCGCAAATCCTTCGTAGTACTTATATTTTCGGAAAACATCCTCCCGGATAAGGGCCGCCAGATCGCTGAGCCCGCTGTTCGATCGTAGACCAAGATCGGAAGCGCAGGAATTGTCCCAGGCGAGGAATCTGTCGTTGTCTAACTGCAGGTGTCGATAATGATTCCACATCAGCAATCGATAAAATAAGTCGCAGTCCGACCGTGGAAACTCGGCACAACTGACCGCGACGGCGTCGCTCTTCACGAGGGCATTGGCCATCTCCCAGAGCCACTGCTCGGTCATGGGCAAGGCGTCCTGCACGGTAAAGAGCAGGAAGTCGCCGCTCGCATATTCAGCTCCCTTATTCCTCGACAATCCATGATTAAAAGTTTCGGGGGGTATCTCGACCACAGTCGCACCCTCTTTTTTCCCGAAACGTATCGTTTCATCGCCAGATCCCGAATCAACGATTATTATTTCGCACTCGCGAATTCCTTTTTGGGCTTTGAATTTCCGCAGTAAAAGGGGGAATTCTTTCCCCGCATTCCGCGTAGGGATGATGACGGAGATCTTCTTATCGATGAGAGGGACACTTTCTTCGACAGAGGATATCCGGAAGTCCGGAAGTGGAACTGGCACCAGCTTGGGAGCAATGGTCGCTCTTTTTACCCTGCGGATTGCCAGCCTGGTAGCGCTCTTGAAGCCGTAGATCCTGCAGTACCAAATGTATTTCCTTACGAGTGTGGCAAGCAGTTGTAAGCTCATTGTCAACTTGTGCCGAGACTGGCTGGCATGGTTCAGCACTTCGAGGGACGACTGATATAATTTCTCCTCATGATCGCGGGTTCTGCAATCGTCGTGACCCACAATTCTGCCGGACAGATTGGGCGCTGTCTAGAAGCGCTTCGCAAGGAAGCCCGATGGCAGCGCATCGTGGTTGATAATGCCTCCCAGGACGATACTGTCGAACGAGCCGAGAAAGCCGATCCCGCCGCCCGTGTGGTCAAAAACCGCCAGAATATTGGTTTCGCCGCGGCTGCTAACCAGGGCGCGCGTTTGGCCTCCGGCAACATCCTCGTACTTCTGAATCCCGACACGATCGCTCAGCCCGGCGCGCTCGATGCGCTCGCTGCGGCCTTCGACGACAAAGTCGGGGCCGCCGGAGGCCGCCTATTGCGCGAGAACGGCGATGTTGATCGCGGTTTTTGCTTGCGCCGTTTCCCGACGCTATTCTCCGTGGCCGCTGAGATACTGCTGCTCAACCGTCTGTGGCCATCCAATCCCTGGAACCGAAATTATCGGTGCCTCGATCTGGACTATTCCAAGCCGCAAGAGGTTGATCAACCACCGGGCGCCTGTTTGGCGGTCAGGCGAGAGGCCTGGACGAGCATTGCAGGGTTCGATGAAAGCTTTTTTCCGATCTGGTTTGAAGACGTTGATTTCTGCCGACGCTTGCGGACTCACAATTGGAAGATTCTCTATTCTCCAAGTGCTGTTTTTGTCCATCGGGGAGGCCACAGCGTGAGCCAGCTTCCCGTGAGCGATCGCCAGGTTTTCTGGTATCGAAACCTCCTGCGCTATTGGCGAAAACACAGCCGTCCCGCCGCAGTGGTTGCTCTGCGCGCGATCATCACTTTGGGAATGGCGCTGCGTTCCCTCGCAACGCTGATCGGCTTGGGTCCGGAGAATGCGCCACCCGCCGAAGCGCTGCGAGCTTACGCTCGCGTGGTGCGCCAATTTGCATTGAAAACTTCAAGCTCCCGGAGCTCTGACGCGCGATGAAAATCGCCATGCTGGGCACGCGAGGCATTCCGGCGCGCTACGGCGGATTTGAGACGCTCGCCGAACAGCTTTCGGCTCGCCTGGCGGCCCGCGGCCATGAAGTCACCGTGTACTGCCGGCGCCCCTTTACAACTCCATACGACGATATAGCTCCGGGCGTTCGGCGCGTCATTCTGCCCACCATTTCGAGGAAGCACTTCGACAC
>Ga0137377_10005426_pt1 | contig 10209 bp, 9 predicted proteins | sample SagtaG_22_FD_104815 | JGI IMG/M metagenome (GOLD analysis project Ga0137377, IMG submission 104815) | Vadose zone soil microbial communities from Sagehorn Ranch, Mendocino, California, USA - Sage2_L_40_16 metaG | ecosystem: Environmental > Terrestrial > Soil > Vadose zone | place: USA... | reverse complement strand
TTGATTGGTCGCGGCGCGATGCTTTGCGGAGCGTGGCCGAAACCGCCTACATGGAACTGGCCGGCCATATCGTTAACCAGCTCTTTTCGACCGCGGCTGCGGGACCGATTCTCGTTGGTGCCGGTTACAAAAACCATCCGCCCCCGGCTTCTGATTCCCAAGTCCTCGTCGCCGCTCATCACTACGAGGCGGAGCCGCGTCCGACGATCCAGTATGTAACTCATGGTTATTTTGATTCAGCATCACTCGCGCAGGACCGGCCGCCAACCGCCACTGTCCCGCAGTTTGTCAGTGATCACCTCCCCGTCCCTGGCGGTCTCTCAATCTATTCAACAGCTTCGTTGGCGCATGTGACCATACAGCGGCCTCTGACAAAGGACCAGGCAGTTTCCGAGGCCATAGAGGACGTTGAATGGTCTTTGGACGGCTTGGATAACTCACATAACTCGGTGGTCATGCTTACAGCCACTGCCGTGGCGGTCCCCATGAGTTTGTGGAAGCAGACCGCCGGCGCGGTCCGAGGTCTCACAAGCAAAGAGTATCGCGCCGCGGACGAGCGTCTTACTTCTGCCGCGCGGCAGACCCGCCCTCCTGAACAGCTTGCCTTTCAAGTCGCCGAGCAATTGACGCCACGGATTTCACAGCCGGTCTTCCTGGTAGAAGGACCTTTCTCGCCTGGCGAAGCAGACCAGAGTCGCCCGGTGCCATCCGTGGAGGCAAGCTCCCTGTTCGGCCAGCCGCGCATGCAAACCGTCTCCAATCGTCCCGGCTCCCAGGGCACGGAGACTGCACTGGAGATCCACGTGCACAGCGCTGCGTTGACAGGCGAGGGCGGCGTCAATCCTCCGCTGGCACTCTGCGTTGAGGCCCAGGCAACCTTGCTACGGACGTGCGACGGTCAGCGCATCTGCTGCGTTCCGATTCATTATCAAGGCCAGCGGCGCAAGTTCACTGACTGGGCCTCGGATGATGCGCACCTGTTTCGGCAGGAGCTGGACCAATGCTACCATCAAATGGGCAGCGCTATAGTCAATGAGCTCGTTTTCCGTAAGATGCTTCCGCTCGATGGCACCGCCGGTCCAGTCGTTGCCAACGCCTCAAGACCTTGAGCCTTGGAAACCAACCAGATCAAACAAACGAACAAAAGGACTCATAACTATGAAACCCCCGCCTGAACAAATAAAAGGAACACTTCAATACTTGTCAGTAGTCTGCTCGGCAACAGTTGCTCTCACTCTCGGCGGCGCCACTGCAATGGCCGGTGATTACGCCGATCACGATGGCGATCACCAGCGCAGTACCGCCGAGGATTTCCTCGGGCTTGCGGTCAGGCCGATCGCCATCGGGCACCATGGACTCGGGCCTAACACCGGCGAGAATCCGGCTTTGCCGCTCGAGAACACCATCGATTGGGTGCGACAGGCCTACCGCTTGGGCGCCCGCATCGTTGAAGTCGATGTGCAACTCACCGCCGATGGGAGGCTGGCTGTCTTCCACGATGACTTCCTCAGTGACTTCACCTGCATCCACTCGCTCACCCTCCAGCAACTGCAGCAACGCCTACCCTATGTGCCGGAGCTGCACCAGGTGCTCGACGTGGCGCGCCATTTCAATCGGAAGGCAGGAGATGATCTGGGCGGCATCTTGATCGTCGAGCTGAAAGCTTTCTCGCCGCATTGCGATCCGGGCGACGAATTCGAGCAGGCTCTGGTGTTCGCGGCGGTGAACGAGCTGCGCAAAGCCGGGATGGCGAAGCAGGTAATCTTCGATTCCTTTTCTCCTTCTTTGCTTTACCTGGCCGCTCAGATCGCACCGGATATTCCGCGCGAACTTGATATTAACGGCCTGCAATTGTTGACGGCGGAGCAGATTACGGCCATAATCGGATTGCCGGTGACCATCATCGACAAGAAAATTTCGCTCGGCCTTACGTGGGCCGAGATAGGAACGGTTTACCGATTGCCGGGCTACGCCTCGATGCAGCAGTTCCTGGCCACGGGCTTTGCGACGCGCGCTCGCGTCGTCGGCGCGGAGATGAACTTCCTTGGGCCGGCTGAGCAGCAGCAGCTCGGCAGCGGGGCGGCCTTCGTGGCGACGGCCCACTCACTCGGCTTCCGAGTGTTCGCCGATGCGGCAGGAACCGAAGCGGAGTGGAATTTCTTCGCCGCGCTCGGGGTCGATGCCATCTACAGCAACATCCCCCTGGGAGTGCGATTGGAGTCAGTTATTCCCAAAGTTGACGCCTCTGGCGAGAAGCTCCCAAAGACGCAGTGAGATTACCAACCGTCTTCATGCTCATCGCAATCATCCCCTTGGGTTGCGCACGTGGGGTTTCGCGGTTCTCTTCGCATTCGCCGACGCCCCGCGCGTCCACGAGAAAGGAAGCATGATGAAAAGCTGCAATCGCCTGTACCATTCACGAATCAGCACTCGGCAGCGCACCGATCCACTTTACGGCGACGAGCGGCGATTTCTCGGTCGATGTGACCTACCACTTTACTGTAAAGTAGGAAAGCGATGGGCCAGGCTCGACTGAACCCATTAACCCGTGATCGCCGACGAACGCCTCAAAGAACTCTTCGCGCAGGCGCTGGAGAGAAAGTCGCCGGTAGAGCGGGATAACCTTCTGGCCGAGGCTTGCAAGGGAGAACCCGAACTGCGCGCACAAGTCGAATCCCTGCTGCGAGCGCATGAGCAGGCCGGAGACTTCCTCGGCCAGACCATTCCGTTGCCCTCTTCTGATTTTGAAATGCAGCCTCCAGGCACGATGATCGGGCGCTACAAACTGTTGGAGAAGATCGGCGAGGGCGGTTTCGGCGTGGTCTATATGGCCGATCAGCAGGAGCCGGTGCAACGCAAGGTCGCCCTCAAGATCATCAGGCCAGGGATGGACACGCGCGAAGTCATCGCCCGGTTCGAGGCTGAGCGCCAAGCCCTGGCCTTGATGGACCATTTCAACATCGCCCGGGTGCTGGACGGCGGCGCAACAGAGGCCGGTCGGCCGTATTTCGTCATGGAACTGGTGCGCGGTATTGCCATCACGGACTACTGCGACCAGAACAACCTGCCAACTGCCGAGCGCTTGCGACTCTTTATCAATGTCTGTCAGGCGGTGCAGCACGCGCATCAGAAGGCAGTGATCCATCGTGATCTCAAGCCGTCAAACATCCTGGTAACGTTGCACGACGGGGAGCCGGTGCCAAAGGTGATTGATTTTGGGGTGGCCAAGGCGCTGGGGCAGAAGCTGACCCAGAAGACTCTCTTCACGGCTTTTCGACAAATGATCGGCACGCCGGCTTATATGAGCCCAGAACAGTCGGAGATGGGCGGCTTGGACATTGATACGCGGGCGGATATTTACTCCTTGGGAGTGCTCCTCTACGAATTGCTGACGGGTGTGACGCCATTCGACAAAGAAACTCTGGCGAAGGCGGCGTTCGATGAAATCCGCCGGATGATTCGTGAGACCGAGCCGCCCAAACCTTCGACGCGGCTGCGCACGCTGGGCGAAAAGCTCACCGAAGTCGCCAAGCACCGCCACGTCGAGCCGGTGGCGTTGAGCCGTTTGGTCCGCGGCGACCTGGACTGGATCGCAATGAAGTGTCTGGAGAAAGACCGTACGCGCCGCTACGAAACGGCCGTCGGTCTGGCGAGGGACATCCAAAGGTATCTAAACCACGACCCTGTAACTGCGGCTGCACCCGGCGCCGTGTACAGGGCGCAGAAGTTCGTGCGCCGACACAAGACCGCGCTGGCCATTGCGGCTGCGCTGGGAGCGCTGTTGGTTGGAGGAGTGATGGTGAGCACCCGGCAGGCGGTGCGAGCGACGCGAGCCGAGCGGGTGCAACGCCAGTTGCGTCGGGCAGCCGAGATCGCCGAAAAGAAAGCGAGGACTGAAGCCAGCAAAAGCCGGCTAGTTGCCCAATTCCTCGAAGACATGCTGCAAGGCGTCGGCCCGTCGGTGGCTCTAGGTCGCGACACGACAGCGCTACTGGAGATTTTGGAGAAGACCGATAAGCGTATAGGAACAGAATTGGGAGACGAGCCTGAGGTGGAGGCGGAATTGCGAAATACGATCGGTGAAGTTTACCTGGCGCTTGGCCAGTACGGGAGGGCTGAAAAAATCCTGCGCCAGGCGCTGGCAAAGAGCAAGCTCCTAGGCCGCGTACATCGGGAAGTGGCCACCTCGCTGGGCAATCTTGCCCTCGCCCTCGAGAATCAGGACAAGTTGACTGAGGCTGAAAGCATGCAACGCGAGGCCCTCGCTATCCGCAGGGAATTATTCGGCTACGACCATCTGGAGGTGGCCAGTTCGCTCAACAGCCTGGCCATTGTGCTCCGGGATGAAGGAAACTTGCAGGAGGCTCAGAGGATTCAGCGTGAGGCACTGACCATCCAGGAGAAACTCCTTGGCAAAGAGCATCCGGACGTGGCTACCTCGCTCAACAATTTCGCAGACATGCTAAGGATTCAAGGAGAGCTGGGCGCCAGTCTCCTGGGGCAGCAAAAATATGCCGAAGCGGAACCGCTGTTGCTCGCTGGCTACGAGGGCATGAAGCTCGGGCAGCGTGAAATGCCCGCCGATGGCTTACAGCGTCTGAGCGAAACCATTCACCGTATTGTACAACTTTACGAATTGACCGGCCGGGCCGATCAAGCTGGTGAATGGAGAATACGGGAAGGCTTTGCTCGAACCGAAGCCGAAGCTGCGCGACAGGGAGAAACACTCCGCTCGGAGGCACTAGATCACGCCCGACAGGGCCACTGGAAAGATGCTGCTGCCGACTTAGCCAAGGCCCTGGCATTGAATCCAGGCGAACATCTCAACTGGTATCAGCTTGCTCCCTTGCTGGTGCAGCTCGGCGACACCGTGGGTTACCGCCGACACTGTCAGGCTATGCTCGACCGGTTTAGCGCGACTCGCGATTCTTCGATCGCCGAAAGAAGCGGGAAGGCCTCTCTGCTGTTTCCCTTGGGGGAAGCGGAATTGGCGGTCGCAGGCAGGTTGGTCGAAATGTCCCTCAGTGTGTCCAGGGATGATCCGTGGAAGCAGATAGCCGCGGCATTAAAGGACTACAGGCAGGGCCGTTACGGCAGGGCGGCTGAGTGGGCGCAGAGAACTTTGGCTAACCCAGGGGAGGATTTTCAGCGCGACATACAGGCGTACATGGTGCTGGCCATGGCACGATACCGTCTTCACCAGGCTGACGAAGCCCGTCTTGCGCTGGCTGAGGGTGAGGAGACTCTGGAGACAAAGTTGCCGAAAGTCGGGACCGGTGACATCGGTCGCGCATTTCACGACTGGCTGGCCGCCCATATTCTGCTGCGCGAGGCCAAGACGCTCATTGAAGGCCAAACCGCTCCGCCAACAATCAATCAATCTGGACGAGAGTAGGATGAGTGTTCTGGTTTTGGAAACTCGAGCCCAGTCTGAATCAGCGCGGGCGGCTGTCTGAAATCAGACCCAGATTTCCTGAATCTATAAGAGAGCGATAATTTTTTGACGGGAAACCAGGCCCAGATGGCGCATGGATAGCTGAAGGGCACGCGCGCGAACAAGCGGTCTTGGAAGCTGGACCGGTCGTAGAGGCGCCAATAGTGCCAAGAAGAACAACGAAACAATTGTCAAAAACCCTTATGAAAAGCACCTTATCAAAGAACCTCCGAGAAACCTTCGCTGCGGCGTGAAGTTTTTCCGAAGGCCAGTTCCAGGTATTACACTTCGCCGCTGGTGGCTGGCGGGGTGCTTTACGCCATCCGGGAGGACGGCGTCGTGTTCGTGGCCGGAGTGGAAGGGAGGTTCGAGATCCTTGTCGAGAACCATATGGTCGAGCGAATCAAATCATCGCCTCGCCGGTTGCTCTATCAAATCGGCTGCTGATCCGGGGCGAGCGCCACCTGTTTTGCCTGGCTGCCCAATAAGATCCGGGTGGTTCTGCCTGCTCGCTGCCGCTACCGAAAACGCCAGCCCGGGCGTCCTTTCCGATTCACCGGCTCACCTTCCTTATGCCCCTCGTCGTCAGACCTTCGTTTCTCCAATCCTGAGCAAACGCTCAAACTGCTGCGCGGTGAGCGACATGACGGAGAGGCGCGAATTGCGCAGCAGCGGAATCTGCCTGAGACGCTTATCTGATTTTACCGCGTCGAGGCCCACTGGTTTTTTGAGTGGCTTGAGCGGGACCAAGTCTGCACACGCCCAATCCCCTTCGTTTGCGGTTGGGTCGGGATACGCTTCGGTCTCGACGCGAGCGATTCCTACAACCTGCTTTTCGCTTCCGCTGTGGTAGAACAGGACCAAATCTCCCCGCTTCATCGCGCGCAGGTTGTTGCGCGCTTGAAAATTGCGCACACCGGTCCAGGCGGCACGGCCTTCGCTAACAAACTTCGTCCACGAGTAATCCTCCGGTTCCTGTTTCACCAGCCAGTATTTCATTGAGTAAATGGTGATGGTTGATTGGTGATTAGTCACGAGGTTTCTCGGATCAAGAACCGCCAATCGTAAATAACCGGCCGCCGATTACCAGTTACCAATCACTATTCCCTGTTCCGCGCTGACTATTCACACTACGTTCCCCGGATGGACTTAGCGGCCAACCTGAAAGCGATTCAGCAACGGATCGAGTCTGCCTGCGCGCGGGCGGGACGCGACGCGAGTTCAGTCACTCTACTTGCGGTGACCAAGAACCAGCCGCCGGAGGTCGTTAGCGAGGCGGCGACACTGGGCCTGACGCTCTTCGGTGAAAACAAAGTGCAGGAGGCGAAAGCGAAAATTCCGTTGTGCCCAGGCCGCTTGCGCTGGCACATGATCGGACATTTGCAAACCAATAAGTGTCGCGACGCGCTGGAGCTGTTCGACTTGATTCAAAGTGTTGATAGCCTTCACTTGGCCCAAGAACTGAACCAGCGCGCGGAACAGGCGGCCAAGACCCTGCCCATTTTCCTGGAAGTCAACATCAGCGGCGAAGGCACCAAGTTCGGCTATCGGCCCGAGCCATTGCTGGAGGAGCTGAGGCGGTTACAAACGTTGCGGCGATTGGAAATCCGCGGTTTGATGACCATGCCGCCCTGGACACCCGAGCCGGAGAAAGTGCGGCCATTTTTCCGTCGCTTGCGCGAGTTGAAAGAGCGCTGCGAGCAAATCGCCGGCGCTTGCCTGCCGCATTTGAGCATGGGCATGACAACTGATTTCGACGTGGCCATCGAGGAAGGCGCGACGATTGTCCGCATCGGAACGGCTTTGTTTGGGCCTCGGACCAGAGGAAAGCAGTTCCCAGACCCCCGTCAGAAAAATGGGGTAGTGGAATAATCGGGTATTAAGATGACGGGCTGCTGAGAGCGTCGTCATTCGGTTCCTGCACCCGCGTCGCCTCAGCCAAGTAGCCGCCACGATAGAGAGCGAGGCCAGCCCGTTGGCGGTCGATATGATAGCAGAAAAATGGGGGACGGAGGGCGGAGATTGGAGGGCGGAATTGTTTGACCCTTTCAGGGTCAGATGATTTTTTTGCGGCATTTTTCCGTGGGTTCGGCACCCACGGCTATTCATGTTGCTCCGCTTCGCGGAGAGGAATAGATGCCCTCCATTTCGGAGCATTTTTGGCTTCACTTTTTGGGAAATGTCTCTTATGCTAATGAGCGTGACTGCAGAAACGTTCAGCCAGGAAATAGCGGAAGCGATGAAAGCGTACGAGAAGTACGTCATCTGCATTGACAAGACCCCTGCTGAATTCGGGGCCGCGCTGCTTTCTTTGTTGAACAAAGCGATTACAGCTTACGAAAGCCGCGGCCCGCAGCTTCGCCACGGCATCGCGCTGGACAAACAAGTCACCGTCATTCTCAGCCAAGCCGACACCCCGCGTCCCCTGTGCGGCATCTACTTCAACCTTCATTCGCCCTACCAGAAGCATCCTCTGCCCAAAACCGTCAAACCGCTTACTGAGCCGATTGGCGGCGGCCAGCCCAAGGCGGAGGGCTAACCAGAAAGCGCCAAACCCAAGACTCTACGCTCGAAAGAAGTCTCAACCATCAAACACCACCAGCGGAATTCGTGGGCGTTCACCGCAGCTTGGCGCGTCGAGCTTGTTACTTGTCCCTGACATCGTCGCCGACCGACGCATCGCCCGTTACCAGGTCGGCCACGATGTTGTCGTCCTGCTGCGGGCCGGTGACTCTGACTTCGCCCACTTTCAGGCCACGGTGATAAAGGTTCAAATGCTGCTCGGTGACCGGCAGGTGGCCAACCGGAAAATTCAGCACCACAAAACGACCCGTCGGGTTGACCAGGGCTACCTTGCCAAAGAGCGCGTTTTCCGGCGTGACAATGATTTTCTGATCGGACGCAAGTCCGCCGCTGGGCGCTGCACCGGACAGACCAATCGCCTGCGGTGCGGTGGTCCTTTTCCCGGCACAACCCGAAACCACGACTACACTCAGGAGAGCTGTCAAGAGCAGACTTCTCATAGCGGCAGTAAAGTGCTCCGCCAATGGGAGGTCAACTTATTTAGCCCCACCCCTCACCGATTAGGTATGCACCGGCCCAGGACCACGCCGGTCACGACCAAAATCATGGCCACCCAGAATGTCGCGGTCACCGGCTCACTCAGCCAGATTCTTGCCCAGAGCATGGTACTCAACGGAATCAGGTTGTTGAACAACAGCACCTGGCTGGCGGGCCAGTGCCGCAAAGCATTGTTCCAGATCGCAAAGGTTACCACGCCGCCCGCCACAATGCAGTAAACCTGGACCATGACCAGGCCCGCTCGCCACACCAAGCCGGTGGTCCGCAGCTCCGTCGCCGCCAGCGGCAGCAGTAAGGCGCCGGCACGCCACATCGTTTCCGCGCTGATTTCCGCGCCGGTAAGGTCTGCCGCCAAAGCGCGGCATTGCAGACCGTAATTGGTCCAGAGGACGCTGGCGGCCAGGCCGAGCAGTTCACCGAGCCAACTCCCGCTTGCCGCTTTGAGCGCAGGCCAGAACAACACGAAGACGCCGGCCAAAGCCAGCGCTGCCGCGCCGTAACGGTGTAGGGTGCTCCAGCTCCTCCTGGGCGGTCCTTCCGCAAGCAAGGCCCACACCGGCGCCGCGCCCAGATACAGCGCGACATGCGAAACCGCCGTGTAGCGCAACGCCCAGTTGAACGAGACGATATAGGCCGCCAGGCTCAGTCCGCCCCGCCACCAGAGCCGCTGCTTGATTTCTCGGGTCAGAGCGGTCCTCGCCCCCAGCCAATTGGTGCATCGCAACAGCCCCAGCAGCACCAGGCCGGCACACAAGAAACGCGAGGCGCCAGTCCAAAGAGGCGGCCATGCGGCCAGGATGAGCTTGGTGCCGGTATTGCTTCCCCCCCAGAGAAACAGCGCGAAGATGAGGCTGAGCGCCAGCATCGCGTTGTTTGTCTTGACTTGCACGGGCTGAGTAAGAGGTTCGCCGGCGCGCAACGCAACTGGATTTCATTTGACCGCATTTATCGGCGGACTAGGTTTGGCGCATGGAACATTCAGCCAGTTTTCTAAAGCTGGTCAACGAAGCGCGTGCATCCGTTCACGAGGTCACGATTGATGAGGCGCGCGAGCGGCTGGCGAAGAATCCACAGGCGCTGCTGATGGACGTGCGCGAGGACCACGAATGGCAAAAGGACCATGCCGCCCAGGCGGTGCACCTGGGCAAGGGCATCCTGGAACGAGATTTGGAACAAATGGTTCCCGATCCGGACCGCGAGATTATCATGTATTGCGGGGGCGGGTATCGCTCGATGCTGACTGCGGCCGTGGCGCAAAGAATGGGGTACCGGAATGTGCATTCTCTGATTGGCGGCTACAAGGGCCTGGTCAAAGCCCAATGGCCGATGAAAAGACGAGATTGATTTCCAATTTCCAGGACCAATCGGTTGGTTGTCCGCGGTTATTCGGCGACCGGATTCGGCTCCGTTGCCCGTGGTAGAGCAACCCTGGCGTGGCGGCGCCGGAAGCAGACCCGGTTCAATGCGTTCAACAGCGAGACGAGCTTTTCCCGGGCACATTCGCCCATTAAACAAATCTGAATCCAGTTTTTCCGGCACAGGTATTCGCTGTTGTAGCTCAGGAGGTAGCCTGACTCCTGAATCAGCGTTCCGATTTTGGTTGAGTTCAACTCTTGAGGCAGCGCAATCGTCACTACCGCTGGGCAGGTTTGCATTCCGGAGCCGATCAACTCGAAACCGAGTTCGCTTAAGCT